>Ga0209048_10000057_pt1 | contig 99277 bp, 77 predicted proteins | sample FrelakmetCRP12CR_FD_187146 | JGI IMG/M metagenome (GOLD analysis project Ga0209048, IMG submission 187146) | Freshwater lake sediment microbial communities from the University of Notre Dame, USA, for methane emissions studies - CRP12 CR (SPAdes)... | ecosystem: Environmental > Aquatic >...
GACGCGGGGTTCTTCGGTTCGACGGGTGCGATGCGCCTGAACGAGCCCATCGTGGGGATGGCGGCCACTCGGTCGGGAAACGGGTACTGGCTGGTGGCGGCCGACGGGGGCGTGTTCGCGTTCGGCGACGCCGGGTTCTTCGGCTCGGCGGTCCCGTTCCACTTGACGGGCGTCGTGACCAACCTGGCCCCCACGCCGCGCGGCGACGGGTACTGGATCGCCAGCACCGGAGGGGGAGTCGCGACCTTCGGCGCGGCACCGTTCTTCGGTGCCCGGAACACCGACGGCGTGCCGAGTGTCGCCGGGCTCGTCCCGACCGCGTCGGGGAACGGCTACTGGCAGTTCGACTTCGCCGGCGGCGTGTTCGCGTCCGGTGATGCTCTCCCGGCCGGTCACACCGCCTCGAGCCGGCCGGACGACCTGGTCGTCGGCTTCTCGGTCGGATCGGCGAGCGCGAGTGGCGGCGGCGCGCTGCGCCTGATCGGTCACGCGGCCGCGATGGGTCTAACGGCGGACGTCCGACCGACGGGGAACACCGTCGCCCTCACCTTCGACGATGGGCCCAACCCGTTCTGGACGCCGCCGGTACTCGACCTGCTCGATCAGTACCACGTCAAGGCCGTCTTCTTCGTGGTCGGTTCCGAGATTGCGAAGTACCCGCAACTCGCCCGTGAGATCGTGCGCCGGGGTCACGTGATCGCCAACCACTCGTTCTCGCATTCCCACCTGACGAAGCTCGACGACGTGACCATCCGTCGCGAGTTGCTGCGCACCAACGACCTCATCGAGTCGTCCACCGGCATCCGGCCCGAGTGCATGCGGCCGCCTTACGGCGACACCGACGCCCGGGTCGTTGCCGACGTGCACCATCTCGGTCTTCGACAGATCCTGTGGAACGTGAATCCGGAGGACTACCAGAAGCCCGGCGCGGGCTTGATCGCGTCGCGGATCGTCGCCGGGGCGCGCCCGGGCGCGATCCTTCCGTTGCACGACGGCGGGGGGAACCGGTCGCAGACCGTCGCCGCCCTGCCGGCGATTATCAACGGGGTGCGGGCCAAGGGCCTCGAGTTCTCGCTGATCTGCGGCTGACCGAACACCGGCGTCATGGTCGGCGGGTAGCCTCGCCGGCCATGACCGACACCCACACCAATGCGTCCCCCGATCTGACTGCGGCCGACGTCGCGTGGGACCTCGAACCGCTCGTCGACGGCCGGGGCGACTCGGGGCTCGACGCGTTCCTCGACGACGCCGATCGTCTCGCGGCCGCAGTGGCCGCGCGTCGCGGCACCCTCGCGTCACTCGACGCCACCGGTCTCGCGCAGCTCATGCACGAGCTCGGCGCGATCGATGAACGACTCGGACGCGCGTCCTCGTACGCGGGTCTGCGCTACAGCGTCGACACCGCGAGTCCCGAGCTCGGCGCGCTGGTGCAGCGGGTGGAGGAGCGGGCCACCGCCATCAAGAACCAACTGATCTTCTTCGAGCTCGAATGGGCCGAGCTCGAAGACGAACACGTCGCCGCCGTGCTCACGAATCCCGCGCTCGACTTCTGCCGGCACTTCCTCGAATCGGCGCGCCGGTACCGTCCGCACCTGCTCACCGAACCCGAGGAGGTCGTTCTCTCCGAGAAGTCGGTGACCGGGAGGAGCGCCTGGGCTCGTCTGTTCAACGAGCTCAACTCGGCCATCACCGTCACGCTCGACGGTCGCGAGGCGAGTCTCGAAGAAGGGCTGTCCATGCTCCAGGCGCCCGACCGCGACGTACGCCGCGGTGCCGCGGCGGCGGTGACGGCCGGACTCGCGCCGGGCATTCGCACGCGTGCCTACGTGTTCAACACGTTGCTCGCCGACAAGGCGACCGACGACCGGCTGCGCCACTACCCGCACTGGCTCGCGAGCATGAACCTGGCCAACGAAGCGAGCGACGCGTCCGTGCAGGCGCTGGTCGACGCCGTCCGCAGCCGGTACGACCTCCCGCGTCGTTGGTACACGCTCAAGGCCAGGTTGCTCGGCCTCGAGCGTCTGGCGGATTACGACCGTATGGCCGCCGTGACCGCCGACGAAAGCGAGTTCGGATGGGACGCGGCACGTGAGCTCGTGCTCGACGCCTACGGTTCGTTCTCGCCGGAGCTGGCCTCGATCGCGGAACGGTTCTTCTCCGAGTCGTGGATCGACGCGCCGATCCGGCCGGGCAAGCGAGGCGGCGCGTTCTGCGCGTACACCACGCCCTCCCAGCACCCGTACCTCCTCCTGAACTGGACCGCGCGCCGGCGCGACGTGCTCACGCTCGCGCACGAGCTCGGCCACGGCCTCCACGCGTATCTCGCGCGCGAGCAGGGGGTGTTCCACCAGACGACACCGCTCACGCTGGCGGAGACGGCATCCGTGTTCGGCGAGACGGTGACGTTCGGACGGCTGCTCGAGCAGACCACCGCCGCCGACGCGCGCCTCGCGCTGCTGGCGGCCAACATCGAGGATCAGATCGCCACGGTGTTCCGCCAAACCGCGATGAACCGATTCGAAGACCTCGTGCACACCGAGCGTCGGGAGTCGGGCGAGCTGAGCGTCGACCGCTTCGGTGAGCTCTGGGCGACGAGCCAGGCCGAGATGCTCGGCGATTCCGTCGAGATCACCGACGGCTACCGGTCGTGGTGGTCGTACATCCCGCACTTCGTGAACACGCCGGGATACGTCTACGCCTACGCGTACGGTCAGCTCCTCGCGCTGTCCGTCTATCGCCAGTTCGAGCAGCACGGGACGGGCTTCGTCCCGCAGTACCTCGAGATGCTGTCGCGCGGTGGTTCCATGGCTCCCGAAGACCTCGGCAAGATCGTGGGCGTCGATCTCGCCGACCCGTTGTTCTGGGACGGCGGCCTCGACATCGTGGCGCAACGGTTGGACGCGGCCGAGGCCGCGGCGGTCGCGAGCGGACGCGTCGACGCGGGCGACTGAGCGATGATCGGTCCCGAAGCGGCCCTTCTGACGGGCAAGGTCGCCGTCGTGACGGGCGGCGGCGGGGGGATCGGCCGGGCGATCTCGGAGTCCTTCGCCGCGTGCGGCGCTCGGGTGGCGATCGCCGAGGTCGACGCCGATCGGGCCGCGGCGACCGAAGCGGCGATTCGTGACGACGGCGGCGACGCGATGGCGTACGAGTGCGACGTGCGCGAACGCGCCGCGGTGGACGGGCTCACCGAGGCCGTGCTCGATCGGTACGGTCGGGTCGACGTGTTGGTCAACAATGTGGGCCACTATCTGCCCGGCAACGGTGCCTTCGTGGACAGCACCGAGGACGAGTGGGACGAGCTGTACCGCATCAATCTCAGGCACGTGTTCGCGTGCACGCAGGCCTTCCTCCCCTCGATGCTCGACCGACGCGCCGGGAGCATCGTCAACGTCTCGTCGGTGGAGGCGTTCCGGGCCATTCCGCGCCGGCCCGTCTACAGCGCCTTCAAAGGAGCGATCACGCAGTTCACCAAGAGCCTCGCGGTGGAGCTCGGCAACGACGGCATCCGCGTGAATGCGATCGCTCCCGACCTCATCGAGAGCCTCCAGGTCCCGTACGGCAGTTGGGTCCCCGAGGAGCAACGGCGCCTGATCCCCACGTGGGTGCCGGTCGGCCGGTTCGGGACGGCCGACGACATCGCCGGGGTCGCGATCTTTCTCGCGTCGGATCTCTCGGCGTTCGTGACGGGGACCACGGTGCACGCCGACGGCGGCAGCCTCGCCGCGGGCGGCTGGTTCCGGACGGCTCGCGGCGGCTGGACCAACCGGCCCCTCGACCCGTGAGCGCGCCGCGGTGACCGTCAGCTCACGGCGTCGGCCATCTCCTTGAACACGCGCAGCTCGCGCGACATGTCGGGACCCATCGGCGCGTACAGCAGCTCGGTCACGCCGGACTCGGCGGTCTCGCGGAGCCGGTCCTGGAGGTCCGCCGCGGGCGCGGTCCACGTGAGCTGTTGGACCAGGTCGCCGGTGACGTACGGACGGTCGTTGTCGTTGACCTCGACGAAGTGTCCTTCGTGTACCACGAGGTGACGCGTGGCCTCGGGCTCCTGCTCGATCTGCTTGCGCCACTCGGCGCCCCCGGGCAGTCCTTCCACGAGCGCGGGGTCGGCTTCGTACATCCCGTGGAACGCGACGGCGGCACCGGGACCGGCCGCCGCGAGCGCACGATCGGAGCCGGCGCTCTCGCCGTCGTCGAGCACCGTGCCGAAGGCAAGGAGTGAAACCCAGTCGAACCCGGGCACACCACCGAAGATCCCCATGACGCCGTCGCCGTGTTGGCGGGCCACCTCGAGACCCTTCGGTCCGTTGGCGGCGACGACGATCGGTGTGGCGATCGGGCGTGACGCGACGAAGCCATCGGGATGGATCATCTGCACCATGCCGCCGTCGATCTCGACCTGCTCGCCGCGCAGTAACGCCCGAAGCCGGCGCACGTACTCCTCGACGTCAGCCCAGGGCATCGGTCGTTGGCCGAGCACCATGCGGCCGGTGAACCCGGTACCCAGCGCGATCGCGACCCGTCCCGGTGCGAGCGCCTCGAGCGTGCCGATGGCCGACGCGGTCACGAGGACGTGGCGCAACGACGGGATGAGCACCGCGGTGCCGAGTCCGATCCGCTCCGTGCGCTCGGCGGCGAGCGCGAGGTGCATCCAGATGTCGCCGTAGAGCGCGGGCGAGTCGTACAGCCAGGCGCGGTGGTAGCCGAGCGCCTCGGCTTCGACGATGTGGTCGGCCGCTTTCGGGCCGGGTGGGAATCCGCAGGAGATCAGCATGACGGCACGATACCGGCCGTCGTCGCGGCGCGTGATGCGCGGTGTCAGCGGCGGGCCATCTCGCGGGGGAGCTGGTCGAGGCCCATCGGCCCGAGATCGAGGGCGTTGGTGTGGAAGGCCTTGAGGTCGAACCCGGCGCCGGCGCGGGCCCGGGCCTGCTCGCGCACGTCGAGCCACACGCGTTCGCCGACCTTGTAGCTGATGGCCTGACCGGGCCACCCGAGGTAGCGGTCGACCTCGCTCGCCATGAAGTCGCGCGGGAAGCGGCTGCGTTCGATCACGAACGGCAGGGCGAGCTCGGGGGTCCACCGTTCGCCGGGGTGGTAGTGCTCGCCCTTCGGGATCGGGAGTTGGAGGTGCATGCCGATGTCGACGATGACGCGGACCGCGCGCATGGCCTGGGCCCGCAACATCCCGAGCTCGTAGTCGGGATTCTCGAGGTATCCGAGCTCGCCCATGAGCCGTTCGGCGTAGAGCGCCCAGCCCTCGATGTAGCCCGAGCACAGCGCGAGGTGGCGCTGGAACCGGGTGAGCCGATCGCGCAGGTAGATCGTCTGGGCGATCTGGAGGTGATGCCCGGGGACGCCTTCGTGGTAGGCGATCGAGACCTCGCCCCACAGCGGGAAGCGTGTCTTGCCGAGTGTGGGGTACCACGTGCGGCCGGGCCGGGAGAAGTCCTCGGACGGTGGCGTGTAGTACATCGCGGCCGCGCCGCCCGGCGGCGCGATCATCGCTTCACACCGCCGGAGCGGCTCGGCGATGTCGAAGTGCGTGCCGTTCAGCTCGGCGATCGTGGTGTCCATCAACTCCTGGAGCCAATGGCGGAAGTGGTCGGCGCCGTCGATCGACCGGTGCGGGTCGGTCTCGAGGTGCTCGATGACCGCGGCGATGGGTTCGCCGGGAAGGATGCGCTCGCCGACCCGCTGCATCGCGTGCTCGATGCGGTGGAGCTCGTCCCAGCCCCAGTCGTACGTTTCCTGGAGGTCGAGGTGGGCGCCGGTGAACGAGCGCGCGAACAGCGCGTACCGTTCCGGGCCGACGGGATCTTGGACCGGGGCCTTCGGCGCGTACTCCTCGGCGAGGTAGCGGCCGAGAGCGGCGTAGGCCGCGGTGGCTCGCCGGGCGCGCTGTTCCAAGTGGTCGCGCAACACGCGGTTCTTGAGACCGGCCGCGTCGTAGTCGTCGAGCAGGGTGAGGAAGAACGGCGGGCGGTCGCCGTCCGTCCCGCCCCACTGGTGCGCCTGCTTCGCGCATTCGACGGCCTGGCGTCGCGCGGCCATCACGCGGCGGGCGATTCCGGTGTCGAGCGATGCTTCGAAGCTCGCGAGGCCCTGGGGCACGAACCCGAGGCGGGCGACGATCAGCTCCCAGTCGTGCTCGGTCTTCTTCTCCATCACGTCGAACACGCCCCGGATCTCTTGGATGGGGCTCCCGATGATGCGGACGTTGCGGAGGTGTTCGTTGGCGTCGGAAAGCTCGAGCGCCAACTCGATGCGCTCGACCATCACGTCGACGGCCGTGCGATCGCGAGGCTCCGCGGTCGGCGCGGTGGCGAGCTCGCGCAGGGTGGTGCGATCGTGCTCGGCCCGTTCCCTGCTCGCGTCGGGCGAGTAGTCGGTCATCGCGCTGTCGTGGCCGGCGATGCCGAGTCCGGTGGCCTCGATGGGATCGAGGGCGGCGAATCGTTCGACGTACCGCTCCGAGATGTCGTGAACCGTGGCCAAGGGAACTCCCGGACTGCTGGAGAGCGTTGCGACGGAGAGAGTCTCACACAGCCGGCAACGACCGCGCCGCCCGCTCGGCCATGGCAGGATTCGCGGATGACCGAGCTCGCGGGAGCCCACGCGATCGTGACCGGCGGTTCGAGCGGGATCGGTCTCGAGACCGCCCGTCTGCTCGCCGCGAAACGGGCGCGAGTCTCGCTCGTGGCGCGCGACCTTGCCCGCCTGGCCGACGCCGCGGCATCGATCACCGATGGTCTCCCGGACGCGTCGGTGATCACCGCATCGGTCGACGTCACCGATCGCGACGCGGTGACGCGCGGTTTCGGGGAACTGCAACGGACCCACGGCCCGTGTGATCTGCTCGTCACCTCGGCCGGGCTCGCCGAGCCGGGCTACTTCGAACTGCTCGACGACGCCGTCTTCCGCCGTCAGATGGAGGTCGACTACTTCGGCACCCTCAACGCGATCCGCGCGGTGGTGCCGTCGATGATCGAAAGGCGGCGCGGCCATCTCGTGCTCGTCTCGTCGACCGCGGGTCTCGTCGGCGTCTACGGGTACTCCGCGTACATCCCCACCAAGTACGCGGTGCGCGGGCTCGCCGAGACGCTCCGCCGCGAGCTCAAGGTCCACGGGATCGTCGTGTCCTGCGTCTACCCACCCGATACCGATACGCCGGGCTTTGCCACCGAGAACGAGATCAAACCGGCCGAGACCATTGCCATCTCGGGCGCGATCAAGCCGCTATCCGCCGAGCACGTGGCGGCGGCGATCACGCGTGGCGTGGAACGGGATCGTCGTGTCATCACCGCCGACGCGCAGACCGCGCTGCTCGCGCGCGCCGGCGGTCTCCTCGAGCCGATCGTGCACTGGTCGATGGACCGGACCGTTCGCCGGGTCCGCCGTTCCTCCCGGTCGGGCTAGCTCGTCGCAGGGGCACCGCGCGATGCTGGCGTGAATGGCGATTCACGTCGCCTCCGGAGGAGGGGTCGATGTCGGGGATCACCGCATATGGCGCCTACGTGCCCTATCACCGTCTGGACCGGGCGACGATCGGGGCTGCCCTCGGGATCCCCGCGGGGCGCGGCACCCGAGCAGTGGCGTCCTTCGACGAGGACACCACGACGATGGGCGTGGAAGCAGCGCGCGCGGCGCTGCGGTCGGCGGCGGTGAGCCCACGATCGCTGTACTTCGCCACCGCCGATCCGGCGTATCTCGACAAGACGAACGCCACGGCGATTCACGCCGCGCTGGCCCTGGATCCCTCGGTGCTCGCGGTCGACATGGGCGGCTCCGTCCGTTCGGGATTCGGCGCGCTGCGGGCCGCGATGGATTCGGCGATCCCGGCCATGGCGGTGCTCTCGGACCTGCGCACCGGTCTCGCCGGCAGCGGCGACGAGACCAACGGTGGAGACGGCGCGGCGGCCTTCGTATTCGGGGGCGACGCTCCGGCCATCGCGGAAGTCGTCGGGCAGGCCTCCACGACGTCCGAGTTCCTGGACCGGTGGCGGGTACCCGGCGACGCGTTCTCTCGCGTGTGGGAGGAACGTTTCGGTGAGCACACGTACGTGCAGACGACGCTTGATGCGTGGCACGACGCGTTGAAGACTGCGGGCGTCACCGCCGAAGTGATCGATCACACGGTCGTGGTGGGAGTGCATCCGCGCGCCGCGCGGGTCGTGGCGCGCTCGCTCGGTGTGCGGCCAGAATCGCTGGCCGACGATCTGTCGGGGACGATCGGCAACGCGGGCACGGCCCAGGCGGGCCTGGCGCTGGCCGCCGTGCTCGATCGAGCCGAACCCGATCAGCTCATCGCTCTCGTGCTGCTGGCCGACGGTGCGTCCGTGCTGATACTCCGTGCGACGCGAGCGCTCGCGTCGTCACGGGCGAACCCGACCGTTGCCGAGCAACTCGCGACGGGATCGAGCGGCATCTCGTACGAGACGTTTCTCACCTGGCGGGGGATGCTGCGTCGCGAACCTCCTCGCCGGCCCGAAGCCGAGGTCCCGGCCGCCCCGCCGTCGTTCCGGCACGAGGGCTGGAAGTTCGCGTTCGAGGCGAGTCGTTGCGAGGAGTGCGGCCACCGCAGCCTGCCCCCGAGCCGCGTGTGCGCGCACTGTGAAGCAGTCGATCGCATGCAGCCGGAGCGACTTGCCGACGTGGTGGCAACGGTTGCGACCTTCACCGTCGACCGGTTGACGTTCACTCCGAGTCCGCCGCTCGTGGCCGCCGTCGTCGACTTCGACGGAGGCGGGCGCTTCCGTTGCGAGGTGACCGACGTCGACCCCGACCACATCGGGATCGGCGCCCGCGTGGCGATGACCTTCCGGCGGATCTCGACGGGCGCGAACGGCGTGCACAACTACTTCTGGAAAGCGCGACCGGTGCGAAGCGCGAACGAGGGAGGAACGGCGTAATGGCGTCGAATGGAATTCGTGATCGCGTCGCCGTGGTCGGGATGGGATGCACCAACTTCGGCGAGCACTGGGACAAGGGCGCCGAGGATCTGCTCGTCGACGCGGCGGGGGCCGCGTTCGACTCGGCCGGTGTGCACAAGCGTGATGTCGATGCTTATTGGCTCGGCACCATGGGTTCGGGCATCTCGGGTCTCACGCTGTCGCGGCCGCTGCGCATCCAGTACAAACCCGTGTCGCGCCTCGAGAACATGTGCGCCACGGGCTCCGATGCCTTCCGCAACGCGTGCTATGCCGTGGCCTCGGGAGCGTTCGACGTCGTGATGGCGATCGGCGTGGAGAAGCTCAAGGACGGGGGCTTCTCGGGCCTCACGATCACGGCTCCGCCGTCCGACGGCACAACGGCCGACCTCAGCGCGCCGGCGCTGTTCAGCCTGCTCGCCCCCGCGTACGCGGACAAGTACGGCGTCGGTGTTGACGAGCTCAAGGAGGCGTTCACACGCATCGCGTGGAAGAACCACAAGAACGGCGCGCTCAACTCGCGAGCGCAGTTTCGCAAGGAGGTCGCGAAGGACACCATCGCCTGTTCACCGATCATGGCCGGGAATCTCGGCGTGTTCGACTGCTCGGGCGTGTCCGACGGTTCGGCTGCCGCGATCGTCGTGCGCGCCGAGGACGCGTACCGTTACACCGACAAGCCGATCTTCGTAAAGGGCATGTCGATGGTCGCCGGTCCGGCCGAAGGCGTGGTCGAGACGAGCTACGACTACACGACGTTTCCCGAGGTCGTCGCGGCGGCGGAGGACGCATACGGCCAGGCCGGTGTCACCGATCCGCGCGCCGAGCTCGCCATGGCGGAAGTGCACGACTGCTTTACGCCGACCGAGCTCGTGCTCATGGAGGACCTCGGGTTCGCCGAGCGCGGGACCGCGTGGAAGGAAGTCCTCGCGGGGACCTTCGATCTCGACGGCGAGCTGCCGGTGAACCCCGACGGCGGCCTGAAGGCGTTCGGGCACCCGATCGGCGCATCGGGGCTGCGCATGCTCTTCGAGTGCTGGTTGCAGCTCCGCGGCGAAGCGGGCGAGCGCCAGATCGGCTCGATCGCCAACGGCAAGAAGCTTGCGCTCACCCACAATCTCGGCGGGGCGCCGGGTGAGTGCGTCTCCTATGTGAGCGTGGTGGGTTCGGAGCCGAGCGCGTGAGTCGCGCCCGGTCCCGGACCCGAGAGGTCAGCCCGGCAGCGCGCCCTGGCGCGCGAGGAACTCGCCCGTGAACTGATCGAGCAGCGTGCCCGCGGACGCGACCGGAGGGCGACCTTCGAGGAGCTTCGGCGCCGCCTCGGAGAGGCCCGAGACCGTCCAGCGACCGTCGGCGCTGATCACGTCGCCCAACCGCCAGCCCTCGAACAGGCCGACCTCGTTGCCGGCGACGTGGAAGACGCCGCCGTTGAACGGGCAGTCGGTGGTGCCGAGATACGCGACGAGCGGCGAGATGTTCGCCGGATTCCACACGTCGAACTTCGACGGGTCCTCGGGTTCGTGCACAACCTGCTCCATGCCCGGCGTCTGGAGGGTGAGGCGGGTGCGCGCCAACGGAGCGATGCAGTTCGTGCGCACACCGTAGTTCGCGAGCTCCAAGGCACACACGATGGTGAAGCCGGCGATGCCGGCCTTCGCGGCTCCGTAGTTGGTCTGGCCGAAGTTGCCGAGCAGCCCCGCGCCCGACGACGTGTTGACCACCGCGGCCTTCACCTCCTTGCCGGCCTTCTTCTGCTCGCGCCAGTACGCGGCCGCGAACCGGGTGGGGCAGAAGTGGCCTTTCAGGTGGACGTTCATGATCGAGTCCCACTCCTGCTCGGTCATGTTCACGAGCACGCGGTCGCGCAGGATGCCGGCGTTGTTCACGAGCACGTGCAGATCGCCGAAGGTCTCGATCGCGGTGTTGACGAGGCGCTGCGCGCCCTCCCAATCGGAGACGCTGTCGACATTGGCGACCGCTTCGCCGCCCATCTCCTTGATCTCGTCGACCACGATCTGCGCCGGGGCGCGATCGGCGCCGGTGCCGTCGATGCTGCCACCGAGGTCGTTCACCACGATCTTGGCGCCCTCGCTCGCGAACAGGAGCGCGTGCTCGCGGCCGATGCCGCGTCCCGCGCCGGTGATGATGACCACGCGTCCGTCCAACGAACCCATCTGGTGACTCCTTTGGTGTGGCGAATGTGTCGGTCTCGGGGCCGGATGGCCTCAGTGCACGGCGCGATCATGGTCGCGCCAGTACGGCTCACGCAGATCGCGCTTGAGAACCTTCCCCGACGGATTGCGAGGGAGCACGTCGATCCAGTCGACGCTCGTCGGGCACTTGTAGCCCGCCAGTCGATCCCGGGTGAAGGCGATGAGGTCCGCTTCGGTCGTCGTCGTCCCCGGCGTGCGTACCACGAGCGCCTTCACCGTCTCGCCCCAGCGATCGTCGGGGACCCCGATCACGGCCACGTCGGCCACGTCGGGATGTTCCATCAGCACGTGTTCCACCTCGGCCGGATAGATGTTCTCCCCGCCGGAGATGATCATGTCCTTCACCCGATCCGAGATGAAGAAGTAGCCGTCGTCGTCGAGGTACCCCGCGTCGCCCGACCGGAACCAGCCGTCGGGGGTGATCGCGTGGGCGGTCTCGTGGGGTTGGTTCCAGTATCCGGCCATCACCTGGGACGAGCGGATCCACAGCTCGCCGACCGCTCCGGCCGACACCGGGGCACTGGTGACCGGATCGGCGATCCGGAGCTCGACGCCCGGCATGGCGAGACCGGCGGCCTGGAGGCGTTCGGGATGCGGACCGTCGGGATCGTGATCGGCAGCGGGGAGCATCACGACCGCCCCGGTCGTCTCCGTGAGGCCATACGCCTGATAGAAGTCGCAGCCGAAGCGATCGATCGCGCGCACGAGCACGTCGCGTGAGATGGGCGATGCGCCGTACACGATGGCCCGAAGGCTCGAGAAGTCGGCATCGTCGATGCCCGGGGTCATCAGGAGGAACTGCATCACCGCGGGAACGAAGAGCGTGTGCGTGACGTGGTACCGGGCGATCGTGTCGATGATCTGTGGGAGGTCGACGTCACGGTGCAACACGGTGTGCGCGCCGTTGAACAAGCTGACGAGCCCCCAGCCCGCGCCGGCGATGTGGTACACGGGCATCACGACGAGACTCACCGAATCGGGCCCGAAGCCGAGCTCGTCCGAGAAGTAGGGAACGAGGGAGAAGAGGTTGCGGTGCCGGATCATCGCTCCTTTCGGCAGCCCGGTCGTGCCCGACGTGTACACCTGGAGCGCGATGTCGTCGAGCGAGGTCGCGATCCGGGGATCGGTGTCACGTTGCCGGGCGACCCAGGCGTCGAACGACTCGTGCGTGGGATCGTCGCCGACGACCAACACGGTCTTGACGGCCGGGGCAGCGCGCCGGATCTCGTCGAGGAACGGCACGAACTCGATGCCGATGACGAGGAGCGGTGCGGCGGCGTCGTGGATCACATAGGCCATCTCCCGGGGCGACAGACGCCAATTGACCGCGACGCTGACGGCGCCGGCCTTGGCGCCGCCGACCAACAGCTCGAAGTAGGCGGGTTCGTTCTTGTCGAGAAACGCCACGCGATCGCCGGGACCGATCCCGGCGTCGAGCAGGCCGTTCGCCACGCGACTGGCGCGTCGGTCGAGCTCGCCGTAGGTGATCGTGGAGCCTTCGTACGTGATGGCCGGCCGACCGGGTCCGTCGGCGGCACGGGAACGGATCATGTCGGCGATGGTGGTGGTCATCGTGGCGCCCTCCGACGCCGGCCGGTCGTGAGCGCGAGCGGTCGTGCGGTCATGAGATCGGTGGCCGGTGGTGGGCCCATGGGCGTGCCGCTTCGACTTGTGCGGACACGCGGATCAGGGTGGCCTCGTCGGCGGGACGGCCGACGAGCTGTGCGGCGACCGGCAACCCGTCGTCGTCGAAGCCGAAGGGGATCGAGACCGCGGGCTGGCCGGTGAGGTTCCACATCGCGGTGAACGGGGTGAGCGCGAACAACTCCGGAACCTTGGCGAGGAAATCGTCGGCGAACTCGAGGGCGCCGACGGCGGGCGGCGGTTGCGCGACCGTCGGTGTCAGCAGGACGTCGAAGTCGTCGAAGAACGCGACGACGCGTCGGGCGGTGGCTTCGACGTCGTGCATCGCGGCGACGTAGTCGGTGGCGCTGACTGTGCGTCCCATCTCGATCATCGTGCGGTTCCACGGCGCGACGGTGTCGAGCGGCGGATACTGCTCGGCCCGCGACGCGTGATTCGCCGCGAAGATCAGCGATGTGCGGGCGAGCAGCTCGGGGTCGAACGCCGGGGGATCGGCGGGGATCACCTCGTGGCCGAGAGCCTCGAGCAACGCGGCCGCGTTCTCGCATGCTCGCCGATGCGCCGGGGCGATGGCGCCGGCTTCGACGCCCGGATGCGGATGCCAGGCCACCCGGAGACGACCCGGTTCGCGGCCTGCCTCCTCGGCGAAGGGGCGGACCGGCGGGGGTGCGAAGTAGGTGTCGCCCACCACGTAGCCGGCCATGACATCGAGCAAGGCGGCGGTGTCCGCAACGGTGCGGCCCATCGGACCGTTGATGCTGAAGTGTTGCATCGACCGTGGCGCGTCCGAGACGCGTCCACGGGAGGGCTTGATGCCGAACGTCCCGCACCACGCCGATGGGTTGCGAATCGAGCCGCCGCCATCGGAGCCCTGCGAGATCGGGCAGAGGCCGGCCGCGAGCGCGGCCGCGGCACCGCCCGACGAACCACCGCAACTCCGGGTCGGGTCCCACGGATTGCGTCCGGGGGGATAGGCAAGGGTCTCGCTGACGTTGAGCGGCCCGAATTCCGGCGTGTTGGTCTTGCCGAGGATCACGAACCCGGCCCGCTTGATGCGCGCGACCACGGCGTCGTCGTGCTCGGGAATTCGGTCGGCCCACGCCGCGGTGCCGGCGGTGGTGCGGATGCCGGCGGTGTCGTTCAGATCCTTGATCGAGATGGGTACACCCAGGAACGGCGCGTCGGTGCCGTCGCCATGACGCGCTTGCTCGGCCCGGGCGGCCGCGTCGCGTGCGAACTCCGACGCGACCGTGAGGTACGCGCCGAGCTGCGGGTTCAGCCGGTCGATGCGCTCGAGATACCGCTCGGTGAGCTCGACGGGAGAGAGGTCGCCGGCCCGTATCAAGCGTGCCTGTTCCAGGGCCGGCGTGAACGCGAACTCGTCGGTCTCGCTCATGAACATCCCCCGGAACATCGAGCGCTTGACACTACGTGAATGAAGGTTAACGTTCGGGGGTCGGCGGGCCAAGGGAGCACCGCCCACAGTGGGGAGGACCGGCATGCGGCGTAGCCAGCGGTTGTTGGTCGCAGGGGTCGCGGTGGTGCTGCTCGCCGCAACGGCCTGCGGGAGCAGTAGCAGCAAGAAGAGCAGTGCCAAGACGACCACGACCAAGGCGGCCGCGACCACCACCGTGAAGCTCACCGGTGATCCGGTCAAGCTCATGGTGATCTACGAGAAGACAGCAGGCGTCGCGCAGCCCGATCAGGCCAAGGGTGCGATCGCCGCGGCCAAGGAGATCACCGCGAGTGGCGGCATCAACGGCCACCCCGTGGAGATCATCGAGTGCGACACGAAGAACGATCCCAACACGGCCGCCGATTGCGGCCGCCAAGCGGTGAGCGAGAAGGTCGCGGCCGTGGTCGGCCAGTTCTCGGTGCAGTCGGGCGAGTTCATGCCCCTGCTGGTGCAGAACAAGATCGCGTCGATCGGGCTGAACCCGGCCACCGCGGCCGACTTCACGTCGTTGGCCTCGTTCCCGATCACCGGCGGTGCACCGTCGACGTTCGGCACGCTGCCGAACGCGCTGGCCGACCTCGGGGCCACGAAGATCGCGCTGGCTCGTGTCGATCTCGCCGCGGCCGCCGCGCTCGCGGGCTTTTCGAACAAGGCCCTCGCGTTGAAGAACTTGAAGCTGGTCCACGACGTGGCCGTTCCGCAAGGCGCGCCCGACATGTCGAGCTACGTCGCCGCCTCACTCGAGGGCGGTACCGATGCCGTTGTCATCGGCATGGCGGGCCAGGACGCGATCAACTTCGCGCAGGCGTTGCGCCAGGCCAATCCCAACGTGAAGATCGCGCTGATCTCTACGGAGACGGCCAAGACGGTCAAAGCCCTGGGTGACGGTGCGAACGGCATCGTGCAGGCGAACACGCTCGTCACGGGGACGAAGGCCGCCGCCGACGCCGAGAAGGCCATGAATGCCGCCGGTTTCGGCGACATCGACGTCGGCCTGTCGTACCAAGCGGTGCAGACGTTCGGAGCCGTCGCCAAGGACCTGCCGGAGATCAACGCCGCGGCGGTGTACGACAAGCTGCCGACCGTCGAGAACCTCGACATCGGTACGCTGCCGCTCCTGCAGTTCAAGACGCCGTCGGGCGTGGGGATCCCGCGAATCTTCAACGACTGCGAGAGCGCGGTGCAGTTGCAGGTGAAGAGCGGCAAGGTGACCACGAAGCCGGTGGGCACCGGCAAGCTGGTCGACCCCTACACCGGCAAGGAGTGCGCGATCGGCACCGGCGGCTGATGTCGGGAGTCGACACGGTACGTTCGGAGGAGGAGCTGATCGGCTCGCGAGTCGACCAGCTCCTCGCCGAGCATCCGCCGTCGTCGACGCCGCCCGAGTCGTTCTTCGCGGCGCAGTTCGACCTCGGCCTCGCGTGGGTGCAGTTCCCCGCAGGGCGGGGAGGGCTGGGCATCGATCCCGCGTTGCAGGATCTCGTGGATCTGCGTCTCGACGACGCCGGCGCGCCGAGCAACACGCTCCGAAACTTCATGGGTGTGGGGATGGCCGGGCCCACGATCGTGGCGTTCGGGAGCGACGCGCAACAAACGCGATGGCTCCGTCCGCTGTTCACCTGTGACGAGATCTGGTGCCAGATGTTCAGCGAACCGGGTGCCGGATCGGACGTCGCGTCACTCGCGACCCGAGCGGTGCGAGACGGCGAGGAGTGGGTGGTCAACGGGCAGAAGGTGTGGACCACGCTGGCCCACGTCGCCCGCTGGGGCCTGTTGTTGGTGCGGAGTGACCCCGACGTCCCGAAACATCGCGGGCTGACCTATTTCGTGGTCGACATGCACGCGCCGGGTGTCGACGTGCGCCCGCTGCGCCAGATGACGGGCGAAGCCGAGTTCAACGAGGTCTACTTCACCGATGTGCGCATTCCCGACGCGTATCGGCTCGGTGCCGTCGGTGAGGGCTGGAAGGTCGCGACGGCCACGTTGATGAACGAACGGGTCGCGCTCGGCGGCCTCGCCCGCGAGGCGCGTGGCGCGGGGGTGATCCGTCACGCGCTGCGGCTCTGGAACGCGCGTCGCGATCGTGATCCGGTGCTCCGCGATCAGCTCGCCCGGTTGTGGATCGAAGCCGAGGTCCTGCGGCTCACGATGTTGCGGGCGCAGTCCCGGAGGGAACAGGGAACTCCGGGACCGGAGGGTTCCATCGGCAAGCTCGCCATGGGAGAGTTCCAGCAGCGACTGTTCGCGTTCTGCATGACGCTCTTGGGCCCCGAGGCCCTCTTGATCTCGAACTACGAGATGACGCGCCCCACCGTCATGGGCGAGAGCGCGCTGGGTGCCGACGACGCGGTCGATCTCCAGAAGGCGTTCCTGACGACGCGGGGGACCACCATCGGCGGAGGGACCACCGAGATCGGCCGGAACATCCTCGGTGAGCGCGTGCTGGGCCTGCCGCGCGAACCTGCGGTCGACCGCGACCTGCCCTGGAGCCAGGTCCCGCGCAACTGAGGCGCTCGCCCGGAGGATCGATGGGGTACTCGACATTGCTGCTCGACGTCACCGAGGGGGTGGCGACGATCACGCTGCACCGACCGGAGAGCGCGAACGGGATCGATCTCACGATGGCGACGGAGCTCCTGGATGCCGCGCTCGCGCTCGACGGCGACGACTCGGTGCGGGCCGTGCTGTTGCGCGGTACCGGCCGGATGTTCTGTGCCGGAGGCGACGTCCGTTCGTTCGCGGCGGCCGGCGATGGCGTGCCGGAGCTCTTGCGGCGCATCACCACCCCGCTCCACGCGGCCATCGCCCGGCTCGTGCACCTCGACGCGCCCGTGATCGCCGCGGTGCAGGGGAGCGCGGCCGGAGCCGGCCTGGGGCTCGTATGTGCCGCCGATCTCGTGATCGCCGCGGAGTCGGCGAAGTTCGTGGTGGCGTACACCGCCATCGGGGTGACGCCCGACGGGTCCACGAGTTACTTCCTTCCGCGACTCGTCGGCCACCGGCGCGCGATCGAGCTCACGCTCACGAACCGTGTGTTGCGCGCGCCCGAAGCGCTCGAGTGGGGCCTCGTGACGCGCGTCGTGCCCGACGCCACGCTCGACGACGAGGCGCGGGCGCTCGCCGCGTCGATCGCCGCGGGGCCGACCCGAGCCTTCGGCGCCGCCACGCGATTGCTGCGCGACTCGTGGACGGCCACGCTCGAGACCCAGATGGAACAGGAGAGCATCGTGCTGCGGGACACCGCACGGTCGGCCGATGCCCGCGAAGGCCTCGCCGCGTTCGTGGAGAAGCGCCCGGCGGTGTTCGAGGGGCGCTGAGGGTCGGCGTTGCCGCGGGCGGCGGGCGTCGTCCGCCTCAGGTGGTGAGCACGGTGCAGGCGCCGATGCCGGGCGCGCCGTAGACCTGGGTGAACCCGACACGTGGCGAACCCGGCACCTGGCGATCGCCGGCATCGCCGCGGAGCTGGAGCACGACCTCGTAGACCTGGCGCATACCCGAAGCGCCGACGGGCTCACCGTTGGCGAGCAACCCGCCGTCGGTGTTGATCGGCAGGGACCCACCGATCTCGGTCGCCCCGTCGCGGATGAGTGCTTCCTGCTCCCCATCCGCGCACAGTCCGCATTCGGCCATGTGCATGATCTCGGCGCCCGACTCGCTGTCCTGCACTTGCGCGACGTCGAGGTCGGTGGGGGCGATCGCGGCCTGCTCGAAACAGGCCCGGGCCGCGTCGACCGTCGGGCTGGGGCTCTGCTCGAGCGGCAGGTACGGGCTGAACACCTCGAACGAGCCGAACCGGCGGGTGCGGACGGCGGCGCCGCGCAGGTAGATCGGGCGATCGGTGTAGCGGTGGGCCTGGTCGGCCCGACACAGCACGACGGCGACGGCGCCTTGGCTCGGCGAGCACAACATGTACTGCGTCAACGGCCAGTTGAGCATGCGCGCGCTCAGGATCTCCGCTTCGGACAGCGGCGTGCGGCGCCACGCGTTCGGGTTGCGCGCCCCGTTGCGAAAGGCCTTGGCCGCGACGCTCGCCAGCGTGTCGACGGAGATGCCGTGCTCGTGCATGTACCGGTTGATCTTCTGCGCGAAGAACTGCGTGGTGACGAACAGGCCGACCTCGCCGTACCACGAGGGCAGCCCGTGCACGCCGGGATCGGCGGCGAACGCGCCGCGCCCATGCTTGTCGAAACCGATGGCCACGCCGAGGTCGAACGCACCGGACTCGATCGTGTTGGCGGCCATCGCGAGGGCGCTCCCCGCGGTCGCGCAACCGTTCTGCACGCTGACGAACTGGAGTCCGGTGAGCCCGAGCCGGCTCACGAGGGCGTCAGGGTTGCTCTCCGAGCTCCCGGGGAGCGTGTAGTCGAGGCTCCCGCCGAACGCGAACTGGGCGTCGCTCCATTCGATGCCCGCGTCGCGCAACGCCTGCTGCGTCGCGATCGTGCCCATGTCGAGCCCGGAGATGCCGTCGTGGCGGCCGAACGGGTGGATCCCGATGCCGACGATCGCAACGTTCATGACCCGCGGGCTTCGGACGGGCGGAACGCGAAGCTCACGACCTCGCGGCCGTGGTCATCGACGCGATGTGGGACGATCGTCAGCTCCATGGGCATGCCGATCTGCAACGTCTCCGGCGTGGCGCCCACGATGCGTGTCTCGACTTTCACCTCGCCGGGGAGCTCCACGTACCCGAGCAGATACGGCGAAAACGTGTCCTCCGTCTCGGGACCGGTATAGGGCCACTTGGGCAGGAACCCCTGCGTCGTCCACGTCCACAGGGTGCCCGTGCGTGCGAGTAGCCGGTCGCGCGGCGCGTCGGCGGCGCATCTCGGACAGTTGACCGCGCGGGGGAACACGATGACTTCACACGCCGGGCACTCGCTCCCGATGAGTTGTGGCGCATCGGCGGGCCACGTGAACACGCCGTCGGCAATCGGAACTTGTTGGACGGCCATCGGCGGCTCCATCGACGCGACTGCCTGCGGGTCGTAGTGTAAACCACGGTTCACGATCGCGCAGGGGAGACCGTGCGTCGGGAGGAGTATCGGGATGGACGACGACCTCGCGTTTGCCGCCGTCGCCACACAAGCCGAGCTCGTGCGCCGCGGCGAGGTGTCGCCGAGCGAGCTGGTCGAGCTGTACCTCGACCGGATCGATCGCTGGAATCCGGAGCTGGGTGCCTACTTCACGGTGGCGGCGCAGCAGGCGCGCGCCGGCGCCCACGACGCCGAGGCGCGCCTGCGTGCCGGCGACGAGTTGCCGCCGTATCTCGGGGTGCCGATCTCCATCAAGGACCTGACCGACACCGCGGGAATTCGCACGACGTACGGAGCGCGAGCATGGAAGGACCGCGTGCCCGAACACGACACCGAGGTCGTGCGCCGTATCAAGGCGGCGGGGTTCGTGATCCTCGGCAAGACGAGCACACCCGAGTTCGGCGCGGCGCCGGTGACGGAACCGCCCGGCTTTCCGCCGGGGCGCAATCCGTGGGATCCGACGCGCACGCCCGGCGGATCGTCGGGAGGAGCGGCCGCCGCCACCGCGTCCGGACTCTGCGCGGTGGCACACGGCAGCGATGCCGGTGGATCGATCCGCATCCCGTCGGCGCTGTGCGGTTGCGTCGGGATCAAGCCGACCCGGGGGCGAGTTTCGGCCGCGCCGCTCAGCCCGGAGTTTCTCGTGGTCGAAGGAGCGATCGGCCGCAGTGTGGCCGACGCCGCGGGCCTCTTCGACGCGATGGAGGGTTACTCCACCGGCGATCCGTACTGGGTCGGCTCGCCGGAACTTCCGTTCGTCGACGAGGTGACGCGCCCGCCGGCGCGTTTGCGCATCGCGTGGACCGTCGATCCGTTCCTCGACGGCGTGGAGGTGGCGATCGCGAATCGTGACGCCGCGCGAGAGGCCGCCGCCCTGCTGGCCGGCCTCGGTCACACGGTCGAGGAAGGCCGGCCGGCATGGAACACCGCTACGGCGGCGAGTGAGATGGCGATCGTTGGCGCCGCGTTGTCGGCCCGCGCCGATCTCCCTGCCGATGACCAACTCGATCCCGTCAATGGCTTCATGATCGAAGCGGGCCGGATGCTCTCGGCGGCGCAGTACCTCACGATTCGCGAACAGCTGGGTGTCGACGCACGCGAGGCGATGCAGTTCTTCGACGACGTCGATGTCCTCGTGACGCCGACGGTGCCGATCCCCGCACCACCCGTCGGCGAGTACACGACCATCGCCGAGATGGAGGATCTGCGCGGCTTCCTGCTGGAGTCGATGCTCGGCGGCACGATGCCGCGGTTCGGTTGGCTGGCCGCGTTCACGGCGCCGTGGAACGTGACCGGCCAACCCGCCGTCTCCGTGCCGCTGGCCGTGGACGGGCACGGCCACCCCGTGGGAATCCAGCTCGTCGGCCGGGCCGGCGACGAAGCGACGCTCATTCGGCTCGCGGCGCAGCTCGAACGCGAGCGCCCGTGGGCGACGCGCCGGCCGCCCTTGGTGGCGAGGTAACGTCGAACTCCCCGGGGCTCAGACGAGGCCGGCCAGTGTCTCCAACGCGCGTAGGCGGGCGGCCTGGTCGAGCTCGACGAGTTGGAGCACGAGCACGCTCGCGCCCGCCTTCTCGAACGCGCGGAAGCGGTCGGCGACGTAGTCGGCGTCCCCGATGGCCGAGACCTCGTCGACCATCGCGTCGGTGACGGCTGCTGCCGCGCCGTTGCGATCCTTCGCGAGGTACAGGTCCTGGATCTGTCGCGCCTCTTCCTCGTACCCGTACCGGCGGAACAGCCGGTTGTAGAAGTTCTGGTCGCGCGACCCCATACCACCGAGGTACAGCGCCAGGCCGTGCTTCGCCACGGTCCTCGCCATCTCCGGCGCGTCGGTCACGCTCACGGGGAGCGACGGCATGATCTGCAACGGCGCGAGCTCCTTGGACCGCCGGGCGGCGCCCGCCGCGAGCGCGTCGCCGAAGGCTGCGCCTGCCTTCTCGGGTGAGAACAGCACCGGGAGCCAGCCGTCGGCGAGCTCTGACGCCATCTCGACGTTCTTCGGCCCGAGCGACGCGAGCACGATCGGCACCTCGGAACGCACGGGATGATTGATCAGCTTGAGGCCCATATCCAGCCGATAGACGTCGCCGTTGTAGACCAGTCGTTCGCGGCGCAAGATCGTGCGGACGATCTCGATCGTCTCGCGCTGGCGTTGGAGCGGGCGGTCGAACGGCACGCCGTGCCATCCCTCGACGACTTGCGGCCCGGACGTACCGAGACCGAGGACGGCGCGCCCGTTCGAGAGCGAATCGAGGGTGGCCACCGACTGGCCGATCAACGCCGGCGTGCGGGAGTACACGTTGACGATGCCGGTAGCGAGGCCGATCCGTTCCGTGAACGGGATCAACGATGTGAGCACGGCGAAGGCGTCGAAGCTCCACGCCTCCGCGACCCACACCGAGTGGTAGCCGAGACGATCCGCGGCGCGCACGAACTCTTCGACCTCCGCCGGTGTCATCGCACCTTCGGCGTACGGCAGGGTGACGGCCAGTTCCATGGATGCTCCTTGACGAGAGGGTCGGGTGGAGGGGATCGGGGGAGGTGGTGGTCGATCGGCCTTTGTGTACGAGTCGTTCAGGGTCCCGGCTCGCGCGGCAATCCGAGCACGCGTTCACCGATGATCGTGCGTTGGATCTCGTCGGTGCCGCCCGCGAGATGGTTGGCCGGCGCGTACAGGAACGCGGTGAGCCATCGGCCCGCCACGGGCTCGTCGGCCGCCGCGAGTTGCGCGTGCGGGCCGAGCACGCGCAGGGCCGTGGTCGCGAGCAGGGTCGACAGTTGCGCCCACGCGAGCTTGACGATCGATCCCTCGGGGCCGGGAACTCCTCCACTCGCGAGCCGGGACAGGCTCCGCGCGTTCGTCAGCTCGAGCAGGCGGGACAGGGTGTAGACGCGCGCGAGATCCTGGCGGAGGAGCGGGTCGGTGGCCGCGGGGCGGCCGTCGATCGTCCACGACGTCGCGAGCGCGAGCAAAGGTTCCGGCGCCATCTGCTGGGCGAGTGCGCCGACGGAGTACCGCTCGTTGGCGAGCGTGGTGAGCGCGACCCGCCATCCGTCGTGCAGCGGGCCGATGAGCTGCTCGGGCGGGATGTCGACGGCGTCGAAGAACACCTCGTTGAAGCTCGTGCCGCCGGTGAGTTGTCGCAGGGGTCGAACCGTGACGTTGGGATGGTGCATGTCGACCACGAAGCAGCTGATGCCCCGATGCTTGGGGGCATCGGGGTCGGTGCGCGCGATCACCAGACCCCAGCGAGCGTGCTGGGCGCCGCTCGTCCAGATCTTCTGGCCCGCGAGGCACCAGCCGCCGGTGTCGGGATCGGCCGTCGCCAGCGCCCGCAGCGACGCGACATCCGAGCCGGCGTCGGGTTCGCTCCACAGCTGGCACCAGACCTCGGACCCGTCGAGCATCGCCGGCAACCACCGTTGCTGCTGCTCGGCGGTCCCGTGCGTGAAGATCGTGGGGCCGATCATCCCGAGCCCGATCGTGTACAGCCCTTGTGGCACGTCGTAGGCGGCCATCTCCTCGGCGTAGATCCATGCCTGCACGGGTGTCGCGTCCCGTCCGCCCAGCTCGTGTGGCCAGGTGATCGCCGCCCAGCGGCCGTTCGCCAGCGTGCGTTGCCATGCCTTCGACCGCATCACCCAATCGGGGTCCTCCTCGGCCGACACGATCGCGCCGAAGCTCGCGAGCTGTTGCTCGGACGTCTTGCGCGTCGCGTGCTGCTCGAGCCACGCCCGCAGCTCGGCGCGGAACGCGGCGTCCTCGGGGGTGTCGACGAAATGGATCATCGCGGACGAGTCAACGCGCGGCCGCAGTCCGCTGTGCCAGCTCGCGGAACGGCACGCCCCGATCGACGGAGGGCTCGCGGGGCAGTCCGAGCACCTGCTCGCCGATGACGTTCTTCAGGATCTCGTCGGTCCCGCCGCCGATACGGAGCGCCGGAGCCATGAGCAGCGTCGACTGCCACGAGGGATCGGAGCTGATGCCGGCCGGACCCAGCAATCGGAGGCCGAGGTTCGCGGCGCGCGCGAGCTGTCGGGCCATGGCGAGCTTCAGAACGGTGGCTTCGGGACCGGGTAATCCTCCCCTGGAGATCGCGGTCAACACGCGCAGACCGATGTAATGGAGGATCGCGGCGTCGGTGTGGCACCCGGCGAGCTCTTGACGGATGCGAGCGTCGTCGGATGCGGGCGCATCGCCGACGTGGTGGCGGCGGGCGAGCGCGATGAGCGCGGGAGAGGGGTCCTCGCCACCGAGCATGTCGCCGATCGACGCCCGTTCGCTCAACAAGGTGGTGTTCGCAACTCGCCAGCCGTCATTGATGTCGCCGACGACGTTCGCGGCGGGTACGCGCACGTCGTCGAGGAACACCTCGTTGAAATGCGAGCCGCCCGTCATCTGGCGCAACGGACGGACGGTCACTCCCGGGCTCTCCAAATCGACGAGCATCCACGTGATGCCGCGGTTCTTCGGCGCGTCGGGATCGGTACGGGCGAGGAACATCCCCCACCGCGAGTAGTGGGCGCCCGACGACCACACCTTCTGGCCGGTCACCACGAAGTCGTCGCCATCGAGAACGGCGCGGCTGGACACCATCGCCAGGTCGGATCCCGCACCGGGTTCGGAGAACAGCTGGCACCAGATCTCCTCGCCCCGCAGCAGCGGGGGCAGCCACCGGCGCTGCTGATCCTCGGTGCCGTGCACGAGCAGGGTCGGACCACCCATGCCGATGCCGACGGCGAAGAGGTGGCCGTGCGTCTCGAAGCGAGCCTCTTCCTGCCCGAAGATGACCTGCTGCATCGGCGTGCCACCGCGCCCGCCGAACTCGACGGGCCAGGTGATGCCGGCCCATCGAGCGTCGGCCTTGCGGGCCTGCCACTGGCGGGCCTCGCCGATCGCCTCGTTGCTCGTTCCCTCGAGGCCGAGCAGGTCGAGGATCCCGCCGTGGTGGTCCGCCGCTCGGCGGAGCGCGTTCGCGTCCAACCACGCGCGGCACTCGGCACGGAACGCCGCCTCGTCGGGGGTGTCGCCGAAGTCCATCGGCCGCTCCTGTGACGGATGCCGCGGGCTGGAACGTGAACGACGGTTAGCCTACCGACGAGGCGGCGTCGGACGCACGTGCGAGTCGGCGGGCCCGCCATCCGAGCACGAGGAACGTCGCCAGGCCGACGAGGCATACCCAACCCACCCAGTCGCCCAGATGCACGTAGAGGGAGTCGTGCGTGCCGAGCGGCACGGTGGCGACGAGCGTCGCCCGGCGGTGGCCGCTGTAATCGGTGTCGAGGGCGACCACGCGTCCGTAGGGGTCGATGATCGCGGAGTCGAACCGGCTATCGGCCTTGACCATCGAGACGCGGTTCTCGATCGCGCGGAACACGAGGTGGGTGAAATGGATCTTCGAGAGGGTGGGGACATCGCTCGACGGTGTCGCGATGATCTGCGCGCCGCCACGGGCCATGTGCCGAGCGGTGTCGGTGAAGTCGAGGTCGTAACAGATGATCGTGGCGATCTTGCCGATTCGAGTCGAGTACACGGGAAACGTGCCACCGGTATCGCTGTAGTCGCCCGCGAACGTGCCGGGGTGCTCCTTGCCGTACCGGCCGAGATAGTGACCGGCCGGCGTCAGCAGGGTCGCTTCGTTGAGATGGCCGCGCGGGGTCTTGAGGCCGTATCCGATGACGAGGTGCGTGTCGGTCGACTTCGCGAGCTCCGCGAGCTGGGCGGTATGGCTCGTCTGGGGCTCGAAGTTCAGGCCGACCTCGCGCCAGACCACGAGTTGCGCGCCCTTCGCGGCCGCGGTGCGTGTCTGCTCGATGTCGTGCCGGAGCTCCTGGGCCTTGTTGCGGACCTTGCCGGGCTGCACCGCGGCGACCGTGACAGTGGACCGCGGAGTTCGGATCATCGTTGCGCTCAGCACTCCCCACGCCAGGACCCCAACGGCCACCGCGATCGCGGCGGTACGCGCGGCCCGGATCCGCACGATCGGACCATGGGCATCGGCGCCGCTCCTCCGGTCGATCATCGCGATCGCCAGCGCCGCGAGCGCCCAGTTCGACAGCAGGATCAGTAGCTCGAGGCCGTAGATCGAGAACACGCCGAGCGGCTGGAGGAAGCCCGGGTGTTTCCACATCGCGTAGGCGGGGTTCGAGAACGTGCCGCCGAGCGTTGCGTTGCCCGACGCGCGGGCGAAGTCGAGGGCCACCCACCCGATCGGAGTGGCAACCGCGATCCACCGGTATGCGGTCTGGCGATGGAATCTCGCGGTACGCCACGCCAGGGCCCAGATCACGAAGACCATGTAGAGCGGCATGAGCTGGAACACGACCGCCACATGGCCCTGGGCGAGGCCGATGGAGAACTGACCGGCGAGGTACGCCGCGAGGCCGACGCCCATGGCGAGTCCGGACCATCGTTCCGGCAACACTCGGTGTTGCGCCACCACCACGGGCACGAAGCCGAACCAGATCAGTGGCCATGCCGTGAACGGCGGCATCGCGAGCGTCCAGAGCACCGCGCCGAGCAGCGCGAGGCCGAAACCGGCGAGGATTCGCCCGCGCCGATTCGCGGGCTCGGTGGGAACCGAGCCGGACCGCTGCGAACGCGCGGTCGCCGTCTGCACCCCATGAATGCTAACGGCGATTCACTTCCGTGAACAGACCCGGCGACTCGGACACCGCGATTCTTGCGGGTGGAAGTGAACGCACGGTAACTTGCGCGCACCACCGCGCGTCACCACGTCCCGCGAGGCGAGAGAATCCGGGGGGATCGACCATGCGTCGTCGCGGAGTCTCGTGACCGTCCGGAGCGATCGCTAGTGGGTTGGGTGCGCTTTGCCGTGCTCGGCCTCGGAGCCGGCGCGGTCTACGCGCTCGCCGCGCAGGGCATCGTCCTCGTATACCGCGGTTCGGGCGTCCTGAACTTCGCGCACGGGGCGATCGGGATGGTCGGCGCGTTCGTCTTCTACAACCAGCGCGACGCGGGAACCCCGACTTGGCTCGCCTGGTTGATGGCGCTCGGGCTCGGCGCGGCCATCGGCGCCGCGTTCCATCTCGGGGTGATGCGTCCGATGCGTCGCGCGCCGGCGCTCGCTCGTCTCATCGCGACCCTCGGCCTCCTCACCGTGCTGCTCGGGTTCGCAGAAGCCCGCTGGGGCGAGACACCCAAGCTCGTGCAGAAGCTCCTGCCGAGCTTCGACACCGTCACGTTCTGGGCCGACGTCTCGCTCGGCAAGGACCGACTCATCATCCTGGTGATCGGCGCGGTGCTGACCACCGTCCTGATGATCGTCTACCGATTCACGCGTTTCGGCCTGGCGACGAGCGCGGTCGCCGAGAACCGCCAGACGACCGCGGCGCAGGGGATCTCGCCCGATGTGGTGGCGTCGATCAACTGGGCGCTCGGGGGCATGCTCGCCGTCCTGGCCGGCATCCTCATCGTGAACATCACCAGCCTCAAGGTGTTCGACCTGACGTTGCTGGTGGTTCCCGCGCTCGCGGCCGCACTCGTCGGGGGGTTCCGGTCGTTCCCCATCACGTTCTGCGGCGGACTGCTCATCGGGATCCTCGAGTCGGAGGTCGCGTACCTCCAGGTGCGGCTCGGTCCGTCGGTGACGCTCAGCGGTCTCGCCCGTTCGGTCCCGTTCGTCGTGATCATCGTCGTGCTCGTGGTGCGGGGCCGGGCACTGCCACTGCGCGGCGAGGCGTCCGAGCGACCGCCCGAGGTCGGTACGGGCCGGATCCGCCCGAGACTGGTCGTACCCGTGGGGTTGGTGGTCTTGGGCAGCCTCGGGTTGCTCTCGACCCAGCTCGTCGACGCGTTCACCACGACCTGCGCGATCGCCATCGTGTTGCTCTCACTCGTGGTCGTCACCGGTTATGCCGGACAGCTTTCGCTCGCGCAGTTCGCGCTCGCCGGAATGGGAGCGTGGATCGCGGCCAGGCTCGTCGCCGATCACGGTGTGTCGTTCGAGCTCGCGATGGTCCTGGGGGCACTCGGTGCGATCCCGATCGGCGTGATCGTCGGTCTTCCCGCGCTTCGAACGCGCGGGGTGAACCTCGCCGTGGTCACGCTCGGTCTCGCGCTGGTCATCGAGTCGATGGTGCTCAACAACGCGCAATTGACCGGTGGCGTCACCGGAACGGTGGTGGGCGCCCCGCGGTTCTTCGGTATCGACTTCGACACGTTCAAGCATCCTGAGCGATACGCGGCGCTGTCGTTCGTGCTGTTCGCGCTCCTCGCCGTTGCGGTGGCGAACCTGCGGCGGGGTCGAGCCGGCCGGCGCCTCATCGCGGTGCGTACGAACGAACGCGCGGCCGCTTCGCTCGGTATCAGCGTGTTCGGGGCCAAGCTGTACGCCTTCGGGTTGGCCGCGGGGATCGCCGCGGTGGGCGGGATCCTCATCGGGTTCCACCGGCCCAACGTGACGTTCTGGCCGACGTTCTCCATCTTCCAGTCGATCTTCGTGGTCGTCTACGTGGTGATCGGCGGCATCGGCTTCGTCCTCGGCCCGCTCATCGGCGCGGCGTTGGCCCCGCACGCGTTCATTCCCACTTGGGCGAGCAGCATCTTCGGCACCGACGAGACCGTGCAGATCACCCTGGGGGTCGCGCTCCTGGTCGTCCTCATCGTGCAGCCCAATGGTCTCGCGAGCCTGGGCGCGCGAGTCGCGGATCGGTTCGGTCGACGGACGCCACGCCGCTCGATCGCCGGCGATCACGAAGATCCGGGACCGGTGCGCCCCGCCGCGTTGTCCGTCCGCGATCTGCGGGTGCACTTCGGCGGCGTCGTCGCGCTCGACGAGGTGTCGCTCACCGTCGAACCCGGGCAGGTGATCGGGCTCATCGGTCCGAACGGCGCCGGTAAGACCACGCTCATCGACGCGGTGACGGGTTTCTCCGCGGGCATCGGCGGCGTGATCGAGCTCGACGGGAGGAGCATCGACGGATGGTCACCACGCCGCCGCGCGCTCGCCGGTATCGGCCGCTCGTTCCAGAGTCTCGAGCTGTTCGACACCATGACGGTGCGCGACAACCTCCTCGCGGCATGCGAGCCGCGCGACTCCCTGGCGTATGTCACCGACCTCGTTCGGCCCGGCCGTCGCCGGCTCGGAGCGCGTGCGAGTGCCGTCGTGCATGAGTTCGGCCTCGAGGGGGATCTCGATCGCCGCGTCGACGAGCTTCACTATGGACGGCGCCGGTTGGTGGCGATCGCGCGCGCCATTGCCGCGGAGCCGTCCGTCTTGCTGCTGGACGAGCCCGCGGCGGGTCTCGACGAGGCGGAGACGGCAGAGCTCGGGGCGCTCGTGCGACGAATTGCCGACGAGTGGGGATTGGCCGTGCTGCTGGTGGAGCACGACGTCTCTCTCGTGCTCTCGATCTGTGACCGGGTGACCGTGCTGCACTTCGGGCAGCGAATCGCGGAAGGGACCCCCGACGAGATCCGCGAGGATCCCGCCGTCATCACCGCGTATCTCGGGGAACCGTCGGGCCCGGCCGACGAGCCGTTGTATGCGAGCCCGGCCGTCGCGTCTTCAGTGCCTCGTGCGGCGTCGGACGAGATCCTCATCGAGGCGCGTGACCTGTCCTCGGGCTACGGCGCGCTCGCCGCCGTGCGTGGCATCGATCTCGACGTGCGGCCGGGCGAGGTGGTCGCCCTGCTCGGGCCGAACGGCGCGGGGAAGACCACCACGCTGCTCACCCTCGCGGGCGAGCTCACGCCGCTGGGCGGGGAGGTGATCTGGGAGGGGTCCACGCGAAGCGTTCCGTTGCACTCTCGGGCGCGGCGCGGTCTGGCCTTCGTACCGGGGGAGCGAGGAGTGTTCGCCGGCCTCACGACGATCGGCAACCTTCGCCTCGGTCGAGGCACGGTGGAATCGGCCTGCGGGTACTTCCCGGAGCTCGAACTGTTGTTGCACCGGCGGGCGGGGTTGCTCTCGGGCGGCGAGCAACAGATGCTGACATTGGCGCGTGCGCTCGCCGGAAAGCCGCGGTTGTTGCTCGCCGACGAGCTGTCCCTCGGGCTCGCGCCGCTCGTCGTTCGGCGGATTCTCGGCGCGGTTCGCGAGGCCGCGAACGCCGGGGTCGGCGTGCTCCTGGTGGAGCAGCACGCGCGCGATGCGCTCGAGATCGCGGACCGGGCCTACATCTTGCGGAACGGGAGGATCGAGTTCGCCGGGGACGCGCAGGACCTGCGTCGTGATCCGGCGGCGTTGCGCGCCGCCTATCTCACCGGCTCGAGTTAGCGTCTCGCGAGGCTTCCGGTGCGCGTCGGGTCGGCGGCCCGGCGAACGACTGCGCGAGGTCCATCCATTCGGCGGCCGCGCGGCCTTCGGCGCGCAGCGCGGTGTCGGCGACGTTGCGACGCTGGGTCACGACGAGGCAGAAATCTTCGGCGGGGCCGATGATCCGGTCCGGCGCGTCCTCCGGTCCCCAACTCCAGACCGTACTGTCGGGCGCGTCGAGCTCGACGCGGACCTCGACATCGGGAACCGCGAGCCCGCGATTGACGTAGGAGAACGCTCGCGTCCGGACGCCGAGGTCGGCGACATGGTGCAGGCGCGCCGTGGGAGCGGGATGCACTCGTAGGGCGTCGGCGACGTCGCGGCCGTGGGCCCACGTCTCCATGAGGCGAGCAGTCAGGAAGGAACGGGGACTCATCGGCATCGCGACCCACGCGATGCGCGCGTCCGGGCCGAGCCGCATCACCGCGTCCAGCGCGCGGGCGCGACCGGTCCGCCACCAGGCGAGCAACTCGGATGGCGTCTTGGACGCGACGCGGGCCTCGACCCCGAGTTGGTAGGCGTCGAGGTCGGCGAGCGCGCCGGTCAGCTCCGCGCCGAACGTTGCTTCGTCGGAGGCCGCCAGCGCCGCGAGTTCCTCGGAGTGCGCGAGATGTCCGATCTCGTCGCGGATCGTCCATCCCGGTGCCGGTGTCGCGAGCTTCCAGCGGTCGTCGGGTAGATCGACGACGAGGTCATCGAGCGCCACCTGTTCCGCGACGAGATCTTCGGCGAGGGCACGCAGATCCTTCTCGGGACCGGTCATGGTCGCATCGGCACTCGACCATGGGAGACGGGCCGCGCCGGCTTCGGGTGGGGAACGCGGGCGACGAGCTCGGCGAGAGCCCGTTCGGTGCCCCGAGCGAGCGCCTCGACGTCGCCGACCTGTTCCGGACAGGCGAGGAACCCGAAGTCGACCGTGTCGACGTAACTGGCGATTGTCACGTTGAGCCCGCTGCCTTCGAAGAGCGGACCGAACGGGTACAGGCGGGTGATCCGGGCGCCGGCCGAGTAGAGGGGAACCGGTGGCCCGGGAATGTCCGACACGATGAGGCTGTAGACCGGTGGGAACCGCGCGGCAAGATGAAGGTCGGTGTAGATACGTGCACCGAGGCGAACGGCGAATGGCGGGAACACCCCCAGCAGTCGGGTCAGCAGCTCGTCACCCAACGCCTCCTCGAGGTGCTTGCCGCTCTCGGTTGCCGCGTGGATCGAACGGAGCCGCGCGACCGGGTCCTCGAGGTCGGTGGCCATGCCGGCGCCCATCAGCATCATCTGATTGCCGGCGACGGTCTTGGTGCCGGCGGTTCCGGCGTGCGTCGCCACCGGCAGCTGGGCGACGAGCGGCTTGGCCGGATGTTCACCGCGTGCCGCGAGGTACTCGCGCAACGCGCCGGCGAGCATGGCCATCACGACGTCGTTGACCGTCACGCCGAAGGCCTTCTTTACGGCCTTGACGTCGGCGAGTGGCACTGCGCAGTAGGCGGCGCGGCGCGCGACGGTGACGGAACCGTTCAACGACGTCTTCGGTGCCTGGAACGGAAGGGTGGCCGCGGCCCAGTCGTGCGAGAGACGGAAGCGCGCGAGCCCGAGGATGCTGCGGGTCAGCGTCGGCGCCAGGCGGGCGAACCGCCAGGGGAGCGTTCCCGTGGACACCAGGCCCTCGCCGGCCAGGCGCAGCCGGGACGGGGCGCGGTCGGTGGTGGCTGCGGGGGAAGGAGGAAGGATCGGCGCGGGTTCGAGATCGCAGAGATGTTCGAGCACGCGCATGCCGGTGAATCCGCCGGCCGCGGCGTGGTGCAGCTTGAACAGCACGGCCACCTTGTCGCCGGCGAGCCCGTCGAGGAACCAGGCTTCCCACAGCGGACGGTGGGAGTCCAGGGGACCCGCCAGTATCGACGCCACGACATGGGAGACGGCTCGGGCGTCGCCGGGAGCGGCGACCTTGCGATGGCGTACGTGGTGCTCGAGGTCGAGGTTCGGATCGTCCTCCCACACCGGCCGGTCGAGGGCGAAGGGCACGGGCACCGCGCGGCGGCGGAGCGCCGGCAGGTACGGGAGCCGGGATTCGAGGAACCCGCGGTACCTCGAGACGTCGAGCTCGCGCGACGAGGCGTCGAGCATCATCAACGCGCCGGCGTGCATCGGCCAGGTCGGCTGTTCGCCGAACAGGAACATGCCGTCGAGCGGGGGAAGGCGTTTCACGAGGCGGTGGTCCTCGCTTCGGGTGTCACGAGCCCCGAGTGTTCGAGCGCGGCGCGAACGAACCGTCCGATCGGAGCCGACCGGAACGCACCGGTGTGTCCACCCGGATACCACGCCGTGGTCGGTCCCTCCCAGTGGGCGACGAGTTGCTGTACCTGGCGGCGTGGGTGGACGAGGCGGTCACCGATCCCGGCGTAGATGAATCGACGCTCGGCGGGTACGAGTGGTGGGAACGCCAGCGGCGAGACGAGGCGCAACAGGCGATGCGATGCCTGCATGAGCCGCGCGTACTCGTCGTGATACAACGCCCGCTCGGGCAAGTGGCCGCCGAAGAGCTCCGACAGGTCGACCACCGGGATGCCCGCGATCACGCACGCCAGATCGGGTTCGAACCCGGCTGCGATCGCCACGGTATGGCCGCCGAGCGACATTCCCTGGAGCCCGATGGGTTCCTCGGTCTCTCGTCGGATCCACGCAAGGAGGCGGCGCAGGTCCCAGACGGACTGGGTCACGCCGTGCAACGTGTCGAGGGGATCGACGGTGACGGGAAAGTCGTTGCTCGGCAGACGATGGGAGCTGCGGGGCCCATGGAGCGGCAGCACCAGCACGGCGACGTTGAGGCGGAGACGGTGATGGAGCCACCGGGCGCGAAATGCCGAGAGGTCGAGCACGGGGTGTCCCATCAACGCGCCGTGCACGCACACGATCCATGGCCGGGCCTCGTCGTGTCGGAGTACCCACGCGTGCGCAGTGGCGTTGGCCTCGTACGCGAGCCATCGCTCGCGCCCGGGATCGTCGCGGTGGGGGGCGTACCCGCTCGTGAAGGTGAGGTGCTCATACGCGATCCGCCCCGTGTGGGCCGTCGAGAACGAAGGGTCCGCGGGCGGTGGAGGCGTACGGTGAAATCGTGTCGGCGTCTCGAACCAGCCGTGCCGCTCGAATCGCTCGATCGCGAGCAACGCGTCGTCGAGGCTCTTCCGGATCTCGGCTTCGGGCCGCGGGGGGTGCACGGCGCGGAAGACCCCGGTGAGCATCTCGTCGAGGAACGCGCCCGCGAGCAGGGCGATCCCCTCGGGTCGGGTCGCGAGGATACGAGCGAGCGGTTCGTCGGGTGATCCGCGCAGGGCCCGCGCCGCGAAGGCGACCGAACGCGGGAGCGGACGGATCAGCTCGGACCAACGCCGTGGATCGAGCGCGTTCCCCGTTCGCCGCAATGCGTCGGCGGGAGCCCGCCGTGATGCATCACGCAGGCAGTTCGCCATCATGCCTCCTGGCCTCCTGCCGATCGGTGGTCGGGCACCATCGCCCGACGTGAACTTGAGTTAACCTCCCTGCACTCGTTGGGTCAATGGCTCGAGGATGGGGGGTGGCCTCCCGATGATGGATCGTGAGCTCGTCCTTCCGCACACCCTCGCCCACCGGGCGGCGGCCGACCCCGGCCGCCTCTGCCTCCAGGACGTCGAAGGGCGTTCGCTCACCTACGGCGAGACGCACGACGCCGTGGTCACGTGGGCCGATGCCCTCCGGCGTGCGGGGGTGCGCGAAGGCGCCACGGTCGCCACGATGTTCTCGAATCGGTTCGAGTCGTTCTTCGCCTGGCTGGGCTGTGCGTGGTTGCGGGCGATGGAAGTTCCGATCAACACGATGTTTCGCGGGCGGATGCTCGAATACCTGATTGTCGACTCCCAGGCGGGGGTGCTCGTGTTCACGCAGGAGTTCCTGCCGCAGCTCGCCGAGGTCGCCGGCGCACTGACGGGCGTCGAATTGCTCGTGGTGCCCGACCTCGAAGGCGATCCGCCACCGTTGCCGTTCCGTGTCGTGGGCGGTGACGAGTTCTTCGCCGGCGCGTCACCTGCCCGCGACCTCGAGGGCCCGACGCATTACGACATCTGCAACATCATCTACACCTCCGGCACGACCGGTCCGGCGAAGGGCGTGCTGGTGCCCTGGGCCGAGCTCTACCAGTTCGTCGCGTCGGTGCCCGACGACAGCCTCACCGCCGAGGGTGCGTACTACACGGCGCTGCCGACGTTCCACGTCGGCGGGAAGATCTCGCTCTACCTCGTCGCGCTCCGCAACGCCCGGATGGTGCTGCGCGAGAAGTTCAGCCTGACCGAGTTCTGGAACGACATCCGCACCTACGAGTGCACCAGCACCGGACTCGTCGGTGTGATGGCGCAGTTCCTCATGGCCATGCCGCCCGCTCCCGACGACGCCGACAATCCGTTGCGGCGGATCCAGACGGGGCCGCTGTTCCCCGAGGTCGACGAGTTCGAACGGCGATTCGGGCTCGAGGTGTTCACCGGGTACGGCATGACCGAGATCGGTGCGCCGATGTTCGGCGATCGCGCGATCCGCACCGACTGGAGGAGCTGCGGACGGGCGCGGGAGGGTTACGACCTGCGCATCGTCGACGAGCACGACGAGGAGATTCCCGACGGAGAGGTCGGCGAGCTGCTGGTCCGCTCGCACCGGCCTTGGGAGCTCAACGCAGGCTACTTCCGCAATCCCGAAGCGACCGCTCGGGCGTGGCGCAACGGTTGGTTCCACACCGGTGACGGCTTTCGTCGTGACGCGGACGGCAACTACTACTTCGTCGATCGCCTCAAGGACGCGATGCGCAAGAAGGGCGAGAACGTGTCGTCGCTCGAGGTCGAGGGCTACGTACGTGAGCACCCCGGCGTGCTGGAGGTCGCGGCGGTGGCCGCGCCGTCGGATTTCGGTGCCGGTGAAGACGAGGTCAAGGTCGTCGTCGTTGCGCGTCCCGACACCGACCTGGATCCCAGGACCTTGTTGGAGTTCCTCGAGCCGAGGATGCCGAAGTTCATGTTCCCGCGGTTCGTGGAGATCGTGGACGAGCTGCCGAAGACGGAAACACAGCGCGTGCGCAAGATCGAACTGCGTGACCGAGCGATCAATCCGCAGACTTGGGATCGCGAGCGCGGCGCGTACTGGTCGTGACCACGAGTTCCAGGAGGCTCCGATGAAAGACTACGAAACGATTGCCGTCGATGTGGAAGGGGGAGTGGCCACCCTCACGCTCAACCGTCCCGAGAAGATGAATGCCATCAACTTCCGGATGGACTTCGAGTTCCGGGACGCCATGTGGGCCCTCGACCGGGACGAAGACGTGCGGGCCATCGTGCTGACCGGTGCCGGTCGGGCGTTCTGCTCGGGCTTTGATATGGAGGCGGGCGCGGAGACCTTCGGTGCCGATACGCACACGCAACACGATCAGGAGCTCGGTGTCACTTCCGACACGATCGCGCACCACTACGCGTATTGGGACATGGTCACCCCGGTGATCGCGGCGATCAATGGCTCCGCGGTGGGCGTCGGGCTCACGTTGCCGTTGATGTTCGATATCCGGTTCGTGGCGGAAGACGCGAAGCTCGGGTTCGTGTTCGTTCGTCGCGGTGTGTTGCCCGAGGCGAACTCCACGTGGTTGCTCCCACGCATCATCGGGCTGGAACTCGCGCTCGATCTGTTGCTCTCGGGACGGATGTTCAGCGGACGCGAGGCGGTGGAGATGGGCCTCGCGTCGCGAGCCCTCCCGCGCGACGAGGTGCTACCGGCCGCGCTGGAATACGCCCACGACCTGGTGCAGAACGCTGCACCGTCGTCGGTCGCGATCACCAAGCGGCTCGTGTATCGCTTCTTGCAAGAGACCGATCGCGCCGCGGCCATGGGCGAGGAGACCAAGCTCACCTGGTGGACCGGAGAGCAACCCGACGCGGTCGAAGGTGTGATGTCGTTCTTCGAGAAGCGCCCGCCCGTCTGGTCGGGATCGAAGCATCCGAAGCTACCCGACGACCTTACGATCTGACGATCGAGCGTCGGGAGCGCGTACGGCTCGCCGAGCCGTTCGCTGCGGGTGCGTCTCTCGTGAGCAACGCGGCCGTCGCCATCGTCGACAGCAGGTCGTGGAGCCGGTCGCGGCCGATGGAGGTTTCGCGGTTGGCGACCGACTGCATCAACGCACTCGCCGCGTTCGTGGCCATTCGGGCTTCGCTGTCGTCGAGGTCGGGTCGTACCTGACGCAGAACCTCCACCCACTCGTCGACGATGAGGCGATGCAGACGATCGATGCGGGCTCTGGCGCGTACGGGAAGATTGCGTCGCTCCTGCCAGTAGATCGCGGTGAGCGCCCGGTCGTCGATGCATGCGTCCACGCCGAAGTGCACCAGGCGGTGCAAGGCATCGTCGGGCGACGTCGCTTCGTCGAGAGCCTGCTCGACGGCGTGCTGCAATCGTTCCACCGATCGTTCGATCACGGCCACGAGGAGGTCGTGTTTGCCCGAGAAGTGCCGGTAGACAGCCGGGCCGGTGATGCCCACCGCGGCGCCGATCTCGTCGATGCCCGTCTCGCTGAACCCCTGTTCGGAGAAGAGCTGGGTGGCGGCGTCGAGGATCATCTCGCGGCGCGATCGCCGAGGGGTCGCACGTGGTCGTTTCGTGGCTGTCGACTGCGTCACGGGCTTCCTGACGACCGAAGGGTTCGATCGAGCGTAGCCGCCGGTGCGCGGTGAGTGAGCAGCCGTTCACCGGCGTGCCGTCGTCGACGCGCCGGAGTCGCGTACCGTTCTGTGTCGGGCGCCGCCTTCGTGCGGCGAGGGGGTCGGCATGGCCAGCGGTGAGCGTCGCGACGGGCTTCGGATCGAGACCGACAGCATGGGCGCCGTCGAGGTTCCCGCCGATCGCTATTGGGGCGCGCAGACGCAGCGATCGCTCGAGCACTTCTCGATCGGCGACGAGCGGATGCCGATCGAGCTGATCCACGCGCTGGCGCTGGTGAAGAAGGCCGCGGCGATGGTCAACCGCGGCGTCGGCGTGCTCGCGCCCGAGCTGGCCGACCTCGTGATCCGGGCCGCCGACGACGTGCTGACCGGCCATTTCGACCAGGAGTTCCCGTTGTCGGTCTGGCAGACGGGCAGCGGTACCCAGACGAACATGAACGTCAACGAGGTGATCGCGGGGCGGGCCAACGAGCTCGCCGGCCGGCCCCGGGGCGGCAAGGAGCCGGTCCACCCCAACGACCACGTGAATCGCGGGCAGTCGAGCAACGACGTCGTTCCGACCGCGATCAACGTCGCGGTGGTGCAGATGACCGCACGGCAGCTCGTCCCGTCGGTTCGCCGTCTGCGCGACGCGCTGGGTGCCAGGGCCGGCGAGTGGGCCGACATCGTCAAGATCGGGCGTACGCATCTCCAGGACGCAGTACCGCTGACGCTGGGCCAGGAGTTCGGAGGGTACGTCGGCCAACTCGATGCCGCCATGACGCGACTCGATCGCGCGACGCGCGAGGTCGCCCAGCTGGCCATCGGCGGCACGGCGGTGGGTACCGGTCTGAACACGCACCCGGAGTTCGGTGCGCGGGTCGCGGCGTTGCTCTCGGAGATGACGAACCTCGAGTTCACGACCGCCCCGAACCCGTTCAGCGCGCTCGCGTCCCACGCGGAGCTCCTGAGCGCGAGTGGGGCGTTCCGCACGCTGGCGACCGATCTCATCAAGATCGCCAACGACGTCCGCTGGCTCGGGTCCGGACCGCGCGCCGGGCTCGGCGAGTTGAAGCTGCCGGAGAACGAGCCCGGGTCGTCGATCATGCCGGGCAAGGTCAACCCGACGCAGTGCGAGGCGATGGTGATGGTGTGCGTCCAGGTCATCGGGAACGATGCCGCGATCGCGCTGGCCGGATCGATGGGCAACTTCGAGCTGAACGCGTGCCGGCCCGTCCTGGCGCGCAACGCGCTGCACAGCGTTCGCCTGCTCGCCGACGCGTGTGACAGCTTCCGGGAATGGTGCGTCGACGGGCTCGAGCCCGATCGGGCCCGAATCGCTCGCTTCGTGGACGAGTCGTTGATGCTCGTGACCGCGCTCAGCCCGTCGATCGGCTACGACGCCGCGGCCGCGATCGCGAAGCGGGCCCACGCCGACGGTACGACGCTGCGGGAGGCGGCGCTCGCCTCGGGCCTGCTGACGGCCGAGCAGTACGACGCGACCGTCCGCCCCGAGGACATGATTCGCCCGCAGGGCGGGTAGCGTCGGGTCCATGGGCCCCCAATTCATCATCACCATGCGCGACCTCCGACGGTTCTATCCGCCCGATCGCGAGGTCCTGCGCGGCATCAACATCTCGATGTACCCGGGCGCCAAGATCGGCGTGCTCGGCTCCAACGGATCCGGGAAATCGTCCCTGCTTCGCATCATGGCGGGCGAGGACGACGGCTACCAGGGCGAGGTGCGTCTCACCCCGGGCTTCACCGTCGGGTACCTCGCGCAGGAGCCGAGACTCGACGAGTCGAAGGACGTGCTCGGCAACGTGACCGATGGGCTCGGCGAGATCGCCGCGCTGCTCACCCGGTTCAATGAGGTGTGCGACGCGATGGGGCTGCCCGACGCGGACTTCGACAAGCTCCTCGCCGAGCAGGGTGCGTTGCAGGACAAGATCGACGCGGCCAACGGCTGGGATCTCGAACGCACGCTCGAGATCGCGATGGACGCGCTGCGCTGCCCGCCCGGCAACGCCGACGTGAGCAGGCTGTCCGGTGGTGAGCGCCGACGGGTCGCGCTGTGCCGGTTGTTGCTCTCGAAGCCGGACCTGCTGTTGCTCGACGAGCCCACGAACCATCTCGACGCCGAGTCCGTCGCGTGGTTGGAGCGGCACCTGCAGGACTACGCGGGCACCGTCGTGGCCGTGACCCACGACCGGTACTTCCTCGACAACGTGGCCGGTTGGATCCTCGAGCTCGATCGTGGGTACGGCATCCCGTGGGAGGGCAACTACTCGAGCTGGCTCGAGCAGAAGGAGCAGCGCCTCGCGCAGGAGGAGAAGGCCGACAAGGCCCGCCAACGCACGCTCGAGCGTGAGCTGGAGTGGATCCGAATGTCGCCGAGGGCGCGGCAGGCCAAGGGCAAGGCGCGTATCAACTCGTACGAGGCGTTGGTCGCCGAGGCCGAAGCCGCGGAGCAGCGGGCCGACAAGCTGTTGATGTCGATCCCGTGCAACGCGCGCCTGGGCGATCTCGTCATCGAAGCCGAGGGGATCACCAAGGGCTACGGCGATCGTCTGCTCATCGACGAGCTGTCCTTCTCGTTGCCCCGCGGCGGCATCGTCGGCGTGATCGGCCCGAACGGCGCGGGCAAGACCACCCTCTTCCGCATGATCACCGACCAGGAGCAACCCGACGGTGGTTCGCTGAAGATCGGGCCGACCGTCGAGCTCGCCTACGTCGACCAGTCGCGCGACACGCTCGACGCCGACGCCACGGTGTACGAGGAGATCACCGGCGGTGTCGACCACCTCAAGGTCGGCCGGCGCGAGATCCACGGCCGCGCGTACGTGGCCAGCTTCAACTTCACGGGGTCGGACCAGCAGAAGAAGGTCGGCGATCTCTCCGGCGGTGAGCGCAACCGCGTGCATCTGGCCAAGGTGCTGAAGCACGGGGGCAACGTGCTGCTGCTCGACGAGCCGACGAACGACCTCGACGTCGACACCCTGCGCGCCCTCGAGGACGCGCTGCTCGAGTTCCCGGGTTGTGCGGTGGTGATCAGTCACGATCGGTGGTTCCTCGATCGGATCGCCACGCACGTGCTCGCGTTCGAAGGCGACTCCGAGGTCCGGTGGTTCGAGGGCAACTTCTCCGACTATGAGGTGGACCGCCACAAGCGCCTCGGCGCCGAAGCCGACCAACCGCACCGCATCAAGTACAAGCCCCTCACCCGTGGCTGACCCCCCGTGCGTACCTGAAGCGCACATATGCGGCTTCAGGTACGCACCGTGGAGCTGATCCCGACGGCGATGGTGGCCGGGGGCGACGCGCTGGCGCGCGACGCGAACGGGCGCGTGGTGTTCGTGTCGGGTGCGTTGCCCGGCGAGCGGGTCCGGGCGAAGGTGGTGCACGAGAAGAAGGACTTCGCCCGCGCGGTCGTGGTCGAGGTGCTGGATCCGTCGCCGCTGCGGGTGGAACCCCCATGTGCTCACGTGGCCCGGGGCTGCGGCGGCTGCCAGTGGCAGCACGTCGCGCCGGAAGGACAACGAGCGTTCAAACGAGACATCGTGCGCGACGCGCTCCAGCGGATCGCGAAGCTGCCGGAGGCGATCGCGGCGGAACACGTGGCCGAGCCGATCGCGCTGGCGACGAGCGGGTACCGCACGACGACCCGGATCGTCGCGCGCAACGGTCGCGCGGCCTTCCGGCGGGCCGGGAGCAACGCCGCCGTCGAGGTTGACGCCTGCCTCGTCGCCCATCCGCTCCTCGACGAGCTGATCCGGCGCGGTCGGTTCGGCGCGGCGCACGAGGTGGAGCTGCGCGTCGGGGCGCGGACCGGCGATCGATTGGCGTTGTGCGACCCGGACGCGAGCGGAGTCGAGCTGCCCGACGATGTCGTGACCGTCGGGATGGACGAGTTGGCGCGCGGCGTCGAGGCGTCGATCGAGGAAGAGGTCGCGGGTCGCCGGTGGCGGATCTCGGCCGCGAGCTTCTTCCAGATCCGGCCCGACGGCGCCGACGTGCTCGTCGATCTCGTGAACGATGCGGTCGGCGACGCGGTGACCGTCGCCGACCTCTACAGCGGCGTGGGCTTGTTCGTGGGCGGCCTCGCGGCGCGGGGTGTGAGCGTCGTCGCGGTGGAGGGCGACCCCAGCGCGGTGGCGGACGCCCGCCACAATCTCGCCGACCTCCCGGCCGAGATCGTGGAGGCGGACGTCCACGAGTGGCCGCCCGAAAGACGCCATGAAGCCGTGGTCGCCGACCCGAGCCGGCACGGCCTCGGAACCCGCGGCGTGGAGACCGTCGTGGCGTGCGATCCCGATCGGGTCGTCCTCGTGAGCTGCGATGCCGCGGCGCTCGGGCGCGACGCCGGGTTGCTCGCCGCGGCCGGGTACGAGCTGATCACGGTGACCCCGGTCGATCTGTTCCCACACACCTTCCACGTCGAGACCGTGAGCGCCTTTCGACGGGCTCCGTCGTCGGCTACAAAGGTCTCATGACTCGACGCATGTTCTCCCTGTCCGTGGTCGCCCTCACGACCGCGATCGCGCTCGTCATGGCACCGGCCGGTGCCGGTGCGGCCGGGCCGAAGATCGCGATGGGTCCCGCAGGTGTTGCCTTCTACCACGGCAAGGCCAGGGCGAAGGGCAAGCCGGGTGACGTGATCTGGGTCCGTGCCGTCGCCGCCCCGAAGGGTGCACGGGCGTGGAAGGTGCTCTATCAGTCGAAGGCCGTGAGCGGGAAGCCGATCGTGGTGTCGGGGTTGATCGTCGCCCCGTCCGCGAAGGCCCCGAAGGGCGGACGCCCGGTGGTCACGTGGGCGCACGGGACCACCGGTCTCGCGGATGCGTGTGCGCCGTCGAAGGATTCGAAGCTGAACGCCGCGATCCCGTGGCTCGACAAGTACCTCGCCAACGGATACGTCGTGACGGCGACGGACTACGAAGGGCTCGGAACGGCCGGCCTCCACCCGTATCTCGTGGGGGAGAGCGAAGGCCGCGGCGTGCTCGACATCGCCCGCGCCGCGCGGAAGATCACGGCGGCGGGCGCGAGCAAGAAGGTGATCATCTTCGGCCATTCGCAGGGTGGTCACGCCGCATTGTTCGCCGGTCAGCTCGCGCCGGCGTACGCGCCCGATCTCGACGTCCAGGGCGTCGCGGCCGCCGCACCCGCGGCCGAGTTGAAGCTGCTGCTCGGCGCCGCCGCGGGGGTCGACAGCTACCTCGGGTACGTCACGATGGGGGCCCGTGGGTTCGGCGCGGCGTATCCCGCCGCCCAGCACGCACTGTCCACGGTGTTCACGCCACAGGGGCTGAAGGATTCCGACGTCGTGAACACGAAATGCTCCGGTGACGTCGGCACCACCATGGTGAAGCCGGCCGCGCAGGTCATCGCCAAGAACCCGCTCGATGTGCCGCCGTTCCCGGCGCTGATCGACGAGAACACGCCGGCGGGTGTCAAGACGGCATCGCCGATGCTCGTTGTGCAGGGTGACGCCGACCAACTCGTGATTCCCAGCACGACCGACGCGTTCGTCAAGCGCGCGTGCGGCACGGGCGACTCGCTCGACTACAAGCAGTACCCGGGGGCCGATCATGGGCGCGTCATGATCGATTCGCAGGCGGACGTCCTGTCGTGGATGGCCGATCGGCTCGCGGGGAAACCGGCGCCGACCACCTGTTGACGCGCCGGGCCGCCGGTCGTCCTCTACCGTCGACGGCATGGGCGACTGGCTCCAGGTCTCGGGAACGTGCCGGATCCCGCTGGACGAGTTCGAGTGGCGCTTCACCGGCTCCGGCGGTCCCGGCGGTCAACACGCCAACACGTCGAACACGCGTGTGGAGGTGCGCTTCGACGTGACCGCGTCGGGCGCGCTCGGTCCGCGTCAACGCCAACGGCTGCTGGACCGGCTCGGGCCCGTGGTCAAGGCGGTGGCCGGCGACGAACGTTCACAATCACGCAATCGCGAGCTGGCCCTCGAGCGGTTGCGGTCCAAGCTCGCCGAGGGGCTGCGCATCGAGCGGCCCCGCCGGCCGACGAAACCCGGTCGATCGGCGAAGGAAGCGCGCCTGACGGACAAACGGCGAACCTCGGAGCGCAAACAGCGGCGCCGTTTTCGCCCCGACGAGGGCGAGTGACCGTTCGCTCGATCCGCGGTTCGAGGGGACGCCCTGACTATCTTGCGCCGAGCACGACTGGGCAACGGTGACCCACGCCCCTTCAGGGGGTGACAAAGGTCCCTGACGATGTCGGCCGACTTCGTCGAAGCTCAGGCACCAAGGGGAGGCGGCGGCGAGAGCCGCGCGCGTCGACGACGATGAGAGGTCGGTGGCTCCGTTGAAGTTCGGAAAAGGTGATCGCGAGGCGTTGGGAATCGGGGCCTGGCTGTTCGGGCTCCTGGCCGTGATCTTCGCGTTCGTCTCGATGGTGGTGGCCGTGATGGCGATCAATCGAGCGGACGACGCCAAGAGCGCCGCCGGGTCCGGCGGCGGAGGTGCTGCCGGGGGAGGTGGCGCCGCGAGCGTGAGCCTGTCGGAGTTCAAGATCGACCCGTCCTCGTTGAACGTGGCCGTGGACTCCTCGCTGACGGTCAACAACGCGGGCAAGCTCGTGCACAACCTCGCCGTCCAGGGCCAGACGATGAAGACGGCCGACATCGGCGCCGGCAAGTCGGCCACCCTGCCGCTCAAGGGTTTGAAGGCCGGCACCTACACGATCTACTGCGCGATCCCCGGCCACAAGGAAGCCGGGATGAAGGCGACGCTGACCGTCGGTTCCGCGGGCTCGTCGGGTTCGTCCGCGGGGGCGTCGTCGGGCGGCGTGCAATCGTCTCACGGCGGTCCCGGTGACACGCTCGACGCCAAGGCGCTGCTCGCCGGCGACGACGCGCTCAACGCCAAGCAGGCCAAGCCCGTCGACCAGTACGTCGGCCAGCTCGCGCCGGTGATCACGAACTACTTGAAGACCGGCAAGCTCGACCTGACGCTGTACAAGCCCAACACCAAGGGTCTCGGCGCCCAGGATCTCGCACCGAATGTCCTCCCCGACGGGACCAAGGAGTTCGACCTCACTGCCAAGATCGTCGACTGGGAGGTCTCGCCCGGTCAGACCGTGAAGGCCTGGACGTACAACGGTACGGTGCCCGCGCCGACGATCAAGGTCAACACCGGCGACAAGGTCAAGATCGTCCTCAAGAACGATCTTCCGCAGTCCACCGAACTGCACTTCCATGGCCTGATCACCCCGGTCACCGTCGACGGCGTGCCCTACGTGACGCCGACGCAATTGACCTACGCCAAGGGCTGCGACTTCGCCAAGGCCGCGGCGGGTTCGTGCACCGAGGTCAAGGCGCCCACGGGGAAGGACGCACCGATCCTGGATCAGCTCGGACTGAACGTCGAGCCGGTGAAGCCCGGGCAGATGCGCGTCTACTCGTGGACGATCAAGGGCGGTCCCGCCACCGGCATGTACCACTCGCACCACCACGCGGAGCACCAGGTTCCCGACGGGATGGCCGGCGCGATGCTCGTGGACAGTTACCGGGCTCCGGACAACCAGCCGATCTCCCAGCGCGTGCCGATGGTGCTCGACGACGCCGGTGTCATCGGGTTGGGGCTGAACGGCAAGTCGTTCCCGGCCACGATGCCGGTGATCGGCAAGGTCGGACAGTGGACCGAGGTCGACTACTACAACGAGGGACTCCAGATCCACCCGATGCACCTCCACGGCATCCCCCAGGTCGTGATCGCGAAGGACGGGAACCCGCTGCCGCAGCCGTACACCGCCGACGTCGTCACCGTCGCGCCGGGTGAGCGATACACGGTGTTGGTGAAGCCGACGGCCGACATGCTCGGGCCGGTCGCGGGCGGCAAGACGCTGCCGGGCGTCTGGGCCTTCCACTGCCACATCCTCAACCACGCCGAAACCGAGAACGGGATGTTCGGCATGGTGACGACCTTCATCGTGGTGCCGTAACGACGACTCCGATCCTCCACGAACCGGCGGGAGTTGTTCGGCCTCAGACCGAACAACTCCCGCCGGAACGGGTCATGGCCGCCGCTGCGGCGCGTCTGTCAGGATGCGGGGCGTGCATCCCGTGGTCTCCGTCTTCGTGTTCCTCGCCGGGGCCGCGCTGGTGGTGGTCGTGTTCGACTCGGCGATCCGTACGTTCATCCTCCCGCGTGGCGCGGCCGTCCCGTTCTCGCGGGCGGTGTTCGTCGGGACGAGGGCGCTGTTCCTGTTCCGGGCCGGGCGGACGAAGACTTACGAGGCGAGCGATCGCGTCATGGCGATGTACGTGCCGGTGTCGCTGCTCGCGCTCCCGACCGCGTGGGTGGTGACCGTGGGGGTCGGCTATACGGGGATGTTCCGGGCCCTCGGCGCGCCCGGATGGCGGGCCGCGTTCGAGGCGAGTGGCTCCGCGCTGTTCACGCTCGGCTTCGTGCATCCCACCGACGTGCCCAAGCTGGCCCTCACGTTCTCGGAGGCCGCGATCGGCCTGGCGTTGCTCGCCCTCCTCATCGCGTACCTGCCCACGATCTACGCCGCGTTCTCCCGACGAGAGGTCGCGGTGGCGCAGTTGTCGGTGCTCGCGGGGAGCCCGCCGTCGCCGGTCCAGTTGCTCACCCGCGCCCACCGGGCCGGCCTGCTCGGTGAGTTGGACGACCTCTGGAAGACGTGGCAGGCATGGTTCGCGGAACTTGGTGAGACCCACACATCACTGGCGTCGCTCAACTTCCTGCGCTCACCCGCGTCGGACCGCTCGTGGATCACCGCGGCGGGGTGCGTGCTCGACGCGGCATCGCTCGCTCAGTCGACGTTGGCGGTGGGGTGGTCACCCCAAGCCGGGATCTGCATCCGGAGCGGGTTCCTCGCGTTGCGCGACGTGGCCACGTACTTCTCCGTGGACTTCGATCCCGACCCTCCGTCCGACGCGCCGATCTCCATCACCCGCGAGGAGTTCGACGCCGTCTACGACGCGCTCGCGCACGATGGCGTGCCGGTGCGTGCCGATCGTGATCACTGCTGGCGCGACTTCTCGGGCTGGCGCGTGAACTACGACACTCCGTTGCTCGCGTTGGCGGGGGTCATCGTGGCGCCGTACGCGGAGTGGTCGTCGGACCGGTCGCCTCGGTACCGGCGGCCGCCGATCCGTCGGAGCCGTCGGCACCGCCGGCCGTGAGCCACCGGCTGTAGACCCACGCGAGGAACCGGTCCACGCCGTTGACGACGTTGCCGGTACGCACCGAGTGGAAGACCTCGAACGCGTGTGACGCGCCCGGGATCTCGGCGTAGACGACCGGCTCGCGCGAGACGGCCCGGAGCCGCTCGGTGAAGCGGCGGGCCTGCTCCACGGGAACCAGGTTGTCGTTGGCCCCGTGGACCACGAAAAACGGCGGCGCGTCCTCGTTCACGTGCGAAATCGGCGACGCCCGTACGAACGCCTCCGGATTCTCCGACGGCGTGGTGCGCAGGACGCGCCGCGCGAAGCCATCGCCGATGGCCCGGCCGATCCGTCCTCCGTCGTCGCTGCGGAACAGCTCTTCCATCTCGTACACGCCGTAGAACGGGACGGCCGCGACGACCGAGGTGTCGACGTCCTCGAAGCCGGGCTGGTACTCCGCTTCGTTCTGCGTGAGCGCGACCAGCGCGGTGAGGTGGCCCCCCGCGGATCCGCCGGTGACGACGATGAAATCGGGATCACCGCCGTATTCCTCGATGTGCTCGCGTATCCACGCGAGCGCGCGTTTGCAGTCGACGAGATGATCGGGGAACGTCGCACGGGGGCTCAAGCGGTAGTTCGCCGCGACGCACACCCAGTGCTCGGCCGCGAGGTGCAGCATGAGTGGGAGCCCTTGCTGGCCCTTGTCGCCGATCACCCAGGCCCCGCCGTGGATCTGGAACAGCACGGGTGCCTTGGTGACGCCGGCCTTCGGGCGGTACACGTCGAGGAGATGGCGGCTCCCCGCGCCGGGCGCGTAGCGAAGATTGCCCACGCGTTCGACGCGTCGGTCGTGCAGGAGCATCGGGAACAGCAACTGCCGCCGGACGACGCGCGTTGCCAGTTGCCGCGGACGACCGGCCGCGATGTCGTCGCGGTACTGCTCGCCGAGCCCGTCGCGCAGCGCGTGTTCGACTACCGACTTCGATCGCAGCGAGATGACGATGAGCCACCCGAGGCCGACCCACGAGACCAGCGTGATGACGAGGCCCACGACTCCCGGCCAGGTGTCGAGCGCCCCGAGCGAGATGAAGATGACCGTGGCCACGAACTGCCACGCCAGATGGAAGTACGCGAGCTCCGCGGTGATCCACCCGGCCATGAAGCTCAGGATCAGCATCTGCCAGCGGCGGGTGGGGAAGATCGCGTTGAAGGTGAACCAGGCGCCGACGAGGCTCACGGCCAGGAACAACCATCCCATGGCCACAGTGTGCCCGGTCGGCGGCGGCGGGTCCGACGTGGGGCGGGACGGCCGGCCGACTACCCTCGATTGCTGCCGCCGTTCGCGAGACCCGTGGAGGATCCACGATGCAACGTATGACCGGTCTCGACGCCGCGTTCCTCTCGCTGGAGACGCCGACCAATCACATGCACGTGATCGGCGTTGCCGTGCTCGATCCGTCGACCGCGCCCGACGGATTCTCGTTCGACTCCATCAAGACGCGCATCGGCGAGCGCCTGGAGCGCATTCCGCCCTTCCGCCGCCGGGTGGTCGACGTGCCGTTCGGCATCTACCACCCGCTGTGGGTCGAGGACCCGAACTTCGATCTCGACTATCACGTGCGTCGCATCGGATTGCCGTCACCGGGCGGTCCGGCAGAGCTCGTCGAGCTCACGGGCGACATCGCCGGCCGGCAACTCGACCGCAGCCGTCCGTTGTGGGAGATGTGGGTCGTCGACGGGCTCGAATCGGGGAATCTCGCGGTGATCGCCAAGATCCACCACGCGGCCATCGACGGCGCCTCGGCCGTGGAGCTGATGGCGAACCTGTTCGACCTCTCGGTGGACGCCGGACCCGAGCCCACGCCACTCGAGGCGTGGCATCCCGATCGCCTGCCGTCGGATCTCCGGACCACCGTCGGCGCGATGTTCTCGATGGCGTCGCATCCGCTACGCATGGCGAAGGCCGTCCGCAATGTTGCTCGATCGGCCACGCGCGTCACCCGACGCATCCGGCTCGACAGCGTGCGCGGGGGCGTGCCGTTCTCCTCGCCGCGTGTGTCCTTCAACGGCTCGCTCACCGCGCATCGGCGGGTCGCGTTCTCCACGGTGGCACTCGACGACGTGAAGCTGGTGAAGAACGCGTTCGGCGTGACGGTGAACGACGTCGTGCTGGCCTTGTGCACCGGTGCGTTCCGGCGTTACTTGGAACAGGGCGGCGAGTTGCCCGACAAGCCGCTCGTGGCGACGATCCCGGCGACGGTTCGTACCGAGGACCAACGCGGCGACATGGGGAACCGGCTGTCGGCCATGATCACGGAGTTGCCGACGCACCTCGAAGATCCGGTCGCGCAGCTCTTCGCCGCCCGGGACGTGATGATCGGCGCGAAGCAGGTGCACGAGGAGCTGGACGACAACATGCTCCAGGAGCTCACCGAGCTCGTGACGCCCGCCTTCTTCATGCCCATCGCCCGGTTCTACACGTCGTCGAGGCTCGCCGATTGGCACCGACCCATCCACAACCTGGTGGTGTCGAACGTGCCGGGCCCGCCGTTCCCGCTGTATCTCGCCGGGGCGAAGCTCGTGAGCATCAACCCGCTGGGACCGATCGCCGACGGGTGCGGCATCAACGTCACCGTGATGAGCTACCTGGACACGGTGAGCTTCGGGCTCATCGCGTGCCGCGAGCTGGCCCCGCGCGTCGGCGACATCGCCGACGCGGTACCCGACGCGCTTGCCGATCTCGTGAAGGCGGCCGCAGCCCGCTGACGCCGGGCCCGGCTCCGGGCCCGGTCCCGGGGATTACGGCTTGTGCGAGTAGGTGACGGTCACCCGCTTGAAGCCGAGGGCCGTCGCGTCGTCGAGGCCGACCGGCCTCTTGTCGATGCCGAACGCCCAGCGGAGCTGCGCGGTGACGTAGTGGTCGATGACGGGGAATCCGTCGCGCGCCGGCAGCTTGCCCGCTTCGCAGCCGTCGGTGGCCAGCGTCTTGAAGTCGTCCGGCAGCTTGATGCCGAGGCTGTCGGCGATGGCGACGACGCCACCTTTGCTCGCGCCGATCAGGCAGACGTCGCTCATCCCGAGATGTCCCTCGTTCCCGAGGACGACCATCCGTTTGGGTGCCGGCGCCTGGTCGAAGGTCGGCTGCACTTCCGTGAGCGGCACGACCTTGTCCGCGGCGCCGGTGACGAACATCGAGGGCTTCTTCGGGAGCGACGAGACCGTCTGGCCGGTATCGGAGCCCGAAGCGGCGCCCGCGGACAGCGGGATGTACGTGGCGACGTCGGGTTGCGCGCCGAAGGCGACGGCGGCGAATCCGCCGGCGGAGTGGCCGGTCACCGCGATCTTTCCCTTCTTCACGCGTCCGGAGAGGAGGCTCGCGGGCTTGGCGTTCTCGGCGCGAAGGAGGTCGACGGTCGCCCGCAACACCGCGGTGTCGGTCATCTTGACCGCCGGTGGGGAACCGAGCACGGCGGACAGGCCGCGTTCGAGATGGTCGGGAGCCGCGACAATGAATCCCCACGACGCGAGGTGCGTGGTCAGGAAGGTCGACTGATCGCGAAACGACGTGTAACCGTGGCTGAAGAGCACGAGCGGGAACGGCCCCTTCCTGCTCGCCTTGATGTCGCGAAACGCGTTGGTGGTGTACGGCGCCGTCTCGACGGGCACCTTCGCCTTGATGGCGGGGGGCAGCCAGTCGCGCAGGTTGTAGACGTCGTGCGGCTTGCCCTTCGCCGCGGCCTTGTCGGCGGGGTACCAGACCTCCACCTTGCGGTCACCCAGATCCAACGTGGTGACGCCGGCGACGTACGGGCCGGCTTTCGCGTAGACCGCACCGGCCGACTGGGTCTTCACGTGACGCGCCGCGAAGGTCGGGCCCGCTATGACCACGCTCCCCGCGGTCAACGCGGCGATGGTTCCGCACGCCGTGAACCAACGACGCATCATGCGAGCTCCTCGAACAGCGCCGACTCGCGGAGCTCGCCCGGCGCGCCGTGCCGGATGAACCATTCGTGGCCGAACGCTTCACGGAACGCGTCGAGCGGCATGGCCAGGAAGAAGGACCCGCCGTCGATCTGACTGGCGTGCGCGGCCATCGCGGCGCGCTTCTGCTCGACGAATGCTCGAACGTCAACCGTGGTGGTGATGCGATCTTCCGAGACTCCCATCTGCAACTCGTTGAAATCGGGCATGGTCGCTCCCTCGGGGAGGTCCATGTCGCGCATGCGTTCGGCGAGTCGGAGCACGTGATCGCGATTCAGCGTCGACTCGTAGACGCGCGGCGTGCCCGCGAGCTCCGCGGCGCGGACACCCACGCGGTGCACCTGCACGTGGTCCGGATGGCCGTACACGCCGTGCGAGTCGTAACAGGTCAACACGTCGGCGCGTTCTTCACGCAGGATCGCCGCCAACCGCTCGGCGGCTTCGTCGATCGGCGCGGACCAGAAAGAACCGGGCGCGTCGTTGGTGGGCTCGCCGAGCATGCCGGAGTCCCGATACCCGAGGAACTCGACCCGGGACACACCGAGGATCTCGGCGGATTCGCGGGTCTCGGCGGCGCGTCGGTCTCCGAGCTCTTCGCCGTCGGCGAGGAACCCGTCGGGCACCTCGCCGACCTCGCCGCGCGTCGCGACCACGAGCACGACGCGATGCCCCTCGGCCGCGGCGCGGGCCATGGCGCCGCCCGTGGCGATCGCTTCGTCGTCGGGATGGGCGTGAAAGGTGACGAGGGTGCGGGGCACGGCGACAGCATCGCGCGGATGGGGCGTCGATCGTGACCGGCACCGGACGCTCCCGGGGTGCGGCTCAGCCGGCGACGGCCCTGAGCGCGTCGACGGCGAGCTTGCCCTGCCGGCGGGCCGTGCGGAGGTCGTCGCGGCCCTGACGCAGCGCGGCGTGTGCTGCCTGGAGGCCGGCCCGGTTGGCCGGGTACCCCGAGGGTGCGAGTCCGATCACGCCACCGGCGACGCCCGACGCGTGCTGACGGGCCGAGGCCGTCGCGGCCTGCATTGCCACCAGCGCGGTGCGCGCGGCCGACGTGTCCTTGCCGGCGACGCTCGCGATCTTGGCCTGGATCTTGGCGGCCACGCCGTCGAGCTTCGTCGCGGCGGCGAGCTCTTCGTCGGCGGCGAGCACGGCGCCGACCTTCGGCTCCACGAGGACGTAGATGCGGGAGCCGTCGACGATGGACTGGATCTCGGAGCGCAGTTTCGTCACGTCGGCTTCGGCGTCGATCGTGGCCTTGAGCGCGGAGAGTCCGTCGCGCGCGGTGGAGAGCTGGCCCGCCAGCGTCGAACGGTGATCCGCGGTGATCGTGCGTGAGCCGTTGACCCGGGCCGTGAGCACGCCGAGCTTCTGGACCCGACGCGCGATGGCCTCGTCGGCGCGCTGCTTCGCCGCCTGAATGCGGACGCCCCGCAGCGGTCCGGTCGAGGTGGTGCCGGGCGACGGGTCGGCGGTTGCGTCGCCGCCCGTCGCCGGCGCTCCGGTCGCCGGCGCGGTGCCGGTGGTCGACGGGCGGGTGAGCACGGTCGGACGGCTCGGGGCGATGGGCAATCCGGGGCGGCCGGTCGGTGGCGTGCGGGCGCCGGCCGGTGACGCGGCGAACGCCGCGCCGAGGAGGCCGGCCGTGGCGAGACACGTTGCGAAGCGCCGCGCGATGCGCATCTCAGGTTCCTTCCTGCTGGTTGATGCTGTTCTGGATGCCGCTCAACTCGGCGTCGATCGACGAGAGATCGGTGTCGAGGCTCGACAGGTCGGTGTCGAGGTTCGTCGCGGTCGGGCCCGTGGCGGTCGTGGGGGCGTTCGACGGTCCGGTGCCCGGCCCGGTGGAGTCGGTCGAGGCGGTGGGCGTCGTGGTCGACGGGGGCGCGCCCGTGCCCGTCGCTCTGGCGGCCGAGTGCGTGCTCGAACCGCACGCCCCCAACGCGAGCGTTCCCACCGACGCGAGCAGCGCCGTGGCCCGCCATTTCCCTCTCGTCATGGTGGCAAGTATCGACCGTCAGGGTCAGCACCTGATGATCGGTTCGTGAGGGAACCGTGAAGCCCGAGCTCGCGGCGCCCGCGGGCTCCCGCACCACCCTGACCTCCGAAGCCTCCGCCGATGCGTCAAGATGACGTTCGACAGGGATCACGGGGCATCTCTAGGCTCTGTGCATCTCTAGGCTCTGGGCAAACCTGACGTTAGTGTTAGGAAACGCGAGATTCGAGCAAGTGGTGGGGGGTCACCGAATGCATCGTCATCGCTGGACCGGGTCGATCGTGGTGATCGCCGTCGTGGCCGCCATGACGGCGGCTTCGGTGGGAGTCGCGGAGGCGAAGGCGGCCGCGCCGTCGTATCCGGCGGTGAACGAACCGGGCGTCACCTCCACGGAGATCCGGGTCGGCGGGGTCACCTCCAAGACGAATCCGTTGAACGGCCCGTACGCGTCCTCGTTCGACGGCGTGCAGGCGTACTTCGACATGATCAACTCGCAGGGCGGGATGTACGGCCGGAAGCTGAAGATCGTGGCCAAGCGTGACGACCAGGTCACCAACAACCTGCGCGAGACCCAGGGCCTGATCGACCAGGACAAGGTGTTCGCCGCGTTGCCGATCGCCACGATCTATTCGTTCAGCGGTTCCCGGGTACTCGCCGGGCAGAACGTTCCGACGTTCGGGTGGGAGATCAACGACGAGTGGATCCCGGCGCCGAACCTGTTCGGCATCAACGGGTACAACTGCGTGAAATGTGTCACGCCGAGAAGCTCACTCCTGGCCAAGCTGGCCAGGAAGAAGACGGTCGGGATCCTCGCCTACGCCATCCCGAACTCGGCCGATTGCGCCACCACGATGAAGAAGGGCTACGAGAAGTACGGCGGCGCCAAAGTCGGCTTCATCTCCACCAGCCTGTCGTTCGGCGCCACCGACTTCTCGGCCGAGGTCAAGAAGATGAAGGATGCCGGCGTCGACCTGGTCAACACGTGTCTGGACCAGAACGCGACGCTCCAACTCGCCAAGGAGATGAAGAAGCAGGGGCTGAACGCGATCCAGTACCTGCCCAACGCGTACGACCACGAGTTCGTGAGCGCCAACGCCAACTTCTTCGCCGGATCGCTCGTCCACGTCGGCTTCGCTCCGTTCGAGTCGAAGCCGCAACCCGCCGGGTTGAAGCTCTTCAACAAGTGGATGAAGAAGGGCAACTTCACGCGCAACGAGGCCGCGATGACCGGGTGGATGAGCGCGTATCTCTTCGTCGCCGGGCTCAAGGCGGCCGGTCCCAGCTTCACCCGCCAGAAGATCGTGGACGCGCTGAATCAGCCGAAGTTCGTCGACGATCCGATCCAGGGCCTCCAGCAGGGTTCGGAAACGATCAACCACACCAAGGTGTCGAAGATCACGTGCGACGCCATCGTGCAGATCGCGCCGGACGGCACGTTCAAGCCCTGGCACGCGAAGCCGGGCAAGCCCTTCCTCTGTTCGCCCGATCACCCGGCGACCACGCCCAAGGCCTTCGACAACCGGTAACGCCGTTCGTACTCGAGGAGGCCCGACCTGAAGCGAACGGGGGTGACCGGCACGTGAGCGACCTCATCACCTACGTGATCCTCGGCATCCCGTTCGGTTGCGTGTACGCGCTCATGGCCGTCGGGCTGGTGCTCGCGTACAAGACGTCGGGCGTCTTCAACCTCGCCTTCGGTGCCCAGGCCTTCCTGGCCGCGGCGGTCTACTACGACGTGCACGTCCGCCACGATTGGCCGGTCATCCCGGCCACCGTCCTCGCCGTCGGGGTCATCTCGCCGCTCGTGGGAATCCTGCTCGACCGGATGCTGTTCCGGTATCTGCGCACGGCCGCGCCCATGGCGCGACTCGTCACCTCGCTCGGGCTCCTCGTGGCGCTGCCCCAGCTCGTGGTGATCTGGCTCGGCTCGGGCCGGACCTACGGCGTCACCGGGATCTGGACGAGCGACTGGACGTTCGGGCTCTGGGGCAAGGCCACCACCAACGACGATTCCTTCTACCACTTCGACTTCTTCGGCCGGCACGTGATCGACGGGAAGCAGGCCGCCATCCTCGTGACCACGGCGTTCGGCGTCATGGGGCTCACGGCGCTGTTCCGCTGGTCGGCGATCGGATTGCGCATGCGCGCCGTCGTGGAGAGCCCGCGGCTCTCCGAGTTGGCGGGAGTCAGCTCGGATCGGGTCAGCCAGTTCGGCTGGGCGTTGTCGAGCATGTTCGCCGGTCTCGCGGGGGTGTTGATCGCGCCGAGCTTCGCGCAGCTCGACCCGATCGGCTTCACCACGCTGCTCGTGGCCGCCATCGCCGCGGCCGCGTTCGGCGGACTCCGCAGCATCCCCCTCACGGTGCTCGGCGCCGTCCTCCTCGGGGTGACGCAGGAGCTGCTCCGCGGCTATCTCCCGCAGACGAGCGTGATCGCGCGCAACCTCGAACCGGCGCTGCCGTTCCTGGCGCTGTTCCTGCTGCTCGTGTTCATGCCGTCGCTCCGGCGCGGTCGCGAGCTGGCCGATCCGCTGTCGGGTGTGGATCCGCCGCCGCCCGCGCTCGCCGCGTTCGACCGCACCGAGACGTTCACGAGGATGACCCGGGCGCTCGGCGTCGTGGTGGTGGGGACCGTCGTGGTGCTGGCACTGACGAAGTTCGACTCGTACTGGCTCGGGCTCATCACCCAGGGTGTCGTCTACAGCACGATCTTCCTGTCGATCACCGTGATCACGGGGATGGGCGGCCAGATCTCGCTCTCGCAGGCCGCGTTCGCCGGCATCGGCGCGTTCGGGACGGCCCAGCTCGCGCACGAGCTCGGCCTGCCCGTACTGCTGGCGATCGTGATCGGTGCGATGATCGCGGCGCTGGTCGGTGGCCTCCTCGCCGTGCCCTGCCTCCGGCTCGGCGGGATCTACCTCTCGCTGGGAACGCTGGCCTTCGCGCTGATGTTCGAGAACGTCATCGTCCCGCTGCATTGGGTGGGTGGGAACGTGCCGCCGTTGCCGGTGGAACGCCCGAGTCTCGGGCCCCTCGACTTCTCCGGCGACCGCGCGTTCCTCCTGTTCTGCATGGCCGTCTTCGCGATCGTCGCGATGTTGGTCATCTTCGTGCGCCGTGGCACGACGGGGAGCTTCCTCGGCGCGTTGCGCGGCAGCGAGGTCGCGTCGGAATCCATCGGGATCAATCCGTCGCGGGTCAAGATCACCGCGTTCGCGTTGTCGGCCGGCATCGCCGGCCTGGGCGGCGGTCTGTACGCGAGTTACAGCCATCAGGCGCAGGCGGCGGACTACACGTACTTCTACGGATTCTTCTGGGTGGTCGTGGTCGTCACGCTCGGGTCCCGAACCGTCGAGGGCGCGGTCAACGCGGGGATGGGACTCGTGCTGTTCCCCGAGTTCTTGAAGTTCGCCGGGTTGGGGCCCAGCTGGCAGTTCGTCTTCTTCGGGCTGGGTGCGGTGACGTACGCGAAGCATCCCGAGGGCATCCTGGAGTCGCAGAAGCGGGCATCGCTTGCGTTCTTCCAACGTCAGTTCGACCGAACGAGACGGCGCCCGCCCTCCGACGACGAGCCGCCGTCCGACGCGGTTCCCGTCGGAGCTGCCGGGACCGTCGAGCCGGCGGGAGTCGAATCATGAGCCTGCTCGACGCGGCCGACATCAGCAAGCGCTTCTCGGGGATCACCGCGCTCGACCGCGTATCGATCGACGTCGACGCGGGCGAGCTCGTGGGCCTCATCGGTCCGAACGGCGCGGGGAAGACGACATTCTTCAACTGTCTACTCGGCATCCTTCGCCCCGACGACGGCACGGTGACGTTCGACGGCCACGACATCACCGGCATGCGGACGCATCGCCGGGCCCGGCTGGGCTTCGGTCGCACGTTCCAGCGCGTCGAGCTGTTCACGGGGATGACCGTACGCGAGCACCTCCTCGTGGCGGAACGGGCGCGCCGGGCCGACGGCGCGCTGTGGAAGGACGTGCTCAACCAGGGCGGTCCGGCTCCCGACGAGCTCTCGCGCGCCGCGGCGATGCTGGAGCTGCTCGGTCTTTCCGACCGCGCCGATCGACCGATCGAATCGCTGAGCCTCGGTGTGGCCCGGCTCGTGGAGCTCGGGCGGGCGCTGATGACCGAACCGAAGCTGCTGCTCCTCGACGAGCCGTCGTCGGGACTCGACCGGTCGGAGACGGCGGAGTTGGCCGCGACGCTTCGAGACGTGCAGCGCCACCGCGGCACGGCGATCCTGCTCGTCGAGCACGACGTCGAGATGGTGCAGAGCCTGGCGACGCGACTCTTCGTGTTGGACTTCGGCACGCTTATCGCGTCCGGGCCGACCGCCGAGGTGCTCGGGAACGCGGCCGTACGGCGCGCGTACCTGGGGGTGACGGTGTGATCCGCGCCGTCACGTCCGTCGCTCCGCTGTTCGAGCTCCGCAACGTCGACGCGGGGTACGGGCCCTTCCGGTCGCTGTTCGACGTCTCGTTCTCGATCCGCGACCGGTCCGTGGTCGCGCTGCTGGGTTCCAACGGCGCGGGCAAGACCACCGTTGCTCGCGTCTGCTCCGGTCTCGTGCAGCCGACGGCGGGGCGGATCCTTTTCGACGGTGTGGACGTCACCGGCCGGCGGGCGTTCCGTATCGCCCGCCTCGGTGTGATCCACGCGCCCGAAGGGCGATCGGTGTTCGCGTCGCTCACCGTCGAGGAGAACCTCACCCTCACGTTCCGCCGCGAGTTCGGACGCAAAGGTGTGGAGGACGCGCTCGCACGGGCGTACGAGCTGTTCCCGCGGATGGGGGAGCGGCGTCAACAGGCGGCGGGAACGCTGTCCGGTGGCGAGCAACGCATGCTGTCGCTCGCGCGCGTGCTCGTCAAGCCACCGCGACTGCTGATCGTCGACGAGCTGTCGCTCGGACTCGCGCCGATCATCGTCGACGAGGTGTATCGAACCCTCGCCACCATCCGGCAGGCCGGTACGGCGATCCTCATCGTGGAGCAGCACGTCGGCCACGCGCTCGCGATCGCCGACGACGTCGTCGTGTTGACCAAGGGCAGTGTCACGTTCAATGGGCCGGTGAGCGAGCTCGGTGACCTCGACGCCCACTTGCTCCCCGGCGGGGCGATTGACGACGCCGGGCTGCCGCAGGTCGATACCCAGCCGCCGCAGGTCGACGGTCCGGGGCGGGACGTGTCGACCGGGCCGGAGGACTCGAGCACCGGCTAGTGCTCTGACCACGAACGTTCGCGCGCTATGCCGCGAGGGGGCGTGGGCGGCCCCATCGGCGTTGTTGTTCGCTTCGGATGTGGGCTCGGTGTCGACGTTCGGCGTCGAGGACGCGTGGGTCACGGGTGTGGCGGTTTCGCCAGCGCAGGTATTTCCGGATCGCTCGGCCGAGTGTTGGATGGTCGGGATAGTCACTGTTCGCGATGACGAACTGGCGGAGCGGCCCGAAATGCGCCTCGATCGGGTTCGCCCACGACGCGTACGTGGGTGTGAACACGAGCTCGACGTGGTTCGCCTCGCACCAGTCGCGCATGTCACGGTTCTTGTGATGGTTGAGGTTGTCCAAGATGACGTGGATCCACTCGCTGTCATCGACGCTGGCCCGGATTGCTTGCATCGCGCGCAGCGTCGCCGCGGAGCCCTTGCAGGGTTCGATCGTGCCGTGGAGTTGGTCGGCGCCGATCGAAAACCATGCGTAGAGCTGCCGAGACCCGTGGGGCTTGTGATAGTTCGCCCGTAACCGGTCGGGTTTGCCGCGCGGTGCCCAGCTCGACCCGCCGACCGGTTTGATCGTCAACGGGCCGAACTCATCGAACGCGAACGTGCGATCACGCCGATGTTCGAGCAGCCACTCGATCCGAGTCAGCTTCTCTTCCTTCAGTGGATCCGGAGATTCCTTCCACGTCTTGGTCCGCTGAAACGTGATCCCCTCGGCGATCAGGATCTGTCGGAGCCGTTCGCGGCTGACCTGAATCTTGCGACTCTTCTTGGTCCGGAGATACTCGGCGAGTTTTCGGATCGACCAGTGCGTGAACGGCTGCCCCAACGTCACCGGGCGGGTCTTGGCCGTCGAGACGATGAACGCGCGGTCACTCGTCGTGATCTGGCGGGGCCGGCCACCCGCCCACTGAGGGTCCAACGATCGCATCCCCAGATCGTTGAACCGATGAATCATCTCGCGAACCCGATCCGGCGACGTCTGCACCAGCCGAGCGATTGTCGCCACGTCGTTCCCGCCGACCGACGCGAGCACAACCATCGCTCGTCGCCATTTCACGATCGACCGGTCTGACTTCCCACCACGCCGGACGATCTGTTGAAGCTGCCGGCCTTCGCCATCACTCACACGTCGCACACGCACACGTTCAGCCATCCGCCGAGTCTGCGCGATCCCCGATCACAAGTGGTGGACGCGACCCACCAACCACCGTGGTCAGAGCACTAGCAGCCCGGCGACCGCGTCGCCCGGATGGCGGCGGCCGTCAGCGCGACGACGGCGTGAGGAGCGCCTCGAGCACGACCGTGGCGAGCGTGTCGAGCAGCGCGTCGCGGGAAACCTGCACCTGGCGGGCGAGCACGTAGTAGTTCGCTCGCTCGATCATGGCGACGAGCGCGAGGGCGGCGACGTCGGGATCGAGACCCACCGGGTCGACCTCGCGGATCCGTTGCGCCAGGGCCCGTGAGAACCCCGTCAGGACGTCGTTGCCGAGCCGGCCAAAGTCGCTGTCACTGATCTCGGCTTCGGTCCAGGCCCGGATCACCGGGCCGTAGTGCTGATAGAGGTCGGCGAACCGTTCCAGCCAGTCCCGCAGCGCGGCCCGCCCCGCCGGCCCGGACTCGAGCGGCGGGAGCTCGGCCGCGAGGGTGGCCATCTCGCCGGTGACGTCGAGCGCGAGCGCGTGGAAGAGGTCTTCCTTGTTGGCGAAGTAGAGGTAGAAGGTGCCGTGGGACGTTTTGGCCACCTTCACGATGTCGTCGACGCGTGCCGCGTGATACCCGCGTCGGGCGAAGACCTCGATGCCCGCGTCGAGGAGCTTGCGCAGCGTGCGCTTGCCCCGGGCGCGCAGTTCCCGGCCCTGAGCGGGGGTACCGGCGTGCCCCGCGATGGGGGCTCCGGTGGACGGTGTCCCGCCGTTTCGGGATCCTCCGCCCGCCGATTTCCCGTCCCCGGCGCGGGGCGTCGAGGGCAGGTTGCTCGACCGGGCCATCCGCGAGAGGCTAGAACTCTCCGACGCCCGTGTCACCTTTCGCGGGACCGTGGGAAATGTGGCGCGAAAGCCGTTCGTCGACGATCAGGAGGCCCGAATGTTGCTCGAAGGGAAGGTCGCGGTGGTCACTGGATCGGGCCGCGGCATCGGCCGCGAGTTCGCGCGGTGTCTCGCGCGCGAGGGCGCGAAGGTGGTCGTCAACGACGTCGGCGTGAGCCTCGACGGACGGGGGACCGAAGAGGACCCGGCGGCGCAGGTGTGCAAGGAGATCGAGGCGCTCGGGGGGCAGGCCGTGCCGAACTACGACTCCGTCTCGGACTTCGCGGGCGCCGAGCGCATCATCGGTACCGCGGTGGAGTCGTTCGGCACCATCGACATCCTCGTGAACAACGCCGGCATCGTGCGGGACCGGACGCTCGTCAAGATGTCGGAGGACGACTTCGATGCCGTGATCGCGGTGCACCTGAAGGGGAGCTTCAACTGCACGCGTCACGCCGCGCCGATCATGAAGGAAGCCGGGTACGGTCGCATCATCAACATCACGTCGTCGGCGGGTCTGCGCGGGAACTTCGGACAGACCAACTACGGCGCCGCCAAGGCCGGCCTCATGGGCATGACGTTCGTGTGGGCACTCGAGCTCGGTAGGTACGGCATCACCGTGAACGCGCTCGCTCCATCGGGCGCCACGCGCATGACGGCCTCACTGTTCGAGCGCAGTGGGGAAGAGCCGCCGGCGGAGCAGAACCCGGCCCTGAACGCGCCGATCGTCGCGTTCCTGGCGTCGCCGCGCGCGGCGCATGTCAACGGGCAGATCTTCGGCCGGACCGAGTTCTCGTACACCTTGTTCCAGCATCCGAAGCAGATCGCGTGGATGTGGCGCGAGGACGGTTGGAACGCGGACCAGGTCGCGCACTCGTTCAATGAGACGCTCGGCCAGCACCTCCAGCACGTCGGCATGGTCATGCCCCGCGGCATGGAGTTCGACGGTCCCTAACCCCCCCGTTCTTTCGATGTCTCACCGCCTATAACCCGGTCAAACCTCGAAAGAACGAGGAGGGAAGGAGGAGTGCGTGACGTTGCGGCTGCTGAACCTGATCGGTGGGGCGGTGTCGAGCGCGGTCGCGGCGGCGGAGCTCGACGTCGAGGTGATCGACGTCGATCCCAAGGATCCCGGCGACGTGACCGGCGACGTGCTGTTCTGCTGGAGCGACTCCCCGTCGTTCGCCGGGCTCGCGGCGCGCGTGGCGTGGGTGCATCTTCCCGGTACCGGGGTGGATCGGCTGGATCCCGCGGTGTTCGAGGGGCGGATCGTGACCTGCTCTCGCGGGCTGAGCGCGATCCCGATCGCGGAGTTCGTGATGGGCGCGATCCTGGCTTTCGAGAAGCGCCTGCCCGAGGTGTGGTTGCACGAGCCGCCCGAGCGATGGAACGTCGCCGATCTCGGGGAGCTCGCCGGCCGGACCGTCGGACTGGTCGGTCTGGGCGGCATCGCCGCGGCGATCGCTCGCCGGCTCGTCGCCTTCGACGCGCGCGTGCGCGCGGTACGCCGGAATCCCGAGCGGGGTGGCATCGAGGGCGTCGAGCTCGCGGCCGACCTTCCGGACCTCGTCGCGACGGCGGACCATCTCGTGATCGCCGCGCCGTCGACGGCCCTCACCCGTCACCTCGTCGACGCCGAGTTGCTGTCCCATGTGAAGCCGGGCCTGCACCTCGTCAACATCGCCCGGGGAACGCTGGTCGATCAGGACGCGTTGCGCGCCGCGCTGGACGACGGCCGGGTCGCTCGGGCCACACTCGATGCGGTCGATCCCGAGCCGCTGCCCGCCGGCCACTGGCTCTATTCGCACCCCAACGTGCGAGTGAGTGCCCACGTGTCGTGGGGATCGCCGCGGTCGTTCGACCGGATCGTCGAGCAGTTCGTGATCAACCTCCGGCACCGGCTCGCCGGTGAACCCCTCGAGGGTCTCGTCGATCCGGCCGAGGGGTACTGACGATCCGCGCCGGTTCGCTCAAGTTTCGAGCCCGCTCTTGCCGACAATGTCTTCATGATCCGTCGGCGCGCACTCTCGGCAGTGCTCGCGGTAGCGACTGCAGCAGGCATCGGCGCCTGCGGCGGGGGTGGCGACGACGGCAAGTCACCTGCGGCGCCGGCGCCGACCACTGGTGCGACCGTTGCGACGGACGCGCCGGTGAGTCGGGCCCGCTCCGCCGCCGACCAGCTGAGCAACCAGCAGCGCGGCCTCGACCAGCAGACGGGAACCACGATGCCGGGCGGCGGCTGAGGCAGTCGTCCCGGTGGCCGCCCGCGTCCGGCGACCGCTGCGACCGGTGAGTCGCGGCATGACATCGTGCATGATGGCCCCGATGCGAGGCGTCACCCACACCGGAGCGAGCCCTCACGCGCGGGTCCATGCCGTGCCGCTCACGGCCGTCACGATGCTCGACGGCTTCTGGCACGACCGCATGGAGGCCAACCGAACCGCCGGAATTCCCCGCCTCCTCGATCGGCTCGAGGAGCATGGTGTCGTCGACAACTTCCGCCGCCGACCGGGCCTCGAGGTGGAGCGGCGCGGGTTCTGGTTCACCGATTCCGACCTCTACAAGTGGATGGAAGCCGCGGCGTGGTCGCTCGCGTCGACGCCGGATCCCCATCTGCGCGCCCGTCTCGACGACCTCGTCGATCTCGTCGCGGCCGTGCAGACCGACGACGGGTACGTCAATACGCACTTCGAGGCCGACCGGCGATTCGCCGACCTCGAATGGTCGCACGAGCTGTATTGCGCCGGACACTTGATGCAGGCGGCCATCGCGATGTCGCGGGGGTTGCAGGACTCGCGTCTACTGCTCGTCGCGACGCGGTTCGCGAATCTGTTGTGCCGCGAGCTCGGCGAGGTATCGGTCACCGACGCGCATCCCGGCGTCGAGCTCGCGCTGGTCGAGCTGGCCCGGGAAACGGGCGACGCGAAGTACCGCGAGCTCGCGGCGTCGCTGATCGAACGGGTGACGCCGCATCCCGACGGAGAGCTGGCCGGCCACGCGGTCCGCGCGGTGTACCTCGCGTGCGCGATGGCCGACCTGGCGGCCGAGATCGATCATCCCGGACTGCGGACCCGCCTCGACGAGCTGTGGACGAACCTGCTGGAGCACGCGTCGTATGTGACCGGTGCGGTCGGGGGACGATGGCTGGGTGAGGCGATCGGTCGCCCGTACGAGTTGCCGAACGAAGGCGCCTACGCGGAGACGTGCGCTTCGATCGCGTCGGTGATGTGGTCGTGGCGGATGCTGAGCCTCACCGGCGACGCCGCGATCGCGGATCAGATGGAGCTGACACTGCACAACGCCGTGCTCGCCGGCGTCTCGTTGACCGGCGACGAATGGTTCTACGCGAATCCGCACGCGTTCGCCGCCGCGCGCGAGCACGATCCATTCGGCGAGCCGAGCCTGTCCGAGACCATCGCCGGTCCGTTCCCGTTGCGCCGAGCGCCGTGGCGCGACGTCACGTGCTGCCCTCCGAACGCCGCCCGCATGCTGGCGTCCCTCCCCGGCTATCTCTACGGCACCGCGGGCGACGATCTGTGGGTGCACCTTTTTGCGTCGTCGACCCTCGAGCACCACGGTTGGCACGTCTCGGTCGCCACCGCGCTGCCCTGGGCCGGTCGGGTGGAGGTGGTGGTCGAGGGCGCGCCCGCCGGCGATCCGGCGCTCGTGGTGCGGATCCCCGGTTGGGCGACGACCGCGACCGTCGCCGTGAACGGCGAGCCGGTCGGCACTCGTCCGGGAAGCTACTGCGAGCTACGCCGGGCGTGGCGCCCGGGAGACCGCGTGATCTTGGACCTGAACCTCGAGCCGCGGCTCGTGGAGTGCAATCCGCGGGTCGCGGAGAACCGGGGGAGCGTGGCGATTCGTCGGGGTCCGGTCGTCTACTGCGCCGAAGGCATCGACAACCAAGAGGTGGACGTGCTGCGGGCCTCGGTGCGCGCCGACGGGCTCCGGGACGCGCCGCCGGAAGGTCCCGCGATCGGATTGGTCGAGGGGCTGATCACGGTGCGCGCCGAGGCAACGGTGCCCGGCACGGCGTGGGGCCCGCTGTATCGACGCGTCGGCGAGCCGGCCGAGCGTCCGGCGGAGCTGTGCCTCGTTCCGTACTTCGCGTGGGCGAACCGAGGGCTGTGCCCGATGGCGATCTGGCTACGGCGCGGCTGAGCGCGGGCGTCGAGCCGATTGCGGGATCAGGACTCGATGCCGAGGAGCTCGCAGGGGTTGGTGCACGCCATGCGCCGGATCGTCGCCGGAGCGAGGCCCTCGTCGAGCAAGGCCTCGGCAAACTGCCCGAAGCCCCGGGCCGGGCGGGCGTTCACCGTCTGGCCGTAGTCGGTGGCCAACGTGATGCGCTCGGGCCCGACCGCGGCGATGCACGCCGCGACCTGCGACGGTGAACGGGTCGCGAGTGACCCCACGCACGTGAGCGCGGCCAGCTCGATGGTGGCGCCGAGATCGGCGAGCTCCACGCATTGCTCGATCGTGAGGTTCGGTCCGGCGAGCTCTTCCATCGCGTGGGTCACGATGAGCTTGCCCTTGCGCGCGAAGGATCTTGCGACCGCGAAGTGTTCGTAGGCGGAGATGTGGCCCGTCGCGAGGATCGCGTCGTGCTGCGCGACGAGCGCCATCACCTCGTTGGTCTGGTACAGCAGCTGGCCGCTCTCGAGGTCACACGTGGAGATGCCGGGTCCGGGAATGCCGAGCTTGGCCGCGACCCCACTCAGGAAGTCCTGCCGGCTCGACAAGGTGGGCAACCACACGATCTTCGCGCCGAGCCGCAACGCCGTCTCGACCGCGGCCGGATTGATGCCCCCGACCTCGCGATCGCAGCAGATGCCACCGAAGACCTTGATGCCCGGGACGATTTCGTCGACCACCGATGCCAGCGCGGCCGTCGGGTAGTCGTGCGACTTCAACACCACGGCCGCGTGATCGGCGATCGCCGCATCGCGAGCGGCTTCGATCGCGCTCACGGAGCGTTCACGGTGGGCGTCCGGTCCGAAATGACAGTGCAGATCGGCGGCGCCGGCGAGGTCGATGCGTCCGACCGACGTCAGGTCCAACAACTCGAGTGTCATCGTACCGACGAAAACGGGATGCTCGTGACGGGCCTGCTCATGCTGCCTCCCCCCCGGGCGCCGAGTACGCCAAGGGTACGGCGGTCAATGGGCCGATCGGTGGATCCCGGTGCACCTCCCGGCGGTACTGTTGACGCCCATGTCAGGTATTGGTGGATGTTCGTGACCGCACTCGCGCGCCGGAACGTGCCCGCCCCGGGCGAGGCGCCGATGCCGGCACCGAACGCGGCCGCGTTGTTGCGGCGCAACGCCGCGGATCCCTCGATCCGCGATCGCGTCGCGGTGCGTTTCGGTGATCGCACCTGGACGCACGCCGAATACGTCGGGGAATCGTGCTGCTGGGCCAACCTGTTCGCCCAGCACCGGCCGGTCGATCGCGCGCTGCATGTGGGCGTGCTGCTCGACAACACGCCCGACTACCTCTTCGCGCTCGGTGGTGCGGCACTCTCCGGCTCCGCGATCGTCGGGCTGAACCACACGCGGCGCGGTGAGCACCTCCTGCGCGACATCGTGCACACGCACGTCGGCCTCGTGGTGAGCGAGCCGCGCCATCTCGCGTTGCTCGAACCGATCGTCGAAGCGCTTCCGGGCGGTCGCGATGGGCTCCTGGTGTCGCATCGCTTTCCGGAACCCGACGATCCGGTCGTCGCGTTCGGTGCGTCGCTCGACGACGCGCTGGCCACGGTGTCCGACGCCGACGAAGGCCTCGAGCCCGATCCGTCCGCCATCTGGGGACTGATCTTCACGTCGGGAACGTCCGACGCGCCCAAGGCCGTCATCTGCAGTCAACGGCGGTTGATGGTCACCGGTACTCGGATGGGGATCATCATGGATCTCCGTCCCGACGACGTCGGGTACGTCTGCATGCCGCTGTTCCACTCGAGCGCGTTGATGGTGGGATGGGCGCCGTCGATCGTGAACGGCGCGTCGATCGGGCTGGGCCGGAAGTTCAGCGCGTCACGGTGGCTGGCCGACGTCCGTCGATACGGTGCCACGTACTTCAACTACACCGGCAAGCCGCTGGCGTATCTCCTTTCCACTCCCGAACAGCCCGACGACGCCGACAACACGTTGCGCGTCGCGTTCGGCAACGAGGGATCGCCCGAGATCGTGGAGCAGTTCTCGCGCCGCTTCGGCGTCGAAGTGATCGACGCCTATGGAGCGACCGAAGGAGGAGTGGCGGTGAACCGCGCCGTCGAGGAGCGGGCCGGCGCGCTCGGACAAGCGGGCGAGGCGGTGAAGGTGGTCGACGAGACGGGCGCGGAGTTGCCGCCGGCCCGTTTCGATGCCGACGGACGGCTGCTCAATGCCGACGAGTGCGTGGGCGAGATCGTGAACACCGCCGGCGTCGGACCGTTCGAGGGCTACTACAACAACGACGAGGCCAACGAGAAGACGACCCGCTTCGGCTGGTACTGGACCGGCGATCTCGGTTACATCGACGACGACCGCTATCTCTATTTCGCCGGGCGCAACGCCGACTGGATCCGGGTCGACGGCGAGAACTTCCCGGCCGGGCCGATCGAAACTGCCCTGGCGCGTCATCCCGACGTCGTGCTCGCCGTCGCGTACGGAGTGCCCGACGATCAAGCCGGCGATCAGGTGATGGCCGGGCTCGTCCTACGCGACGGCGCGACGTTCGACCCCGACGAGTTCGCGCGCTGGATCGACGCGCATGACGAGATCGGTCCGAAGTGGCGCCCCCGATATGTTCGCGTCCTGCGCGATCCGCCGACGACCGGCACCAACAAGATCGTGAAGCGCACGCTCGTGCACGAGAAGTTCCGGTGCGATCGTGTGCACGGCGACCCGCTGTTCGTGCGCGGGCGCGGCGAGGACGAGTACCGGCCGTTCGACGCCGACGCGGAGCGCGCGCTGTACGACTCGTTCGTGCACTATCAACGCGACCGCTTCTGGGATCTCTAGCGCCCATGGATCTCAGTTTCTCGCCCGAGGAAGAGGCGTTCGCGCTCGAGGTACGCGCGTGGTTGGCGGCGAACCTCGAGCTTCCTCCCCGCTTCGCGTCGCTCGACGACGAGATCGAGTGGGGTCGTGCGTGGCAGGCCAAGCTGGCTGCCGACCGCTGGGTCGGTATCCACTGGCCGGCCGAGTACGGAGGGCGGGGCGCGTCGCCCGTGCAGGTGGCGATCTTCAACATGGAGTACGCGCGGTCCCGCGCGCTCCAGCCCGTGAACCGGGTTGGTATCAACCTGGCCGGTCCGACGCTGCTCGCGCACGGCACCGACGAGCAGAAGCAGCGGTGGCTGGCGACGATTCTCAACGCCGACGAGATCTGGTGTCAGCTCTTCAGCGAACCGGGTGCGGGTTCCGATCTCGCCGGGCTCGCGACGCGCGCGACGCCCGTCGAAGGCGGCTGGATCCTCAACGGGCAGAAGGTGTGGACGAGCTACGCCCAGTACGCGCGATGGGGGATCTGTCTCGCCCGTACGGATGCCGAGGCGCCGAAGCACAAGGGCATCTCGTATCTGGTGGTCGACATGCAGGCGCCGGGCATCGAGATCCGGCCCCTGGTGCAGATCACGGGCGAGGCCGAGTTCAACGAAGTGTTCTTCGACGACGTGTTCGTTCCGTCGGGTCATCTCGTCGGCGGTCTCAACCAGGGGTGGGCCGTCGCCAACACCACGCTCGCGCACGAGCGGGGGACTGCGTTCCCGTTCAAGGAGCAGGTGGTGCACGAGGTGTTCCTCGACGAGCTCTTCGCGCTGGCGGAGGAGCAGTCGCTGCTCGACGACCCCGAGATCGCCGACGCGCTCGCGCAGTCGTTCGTCAACCTGCGCGTGCTCCGTCTCCACAACTGGCAGACGTTGTCGCGGTTGTCGAAGGGCATCCAGCCGGGTCCGGAGTCGAGCGTGGTGAAGCTCGCGTGGAGCGACATGTCGCAGCACCTGGCGGAGACGGCGCTGGCCATCACCGGGGCGGCGGCGCCGTTGTACCTCGGCGCCACCGACAATCCCGGCGGCGGCAAGTGGCAGCGGCAGTGGCTGTGGAGCAAGGCCGCGTCCATCGCGGGGGGAACGTCGGAAGTGCAACGCACCATCATCGGCGACCGCATCCTCGGATTGCCCCGCTGAAACCGCCGGGGACCGAGCCGAGGACCGAGCGGTGGCTCGAGCCGGGGACCGAGCGGTGATCGATCGAGGGTCGTGGCGGGCCGCCCCGTAGGATCGCCGCCATGCCCGCCGACGCCGCCATCCGGGCCGAGCACCTCGGGAAGCAGTTCGGCGAGGTGGTCGCGCTCGACGACGTCTCACTCGAGGTCCCGGCGGGCAGCGTGCTCGGACTCCTCGGGCCGAACGGCGCGGGCAAGACCACAGCCGTGCGGATCCTCACGACGCTGCTCCGGCCTGATCGCGGGATGGCGACGGTCCTCGGGCTCGACGTCACGAAGCACGCGCAGGAGGTACGGGCGTCGATCGGCCTCGCGGGTCAATACGCGGCCGTGGACGAAAAGCTCACCGGCCACGAGAACCTGCAACTCGTCGGCCGGCTCACGCATCTGGCGAAGGCCGAGATCGCCCGCCGGAGCGACGAGCTGCTCGAGCGTTTCCAGCTGACCGACGCCGCCGATCGGACCGTGCAGACCTACTCCGGCGGCATGCGGCGGCGGTTGGACCTCGCGGCGTCGCTCGTGCACCGCCCGCCGGTGTTGTTCCTCGACGAGCCGACGACCGGCCTCGATCCGCAGAGCCGCATCGAGATGTGGGCCATTCTCGAAGAGCTCGTCGGCGGAGGAACGACGTTGTTGTTGACGACGCAGTACCTCGAAGAGGCCGACCGTCTCGCCGACCGCATCGTCGTGATCGACAGCGGTTCGGTGATCGCGGAAGGAACGTCCGTTGAGCTGAAGGCCCACCTCGCCTCAACCGTGATCGAGGTGGGCCTCCACGACGTCGAGAGCGCCACGCGAACCGCCGAGCTCCTCGCGTCCCTCGGTTCACCGGCCGCCAACGGCATGCTCGTGTCGCTGGCCACCGACGACGGCGCCCGTTCGATGGTCGACGTGGTTCGTCATCTCGATGCCGCGGGCGTCGAGCCGGCGACGATCTCACTGCGCGAACCCACCCTCGACGACGTGTTCCTCGCCTTGACGGGCCGGGCCAGCCGGCCCGAGACGGCACCCGACGGCGGTGGGCGGCGCAAGCGCCGATTTCGGCGGGAGCAGGACGGGAACGCGTCATGACCGCGGCCTCGCCGATCGGACCGGACAAGGGCAGGAAGATCCGTGGCATTGTCGTAACCGACGCGATCACGATGACGTGGCGAAACATGTTGAACCTGCTCCGGACACCCCAAGTGGTCGTGTTCGCCACGATCCAGCCGATGATGTTCGTGTTCATGTTCCGCTACGTCTTCGGCGGCGCGATCGCGATCCCGGGCTTTTCCTATCCGTATATCGACTACCTGATGCCGGGCGTGTTCGCGCAGGCCGTGGTGTTCGGCGCGATCATGACGGGGGTCGGGCTCGCACAGGATCTCAAACAGGGCCTCATCGAACGCTTTCGTTCGCTGCCGATGGCGGGTTCGTCCGTGCTCGTCGGTCGCACGACAGCTGATCTCATGCGCAACACGTTCGTCATCTCGCTCATGTGCGCGGTCGGATTCGCTGTCGGGTTCCGCATCCATACGAACGCGCTGGCCTTCGCTGCCGGGGTCGGGCTCATGTTGCTCTTCGCCTACTCGATGTCGTGGGTGTTCGCGTTCGTCGGTTTGGTCACCGGCGATGCCGAGGCCGCGCAAGCCGCTTCCTTCCCGATCCTGATCCCGATGGTGTTCGCGTCGACCGCGTTCGTGAGCGTCGCCACGATGCCGGAATGGCTCCAGGTCTTCGCCCGGAACCAGCCCGTCTCGCAGGTGATCAACGGGGTGCGGGCGCTCTGCGTGGGGGGCCCGACGGCCGCGTACGTGATCCACGCGCTGCTCTGGATCGCCGCCATCACCCTGGTGTTCGGAGCCCTTTCGGTATGGCGGTACCGGCGGGCCTGATCACCCACGAGCGCACGACGCCTCGTCCTCTCGGCGACTGGGGGCTCCGGGCGATGGCCCGTCGCGATGGCGCAGCGTGACTCCGAAGGTCGGCGAGCCGTTGCTCGGCTATTTGTTGCATGACCCAGGGGTGCATGGCCCCTCCTCTTGTCGATAACTATCAATAGTATTTCACCGGTTACGTCACTGGTCAAGTATGAATGCCGGTTATCATGGCGCTCATGACCGAGCCCACGCCCACGGCCCCCGACGACCTCGAGCTCGTCCGGAGCTTCGTCAACACCGTCGACCCCGACACGGGAGCCGACGCCATCGACGAGCCGGCGAAGCTCGCGACCTTCCTGGCCGCGCACGCCCTGACGGCGCCCGACGGACGGATTTCACGGATCGAGCTCGGGCGGGCGCTCGAGCTACGCGAGGCGCTGCGAGCGCTGGCCCTCATGAACAACGGTGGATCGGCCGCGCCCGGGGCGATCGACACGCTCAACGACGCGGCCCGTCGATCGCACCTTACGGTGCACTTTCGAGCGTCGGACGCCGACCTCGCGGTCGGCCCGGTCGGCGTGGAGCCGGAGCGTCCCCGCGGTGTCGACGTCGCGTTCGCCCGCATCATCGGCGCGGTGCAGCGGGCGATGCTCGAAGGCCACTGGTGGCGATTCAAGGCCTGTCGGCAGGACGACTGCCAGTGGGCGTTCTACGACCGTTCCAAGAACCGTTCGCGTTCGTGGTGCGACATGGATGTGTGCGGCAACCGGGCCAAGGCCCGCGCCTTTCGGACTCGTCACCGCGCCGATCGATGACCCGCCGATTCCCGGGCCGCCGGCGTCCGCGCCCAGTCGTGAGGGGGGACAGGGACAGGAAGAATCTGGATTACCCGAGCCTCGGAATCTCCGGGCGATCACGAGGGGGATGGCGGCCCGGAGACCCGTTCCGGGCTGGTAGCGTTTTTCGAGCAATACCGAGGGTGTGTCACTCGGGCTCGCCTTCGAAGGTACCGAAAGGAAAGCACGACATTGGCAACAGGCACCGTGAAGTGGTTCAACGCAGAGAAGGGCTATGGCTTCATCTCTCGTGAGGACGGCCCGGATGTGTTCGTCCACTTCTCCGCCATCCAAGGGACGGGCTACCGCTCGCTCGAGGAAGGTCAGAAGGTTGAGTTCGATGTGGCCCCGGGACGCAAGGGCGAGGAAGCCCAGAACGTCCAAGCGGTGTAGGTCGCACGGCACCAGCGAACGAATGAGGCCGGCGTTCGCGTCGGCCTCATTCGCGTGCTCGATCGATCGGTGCGCTACAGCACGCGCCGAATGATGCGTTCCTTGTTCTTCGTGTAGGGCGGATACGCGATCGACGGGTCGAGACGTGTCGACTTCGAGAGGATCGACTTGCGGTGGCTGAACGTCTCGAAGCTCGCCTTGCCGTGGTACTCGCCCATGCCGCTCGGGCCGACACCACCGAACGGCAGTGTCACGGTACTCACCTGCATCACCGCGCCGTTGATGCACATGCCTCCCGAGCTCGTGGAGGCGATCACGCGTTCCTGGACCGACGAGTCCTCGGCGAACACGTACAGCGCGAGCGGCTTGTCTCGTTCGTTCACGATGTCGATCGCGGCACCGAGATCGGCGACGGGGATGATCGGGAGGATCGGGCCGAAGATCTCCTCGCTCATCGCCGGTGAGTCGAGGGCAACGTCGCACAGCACGGTGGGCGCGATGTAGCGCTGCGGCGCGTCGGTCTTGCCCCCGACGGCGGGAGTGCCGCTGGCGAGCAGCGTCTCGAGCCGTGCGAAATGGCGCTCGTTGACGATGCGTCCGTAGTCGGGACTCTGTTCGGGGTCGTCGCCGTAGAAGTCGTGGAGCGCCTTCGCGATCGCGTCGACGAGCTGTTGCTCGACGGCCTGATCCACGAGCACGTAGTCGGGCGCCACGCACGTCTGGCCGGCGTTGATGAACTTCCCCCACGCGATGCGACGCGCGGCGACGTCGATCTTGGCGCTCTTGTCGACGATGCAGGGGCTCTTGCCGCCGAGCTCGAGCGTGACGGGCGTGAGGTGCTTCGCGGCGGCTTCCATCACGATGCGTCCGACCGAGCCGTTGCCGGTGTAGAAGATGTGGTCGAAGCGCTCCGCGAGCAGCGCCTGCGTCTCGGGCACCGCACCCTCGACGACCGCGACGCAGTCGCGATCGAGATACTCGGGAACGAGCCGCGCCAGCGCGGCCGAAGTTGCCGCCGCCAGCTCCGACGGCTTGAGCACGGCGCAGTTGCCCGCCGCGAGCGCACCCACGAGCGGTCCGAGGATGAGCTGCACGGGATAGTTCCACGGCCCGATGATCAGCACGACGCCGAGTGGTTCGCGGTGGATCCGCGCCGTCGCCGGCTGCTGCACGAATGGCGTCGAGACCTTCTCGGGCTTCATCCAACCCCCGAGGTGCTTGAGCACGTGGTCGATCTCGCCGCGAACGATGGCCAGGTCGGCGGACCACCCCTCGAGCGGCGGCTTGCCGAGATCCTCGTGCAGGGCATCGAGCCAGTCGGCTTCCCGCTCGGTCAGGAGCTTGCGCAGCTGCTCCAACTGCCGGCGGCGCCACTCGATCGGCTTCGTCCGTCCGGTCGTGAACGTGGCGCGGAGCCCGGACACGAGCTGCGGGATGGGAGTGGTCGGGTTCGGAGTGGTCGCGAGCGCCATGGTCATCCTCGTGGTCGGTGAGCGGCCACAACACTAACGTGCTCGTCGCGATGGAACGCTCGGGTACGGGACCGCACGGCAGGCGGCCAGGACAGGTGGGCCCCCGGCGCCGGCCGGCGCGGCGCGACTTCATTCGGCGTCGCATCACCGTCGCCCTGCTGCTCGTGGTGGGGCTGGGCGTGACCGTGGCGCTCGTATGGCCTTCGAGCGGCGGGCGCCACCCGTCGACCGTGGCGCGGAACACGAGCGGAACGACTCCTTCCTCGGCGTCGACATCCCGGCCCTCCGCCGGACGGTCCGTCAGTGGCATCGCGATCGAGAACCGGAGGCCGGGTACGACCGCCTGGCGGATCCCCGCGGGCACGGACACCACGGCGATCCAGGGGTACGCCGATCGCGTGAGCGCCACTCGCGGCGAGACCGTCACGTTGTTCGTCGACGCGACCGGCGGGTATCGCGTCGAGGGATATCGGATGGGGTGGTACGGCGGCGCGGGTGCGCGTCGCGTGTGGCGATCGGCGCCGCAGGTCGGTGCGCGTCAGTCGAAGCCGGTGATCCTCACGACGTCGCGGACGGTCGAAGCGCGATGGAGGCCGTCTGTGCGCGTCGCGATCGACACGGCGTGGGTTCCCGGCGACTATCTCCTGAAGCTCGTCGCCGATTCCGGTGCGCAGCACTACGTCCCGCTGACCGTACGCGACGACGCCGCGCACCACGCGTTGCTCGTCGTCAACGCGGTGACGACGTGGCAGGCCTACAACCAGTGGGGTGGACACAGCCTGTACAAAGGTCCACTGGCCGATCCGAAGTTGCGGTCGACGATCGTGTCCTTCGATCGACCCTACGAGCGCGACGGCGCCGGCGACTTCCTCGGCAACGAGTATCCGCTCGTGTCCCTCGTCGAGCAACGGGGGCTCGACGTCTCCTACGCGACGAGCATCGATCTGCATGCCCATCCCGAACTGGCGCTCGGCCATCGGGGCATCGTGTCGCTCGGCCACGACGAGTACTGGACCCTGGCGATGCGCGACGCCGTGGCCGCGGCGCGCGATCGCGGGGTGAACCTTGCCTTCTTCGGCGCCAACGCGGTGTACCGGCGGATCCGGCTCGAGCCGTCGTTGCTCGGCCGGGATCGTCGCGAGGTCAACTATCGCGTCGCGAAGCTCGACCCGCTCCTCGGGACGAACGACGCCGAGGTGACGACCAGCTGGCGCGAGGCGCCGGCCGCGCGACCAGAAGGCTCGTTGCTCGGCGTGATGTACGAATGCAATCCCGTGCTCGCGGACGGTGTGGTCGCGGACGCGTCGTCGTGGGTGTTCGACGGTTCGGGTCTCCGCAACGGTGAGCGGGTTCGGGGGCTGATCGGTAGCGAGTACGACCGCGTCATGGTGGAAGTGCCGACGCCGTCCACGCTTCAGGTGCTGTTCCATTCGCCGCTGACGTGTCGCAAGCACGCGAGCTTCAGCGACGCGGCCTACTACACGGCCGAGAGCGGTGCCGGCGTGTTCGACGCGGGGACCGGAAACTGGGTGTGCAAGTTGCTGACGGGCTGTCCGACGGATCAGCCGGTCCGGCCCGACGCGTCGATCCGCCGGATCACGGAGAACGTCCTGCGGGCGTTCGCGGCCGGTCCGGCCGGAGTGGCCCATCCGTCGTCGCCCAACGTCGCCCGGCTCGGCATCGTGGCTCGCACCGGCCCCACGACGACCGCGCCCGACTGAGCGTTCAGGCCCGACCGGGCCGCACGGAGCGCAAGGGATCGAGATCGACCAGCGCGCGGGCGGCGCGGATGGCGAGGGCAACGATGGTGAGGGTGGGGCCATAGCCCGTCGAGGTCGGGAAGACCGAGGAGTCCGCCACCATCACGTTGTCGACGTCGTGGAGCCGCTGCCACGGGTCGGTCACGCTCGTGCGGGGATCGGCCCCCATGCGGGCGGTGCCCATGATGTGACGCGACGCGGGCGCGAGACCGAAGGCGTCGGCGCGTTGACCGGGCCGCGGGGGAGACGTGCTCGTGGTGGTCCAGACCGCGCCGGCCGCTTCGAGGATCCTCGTCAACTTCGGCGCGTAGTGCTCGGAGGCGACGACCTCGTGGCGGTGCGGCGAATACGTGACGCGCCCCGCGGGATTCCCCCACACGTCGCAAACGGCGGGATCGAGATCGATGCGGTTCGTCGCCTGGGGAAGGTCCTCGCCCTGCACGGTGAAGGCGAGGAGCCGATCGCGCAGCGTGGACTCCATCATGAGCCGCGAGTGCAACGAGCCGGGCGGGAGGTGGATCGCCTCCTGGATCGGGCCGGCGGCCGCGCCGTGCTCGACGATCCCGGCACGGAAGTAGGGAAGGCCGGCTTCGCGCGCCGCGGCGAGGGACTCGGCGTCGGGGATCATGTGGTCGTCGTGGAGATGGGTGACCGCGCGACCACGGTGACCGTGGAGGCGGAACGGGAACGTCCCGACCACGAACGTCTGGAAATGGAACATCAGGAACCGACCCACCAGATCCGACGAGTTTCCGATCTCCGAACGCAGCAGCAGGCGGGGCGTTTCGAACGCACCGGCGCCGAGGATCACGAACCGGGCGCGTACGACGTGTTCCACGCCCTCGCGGTCGAGGTAGCGGACGCCGCGCGCCCGTCGGCCGGAGCCGTCGAGCTCGACGTGGCTCACGTAGCACTCGGGCCGGATGTCACAACGGCCGGTCCGCAACGCGCGGCGGAGCGGCGCGACGGGGTCGCCCTTTGCTTCGATCGGACAGCCGTAGTACGCGCAGAAGCCGCAGTTGTTGCACGCGGGGCGGCCGTCGTACTCCACGCTGTTCACGCCGGTCGGCGCGCGGTACGGGTGGTAGCCGAGCTTCGTCGCGGCCTCACTGGAGACGATCGCCGCGAACATGTCGGGACCCGGGGGCATCGGATAGGGATCGGCCCGCCACGACGCGAACGGGTTCGCGTCCGCGTCGCCGGCCACGCCGACGATGCGTTCGGCCTCGCCGTAATACGGTTCGAGCTCGTCGTAGCCGAACGGCCAGTCCACGAGCTCGGCACCTTCGATGGGTCCGAGCTCCGATGCCGCGCGGAAGTCGACCTCCCGGAAGCGCGGCAGCTTGCCGTCGGCGTGGAAGCCACCCCCGCCGACGGTGGACGGCAGGTTGTTCACATCGCCCACCATCAGCCGGTCGCCGTCGGCGGCCGTACGCCGGAACGCGCGCGGCTCGAGCAGGGGATCGGGTCCGAGGAAGTGGCGCGAGAGGAACTTGATCTCGTCGTTGGATACGTCGCCTTTCGGACCGAACGGCGCATCGAGGTCGAGCAGGTGGTTGCGGCCCTTCTCCAGCACGATGACGGACCGGCCGGCCTCCGTGAGCACGTGCGCCGCGGTGGCCCCCGCCGGACCGCTGCCCACGATGACGGCGTCGCAGTCGAGGTCACTCACGCGCGCCCCGACACCTCTTCGTCGGTGTAGCCGCGTGGCTGCACATCACCGGGGAACCGGATGGCCTGCCAGCCCGCGAGCTCACGATTGCCTCCGTACTCGGGCGCCCCGTACGCGCCTTCGCAGGCGTGGCGGTACAGGAGGTCGCGGAACTCGGCGACGGCGGCGAGGCGCCGGTCCTGCTCGTCGGCGTCTGCGGTGGCGAAGTCCGTGCCGATCGTCGCAATGCCATCGCGGTAGGTCTCCTGCCAGCCGCGTACCGGCCCGTTGAACTCGCGTTCGGGACGGCCGAGCGATCCTTCGATGCGAGTGCGCCACGCCAGCTCCTGCGTGTTCGACAACGCGACGAACCGGTCGAAGCCCGCGTCGCCACCGGCGCGACCCGAGAACGGTCCGCCCGCGAAGATGCGAGGTGGATCGAACGAGAATGCGCCGAGCAGCGTGTCGATGTAGTCCGCGACGCCGAGCGCGCGTGCGCCGGGGTGGCCGTGCTCGGCGGGGATCATGCGCTCACACGCGACGCCGACCAACGCGTGTTCGTGATCGGTGAAGAAGGCGTGGCGGCTCGGTGCGGTCATCGGGTGCTCAGCCGTCGGTTTCCGTGGAGGTGGGTTGGGGCGCCCGGGCCCGGCGGGCGAGATCCGCGGGCATCGGCGTGTTCGGTTTGGTGGTGAGCCACAGCACGGCTTCGAGCGCGGGTCCCGCCTTGTCGACGTGGCTCAGGTCCATCCTGGCCGTTGCGGCCTTCAGCGCGGCGGCGTTCGGACCCAGGAACGCGTCGCCCTTCTCCTCGATGAACGGCGCCGACGGCGCCGGATCGTACGGCGCGAGATCCGAGCGTGTGAGGCGCGCCGGATCGTCGACGTTCTGGAACACGTCGAAGAGGGGGAGCGAATACTGCTCGTAGGCCGACATCGGCGGCAGGCCGAGAATCAGGTCCATCGTGCGTACGACACTCACGAGGTCCGTGTGCGCGTGACTCACGTAGCCGCCGAGCGCCGGTCGATGGGTGTTCGATCCGCCGGTACCGGGGTCCGCGGTGTGCTTGGTCCACGGGCTGATCACGAGCAGCACGTTGCGGTGGCCATCGACGTGGTCGGCCCCGTCGACGCTGTCGTCTTCGACCACGAAGATCGCGGTGTCCTTCCAGTAATCGGAGTGCGAGACCGCGGCAACGAGCGTGCCCAGCGCCGCGTCGTTCTGCGCCACCTCGGCTCGCGGCGACGCGCCGCCGGGTCGCAAGCCGGTCGTGTGATCTTCGGGCAGCGTGAGGTAGGAGAAGTTCGGCAGCGACTTCGCCGGATCCGTGTGACGGCCCTGCGCGTCGAGACCGACATCGTCGAAGAACCACTGGAGGCGCGTGCGGTCGTCGCGCGAGAGATCGTTGATGCCGTCGAGAAACTTCGAGTCGAAGTACGGCGTGTTCAGCAGGTTCTGGCAGGCGTGGGGTTCCTTGCCCTTCCGGCCGATCCCGAACGTTCCCGATGGTGCGAGGATCCCGAGGAACTCGCCGTAGTCGCGGAAGGTGAACGCACCGTTGGTGGCCTTCGACTTGGTGAGCGCGCTCTCGAGCATCGTGCACCCGCGAGGCTGCGCGGCGGGCACGACGAAGTCGTAGGGAATCCCGCGGTTGGAGTAGTTCTGGAGCCAGTTCTTCTCGGTGTAGTCGCTGACGTTGGCGCCCGCGGACCACCAGTGCCCTTGGATGCTGGCCTCGCCGTCGGAGAAGAAGCGGTCCGACGTTGCGAAGGTCCGTTGCAGCTCGTGGGCGTTGGGTGTGGCCGACGCGAGCAGCTCGAACGACGGATCGGCATCCACATCGTGGCGCGTCTTGCCGAGATCGCCGAACACCTGATCGAACGTCCGGTTCTCGCGCACGACGTAGATCACGTGTTTGATCGGTGACGGGTCGCCGACCTTGGCCGGTACCGGATTGTGCGGTGAACGCCGCAGGTCGTGCGCGACGTAGCGGATGTTGGTCCGTACTTGTGCGGTGAGCCTGCGCAGCCGGGGCGGTGCGGGCTCCGTGAAGCGGGTGACGAATCCCGGCATGTTCGCGTCGACCGATACGAAGGAGCGGTCGACGGCCTGCGGTCCACCACGAGTCGGCGCGGGGACGACGCCATCCGGCAGGTAGCGGCTGCCGAACCCCTTGGCGGACGACACGACGAGCTCGCCGGTCTTCGCGCTCACCGCGATGCCGTCGGGGTACCAGCCGGTGGGAATCATCCCGTTGAGGCGCCAGGTCCCATTACGGCGGCCGAGCACCGCGACGGCGTCGTCGCCCGAGAGCGTGATGTACGCGCGCCGCCCGTCACGGGCCACGGCGATCGCGGTCGGGGTGGAACCCCACGTCTCGCGCGCGAGCGCGTGCAACGTGAGGCGCGTCGTGACCGTGCGATCGGAAGCCCGCACCACCGTGATCGTGTCGTCGTTGCTCCCGGCGACGAGCACTTCGCGGCCGTCGGGGGTCACGGCGAGCCCTTCGGGATGATCCCCGACCTTGACGGTGCCGTCGGCCTTCCAGGTGCCGCCGCTCTGCGGCGTGAGCACGTGCAGCAGCCCGGTGCCGAGCGCGGTGACGTAGGCCCGGTCGCCCTTCGGGGAGACGGCGACGGAATCGAGGTACGACCCGAAGACCGGCGCGGGCGCATCGAGGGACAAGGTGGAGGTCGCCTGCATCGTCGCGGTGTCGACGACGGTCACGTCGTTGTCGTACTGCTTGACGACGAGCAGCTGTTTGCCGTCGGGGGTGACCGCGAGCCCCTTCGTAAATCCGTGCACCTCGCCGAGGATCGACCCGAAGACCGGGATGTCCGGCGTTCCTGCGGCCGTGGTCGGGCTCGGGAGCTGCAACGTCCTCGGCGGGGTGGTGAGACGCGATCCGTCGACGGCGAAGTCGTACACGGAGTCGTTCCCGCCGCCGGTCGCGAACACATGGCGGCCATCGGGTGAGAACGCGACGCCGGGCCCGAAGTCGTTCGACTGCGGTTGGTTCGGGTCGTGCACCGTCGGGAGCGCCGTGACGTCGGCGACCGTGCCGGTGCGCAGGTCGATCACCGACAGCGACTGATCGGGGGTCGGGGTCGTCGGGGAGCCGACGAGCGGCGACGGCACGTAGCCGCAGCGATTACCGGTGGGATACGCGTCACAGAAGCTGCCGAAGCCCCCGCTGTGCCCGTCGCCGCGTCCGTTGTTGGCCGTGACCGCGAGGCGCCCGTCCGGTGAGATCGCCACGCCGGTGGGGAAGAGCGCGGTGTCGTAGCGCTTCCCGTACGGGCGCACGAGCCGCCCGTTCGGCAGCACGGTTGGAGGCTGACCCGCCGCGATGGGTGTAGCCGCGGGCGTGGCTGCCTCCGTGGATGCGGCCGTGGGTTTCGGGGAGGCCGCGCCGGCGTGCGGGGCGATTCCCGCGGCGGCGGCGAACACGGCCACGACGACGATCCCGGGCCGGACCCGGGCGAGGCGTCCACGCGTGCTCATCTCAACTCCCCGATGTCGACGATGTCGACCGTGACACTACGCCGAACGGATCTCGAAGTTGCCGTGCTCGTCGAGCAGCGCCTGCGACCCGGGGGGGACGACGATGACGGTGAAGGGCTCCTGGATCAGTGCGGGTCCGTTGACCACGACCCCGGCCGCGAGGGCGATGCCGTCGACGATCGGCGTGTCGACGAACTCGGTGCCGAAGTAGGCGGCCCTCGTGCCGATCACCGCGTCGGCTGCGCTCGTCACCGTGCCGAGATCCGCGAGGTGGTCGGGCTTGGGGGTGTGGCCGCGCGAGACGACGCGGACGCCACGCACGAGCGGTTGCTGATTCCGGAAGCAGAAGCCGCGGTCACGCTCGTGGAGGTCGTGGAACCGTTCGGCGAGATCGAGGAGGCCCGCCTCGCTCAACGACGCGCCCTCGGGCGTGGGCACGCTCATGTCGAAGTTCTGGCCCGGGTAGCACATCTGCACCATGAGCTCGGTGTCGACCTCGGTGTCGGCAAGGCCGGTCGGTTCGAGCTCCTTGGTGCTCTCGTCGAGGAGCTCGGACATCAATGCGCGCAGGCGACCGAGGTCCACCTGGGAGAGCGGCGTGACGTAGCTGCGCACGAGGTCGACGACGTAATCGGCGACGAGCACGCCGAGAGCCGAGAACGCCGGAGCCGTCTTGGGCACGAGGATCCGGTCCACGCCGAGCTCTTTCGCGATCGCCCAGGCGTGCACGGGACCGTTGCCGCCGTACGCGATGAGCGAGAGCTCGCGCGGATCCGCGCCGTGCGACGCGAGCACGCGCCGCGTTGCGTTCGCCATATTGGCATTGACGATGCGTTCGATGCCCCACGCGGCCTCGACGACGTCGACGCCGAGGGGCCCGGCGACGTCGCGTTCGATCGCGGCGCGCGCCGCGGCGACGTCGAGCGCCATGCGGCCGCCGGCGAATCCGTCGACGGGGAGATAGCCGAGGACGGCGTCGGCGTCGGTCACGGTCGGGCGGGTCCCGCCGCGTCCGTAGCACGCGGGACCGGGTTGTGATCCCGCCGACTCGGGTCCGACCAGCAGCGCGCCCTGCCGGACGCGCGCGATCGAGCCGCCGCCGGCGCCGACACTCTGCACGTCGACCATGGGGAGGCCGATGTAGTAGCGGTACCGCCAGTTCCAGTCGGTCTTGATCTCGGGCTGGCCGTGACGGACGAGGCAGAGGTCGAAGCTGGTACCGCCCATGTCCACCGCGATGAAGTCGTCGATGCCGTCGACGTGCGCCGCGAGCGTGGCGCCCATCACGCCGCCCGTCGGCCCGGAAGCCAGGAGGGAGACGGCGCGTTTGGCGACGTAGTCGGGAGGCATGACCCCGCCTGTCGACTGCATGATGAGCAGCGGGCCGGCGTAGCCACCCGCCCGCAGCTCGTCCTGGAGGTGGCCGATGTACCGGGCGATCTTCGGGGCGACGTACGCGTTGACGAGGGTGGTCGAGACCCGCTCGAACTCGGGGCCGCGCGGCATCACCTCGTTCGACAGCGAGATGTGGTGGACGTCGGGATACTCCTCGCGGATGATCTCCGCGGCGCGGCGCTCGTGGTCGGGGTTCACGAAGCTGAAGAGGAACATGACCGCGATGGATTCGCAGCCGAGCGCGCGGAGGCGGCGTACTCCGCGCCGGACCGCTTCTTCGTCGAGTTCGCGGACCACGTGGCCCTGGTAGTCGAGACGTTCGGGGATCGGGATGCGGGCCCGGCGGCGTGCGATCGCCGGCGGCGCGGGATAGGTGGGATCCCAGATCTGTTCCTTGTGCACGCGCCGCATCTCGATCTCGTCGCGGTGCCCTTCGGTGACGAGCAGGCCGGTGTTCGCGCCGTTCATCTCGATCATCGTGTTGTCGGCGGTCGTCGTGCCGTGGACCAGAATGTCGATCTGCGCCGAGAAGTCGCGCGCCGAGAGGCCGAACTGCTCGGCGAGTTGCCGCAGGCCGTTCATGACCCCGATCGACTGGTCCTCGAGCGTGGTCGGCGTCTTGTCGAGCACGACGTGGCCGTCGGGCGTGACGCAGATCAGGTCCGTGAACGTCCCGCCGACATCCACCCCAACGCGGTATCCATTGCTCCGCTCGCTGCTCGCCGGGATACCCGGCTCGCGGGCGCTCGACTCCGCGTGCTCGCTCGGCTTCGCTCGCTCGCCCGTGGCGGACAACTTGCCGTCGTTCTCCGCCGTCGTCATGTGCGTCGCGAATCGCGGAGGCGTTCGGTTGCGTGGTGGTCGACCGCGAGGGTGAGGTCTTCGAGCGATCCGGTGAGTACGACGCCGTATTCGCGCGTCGCGGCGGCGACGCTCACGTACTCGTCGAGTACGTCGTCGAGGACGGCCTGCGGATCGCGATCGAGCGGATTGCCCCAACCGCCGCCGCCGCCGTAGTCGTACATGACGCGCTCGCCGGCCGCGATCGGTACCCAGTCGGCCGTGTGCTTGACGGTGTACGGATCGTGGGAGCCGTACCGGATCACCATCTTGTTCGGCTCGCCCGGGCGACCGCCGCAGATTCCGGGCATCGGGTACTTCATCCCGACGACGTACGTGTAGACCTTCGCGTCGACGCAGACTTCCTTCTCGTAGTGGCTACCGCACAGGCCCCGCCATTCCCCGGCGCCTCCCGAATCGGTGCGGTAGTCACGACCCCACTGGATGTGCGGGTACAAGCTCTCGTTGATCTCGGCCGTGGCCTTCCAGAGGTTGCCGAAGCTCGCGTTCTGCGCCCCCCACGCGTCCATGCCCTTCGCCGCGTTGCACCAGCCCGCGTAGACCTCGGCGGAGTGGTCCGTGAACTGCTGGCCGGTGTGCGGATCGATGCCGACGATGATCGTGGGGATGCCGGTCTTGTAGGTCTGCGGCACCGCGCGCTCCGGCAGGACGTGTTGCATCGCAACCGCGATCACCTCGCCGACGTCGGCGCCGGGATGGTGCGTGCCCGCGCTGACCGGCCGGCCGGGCGTGGGGTTCAGCACGCAACCCGGCGGCACCACGAGTCTGATCTGGTCGAAGAAGCCTTCGTTCTTCGGGATCTCGGGATCCATCATCGACGCGATCTGACCCACCGTGTAGCCGCGCGTGTTGCCGAAGGTCGACCACGCCTGGAGCTCCTGACGCATGTCGGTGCCCGAGTAGTCGATGGTCAGGTCGTCTCCCTCCACCGTGATCTTCACGTGCAGGTGCACGTCGGGGTTCCCGAGGGGGTCGTGGTCGACGAAGGCATCCGCCTCGTACACGCCGTCGGGCCACGCGTCGACCTCTTCGCGGAACCGCTTCGCGGCGTAGTCGATCATGAAGTCGACCGATTCCTCGATCGTCGTCGCGCCGTACTGGCCGAGGAGCTCGCCGAGGCGTTTCGCCGCGAGCTGGGCCGCCCCGATCTGGGCGCGGAGGTCGCCGATGTAGCTCGGGATGCGGTTGTTGATCTGGAGCGCGTACAGGACGTCACGACGTTCCACGCCGCGGTCGATCACCTTCACGACGGGCCAGCGCACGCCCTCGCCCCAGACGTCGGTCGCGGTCACGTTGTAGCCGCCGGGAACGCCCCCGCCGGTGTCGCCGTGGTGGCACTGGATGCTCGCGATGAGCACCATCCGGCGCGTGCCCGGGTTCGCGGGATCGTCGGCGTACACGGGGGCGAAGACGTTGTAGTCGGGCAGGTGGCCGCCACCGTGGTACGGGTCGTTGGCCACGAACACGTCGCCCTCGCGGAACTCGTCCACGCCGAGGAACTCGAGCGCGAAGCGCACCGGCAGCGTGGAGGTGAGCATGAACTGCGGGATGCCCACGGACAGCGCGGCCAGCCGGCCCTGCGCGTCGAGGATGGTGGCGTTGCGCTCGTTGCTCTGGTTGAGGATCGGTGTCGTCGCGGTGCGCGACACATAGACGGCCATCTCGAAGCAGATGGTTTCCATCGCGCCCCGGATCACCTCGGCCGTCACGAGGTCGACGGTCGGATGGTCCCGGAGCCGGCCCCGTGAACCCGCCAGCTGCGCGAGATCGACATGCATCGCGTCCCCCCGGGGCAAGTGTGCAGAAACCTGACGCCAGCGTCACCATCATAACCTTTCGGGTGGCTCGCGCGCCTCCGGCGGCGGGGCCGTACGCTGGACCACTTGGCCGGATTCGGCCTAAGTTGCGAGGCGCGTTGCAGGAGTCGGGGGGCGAATGACAACGGTTCGGTGCGGTGGCACGCTCGGGGTCACCGCGGTGTTCGTCGTGGGCGCACTCCTCGTGGTCGGGGCGGTGTCCGCCGGGGGCGAGGCCGGGAACGCCGCCGGGGCGTCGCCGACGTCGCGGCCGATCGATCGATGCGACTGGCCGATGTGGGGCCGGACGTCCGAGCGCACGTTCGCGGCCGCGTGCACGGGCCCGATCAACCCGTCGACCGTCTCGAAGCTTCATCGCTCCTGGTACTTCAACACCTACGACGTCGTCACCGCGACACCGGCGGTCGTCGGTGGGGTCGCGTACGTCGGAGATTGGTCGGGCCGGTTCTACGCGCTGGACGCCACTCGCGGGAAGCCGCGCTGGATGTTCCGCGCCGAGACGGCCCCGCTGACCTATGCCGGTCAGATCGTGAGCTCGGCGGCGGTCGCGGACGTCAAGGGGACGCGCACCGTGTACTTCGGCGCGGCGAGGACGCTCTATGCGCTGCGCTCGGATGACGGATCGGTGCGTTGGCGACACGTGTTCGGCACGGACTCCGCCGATGATCCCACCGAGATCGAATCCTCGCCCGTGGTCGTCGGCAACACCGTCATCGTCGGATGGGACGTGCACAACAGCGGCGGCGGGCAGCCGGCCGGGGTGATGGCATTGGATGCCGCGACCGGTGCCGTGCGGTGGCGGCACGTCACCGCGGGGAAAGGGGCGAGTGACACCGGATCCGGTTGTGGTGACGTGTGGTCGTCGCCGAGCGTCGACGCGCGACGCCACATGGTCCTCTTCGGGACCGGGAACTGTGTGACCTCCCCCAAGGGTTGGGGACCGTCGTCGGAGGCGCTGATCGCCGTGGATCTGGCCACCGGTCGGCGGCGGTGGACCTATCAGCCGCACGGAGCCAACCGTGACGATCAGGACTTTGCCGGTGCTCCGAATCTGTTCTCGGCCGGCGGGCGTGATCTCGTCGGCCTCGGCAACAAGGATGCGTTCTATTACGCCGTCGACCGCGGGCACGGCACGCTCGTCTGGAAGGCGCGCGCAACGGACCCCGGGCTGAGCCATCCCGGCTCCAATTTCTCGACCGGTGGATTCATCGGACCGACGGCGGTCAGTCAGGGCACGGTCGTGGGCGGCACCGCGGTGGGCGGCTCGCCGTACCTGCACGCGTTCGACGCGGCCACCGGCGCGACGCGTTGGCAACAACCGATTGCCGGGCCGACGTACGGTGCCACGACGGTGACCAACGGCGTGGTGTTCAGCGGCGGCACCGATTTCACGCTGCGGGCGTATTCACTCGCCGACGGGAAGGTGTTGTGGCAACAGCCGATGCGGGGCGTCGTTGCCGGTGGCGTCGCCATCGTCAACGACAACGTGTTCGCGGTCGCCGGAATCCGTGAGCCCGGCCTGAAGAAGCGATCGAAGACGAGCGGCGTCTATCGCTTCTCGCTCTCGGGAGCGGTCGAACGATCGACGTCGACCACGAATCCGCCGACGACCGCCCGGGTTTCCTCGACGACCGAGCCGGCGCGCACGGTTCGCGAGTGCATCGGCTCGCCGTGTGCCATGGGTTTCGATCTCAAGAAGCCGCCGGCCGGACGAACGCCGGCGGTGACGCTCGCCGTGAGCGAGTCACCGTTCGAGGTCACGGTCAGGGCGACGGATCTCGGTCCTCCCCTCGCGTGGTTGCGGGCGGGAAGTGCGGCCGCACAGGCGGGTGCCACGCGGTACGGCGTCTTCCTGTCGGAGTCCGACGACAATCCCACCGGCGGGCTCGTGTGCCTGCTCGACGAGTCGTCGAGCTGTCATGGTTCGAAGATCCCACGGCCGGGGGCGACGTACAACCGCATCAGCATCGTCGCGGTCAAGGACGCGGCCACGGTCCCGACGCTGAGCGACGGCTACGACCGTCTCGTCACGACGGTCGGGTTCTCACCGCCGCTCGCGCCGAAGTCCGGGTCCTGAAGAAGGGAAGGCAGACATGCGTCGCTCTGCACTCGCACCGGTTGTCGCAGTTCTCGGAACGTTGACGGTCGTGTCGGCGCTGCCGTCCGCCGCGGCGTCCAAACCCGAGCGCGCCAAGCCCGCGCCGGCCGCCATCGTCTTCAGCGGCGAGAACAACAACCTCAATGCGTATTCGCCGACGCCACCGTTCGTGAAGCAGCGCGTCATCACGACGATTGCCTACGACCCCCGGGGACTCGACATCAACGCGCAGATCTGCGTGTGGAAGGGACCGAAGGGGAGTACGCGGCTCATCGCCGGCGAGGACACGCATCAACCCAATCCGCCTCAGGGCTGGGGCATCTTCGATCTACGTGGCAACAGGGTCGGCAACCTGAGGGCGAGCGAGGTCGGCAAGCTCACCCCCACCTATCAGACCGGCCCCGACAACGCCGAGAACTACGGGTGCGGACTGCTCGAGGACGGGCGTTTGCTCACGACGGATGTGGGCGACCAGGCGGTTGGGCCGCCGAGTGGCCAGCTCATCGTGTGGTTCCCGCCATTCGAGTCGCGAACCGTGAAGTACTGCAAGCTCGACGTGTCGATCGGCACTGCGCAGTCGCTCTACGTGGACTCGCAGGATCACATCTACGTCGCGTCGGCTCGCGGCGAACGCGCCGGTGTGCTGCGCTACTCGGGTCCGTTCCCGACCGGTGACGATGGCGCGCACGGTTGCGGACGGAAGGACTCGACGGGCGCACCGCTCGCGGACAAGGTCACGTCCGAGACGTTCATCAAGGCGGGTGATCACAACCTCGGGACGCCGTCGGGCATCGCGGTCACCACGACCGGCCACTTCTACGTGAGCAGCGTGTTCACCGGCGTGATCAACGAGTACGACGCGTCGGGAGCGTTCGTGCGCACGATCCTCGAACCGCCCGCCGGCGAGCAGCTCGGCCCGCGTTCGTATTCGACCGGGACCCCTCTCGGGCTCGGCGTGGGTCCGGACGGCTCGATCTACTACGCCGACATCGCGGTGATCATCAAGCCGGGCAAGCTTCCGGGGCCGGGCGACGCCAATGGCACGGTGCGGCGGATCGCGTTCAGGAACGGTGTGCCGCAGCCGCCGCAGTTGATGGACACCGGGCTCGGCTTTCCCGACGGCATCGGGGTGTGGAACCCGCCCCGACGCTGAACGAGCCCGCGTCCGGCGAGCCGCGACTCGGCATCCGGACGGCTACCGCGTGTCGATCCGGACGAAGGATTCGGCGAGGCGGCCGGGGCCGAGGTCGAATGCCGCGGCGGTGGCCGTGCACCACTCGCGCACGAACGAACCGATGCCCGCGGGATCCGGCAACTGGCTGGCGTGACATCGCAGCGCCGCGACCTTGCGGTCGAAGGTCTCGGTGATGTCGAACGCGGTGTCGGCGGATCCTCCGGCGGTCATGACGAGCACCTCGTGCACGGCCCACGGTTCGAGCCCTTCGTCGAGGAGCTCCGGGTGGGCGAACGGGCTCCGGGCGTCCGGATACACGGCGCAGATCGTGGCTTCACCCGCCGCGAGGTGATCCGGGTGTGACGCGTAGATGCGCGCGGTGTTCCGTTCGGCCGACTGGCAGACGACGCGGTCGGGCCGAACCTGGCGGATCACGCGCGAGATGTCGCGGCGGAGCTCGAGGTTGGCTTCGACGCGGCAGTCGGGGTGTCCGAGCCAGTGGAGCTCGGTGACACCGACCGTGGCCGCGGCCGCGGTCTGCTCGCGACGGCGCAGGTCGGCCATCGCGGCGCGCGGCATCGAGCGGTCCTCCCCGCCGGCCTCGCCGTTGGTGACCACGCAGTAGCTGACGTCGATGCCCTCGGTCGTCCACCGGGCGACGGAGCCGGCGGCGCCGAAGTCGACGTCATCGGGATGAGCGGTGACCACGAGGATGCGTTCGACGCCGGCGAAATCGGGGTTCACCACGAGGGGGCTCATACCTCGACGCTACCGCCGGCCGGTTCGTCCCCGCGGCGCTTGTCATCTTCCGGGGGGAACGTGACCTCTGGCGTCACCTCCTGCCCCGGGAACCGGGAAGCTTCGCCCGGCACCTGAGAAAACCTGTCAAGTTCCGCCGTCCCGTGTCCGTTGCTCTGAGCATTGCTCGAAAGGAGCCGGTATGAGTGCTGTGCAGGCAGAGGAGCTCGTGGCGGTGCCGTGGATGGTGCGGACGCTCGGATGGCGGGCGACGCGGCGACCCCGGCCACTGCTCGGGACGTCGCTCGCGGGAGTGGGCGGCGCGTTGGCCGCGCTGGGCCTGGTGGTCATCGGCGCCGCTCAGGCGACGGGGCCCGGCGGTTCGGGTGTCCCCGGTGCGATCCTGTGCGTGGTGCTGCTGACCGGAGGGCTCGCGCTCCTGCGGTACGCGCCCAACCCGTTGCGCAGCGCGGGCACGAGCGCGGTCGCGATCTCGATCCCGATGTTCTGGGCGTTCGTGCTGCTCGTCAAGAGCAATCCCGGCGACGGCGACACGGTCACGTTGCTGTCGGCGATCTGCCTCGGCCTGCTGTACCTCTTCGGCCCGGCTCGCGGCCGGGCCGTGTTGCTCGCCGTGGCGCTCGTGCTCGGGTGGAGTTTCGTGGCCGGGAAGACGGGGAGCTCGGGCACGATCGGTACGCTCCAGACCGAGTCGCGCAGCTTCTCGAGCTCGGGGAGCTCGTACTACGAGCCGACGACACCGTCGTATCTCGGCTCCGCGCTCGTGTCGCTCCTCTTCGGCGCCGCGTTCTTCGCCGCGCTGCTGCGCCTCGACCGGAACAAGCTGTCGGGCATCGCAACCGCGTTCGTGGTACCGGCGATCGGGGCGACCGCGGCCGGGGTGATCCTGTTCGGCCAGGAGTTCGGTGTCGTCGCGGGAACGATGATCGGCCTCGGCGCCGGTGTCGGGGTCGCGTTCGTCGGTGCCCGTGGACAGCGGCGGGCGACGGCCTGGTTCGGCGCGCTCGGCGCGTTGGCCAGCGTCGTGGGCCTGGTCGGCTACATCACGAAGGACGCGTCCGGACCCGAGGCGTTCGGCGCCGCGGCGATCGCGGGCGGCATCGCGTTGGGTGCGGCGGCGATGCTGCTGCACCTCGCGTCCGCCGAGCCCGACGAGGACGCAGCACCGCTTCCGCCGGCCGGTCCGTCCACGCCGCCGCCTCCGGCCGCGACCGCGGAGCTGTTTCCCTCGGCCTGATCGCTCCCGAGCGAGTGGTCTATCCGCCCGTCTCGTTCAAGCGGATCACGTAGAACATCGAACCCTGGTCGTCGTGGACCAGGGCGAACCGGCCGGCCGGGATGTCCATCGGTGGCATCACCACGGAGCCGCCGAGCTCGGCGACCTTCGCGATCGTCGCGTCGCAGTCGGCCACGGCGAAGTACACGAGCCACATGGCCGGCATCTCGGCGGGCACCATCGGCGGCATCGCCATCATCCCGGCGACGCCCCGACCGTCGAGCGAGAACTCGGTGTACGTCATGCCCGCGGCGTCGCTCGTCGTCGCGGTCCAACCGAGGAGCTGTGTGTAATACGACTCCGCGGCTGCGGTGTCGCGCGTCTGGAGCTCGCTCCAACAGAACGTGCCCGGTTCGTTGACCAGGTCGGCGCCGTTGTGCTCCTTCGGTTCCCAGAAGCACAGGACGGCACCGGTCGGATCCATCGTGACGATCATGCGGCCCGCGTTCATCACGTCCATCGGCGGCGCGACGATGGTGCCGCCGAGCTCCGCCACGCGCGGGGCCGTCTTCTCGACGTTCGCGACCGTCACGTACGACCCCCAGACCGGTGGCATGCCGCCGGCCGCCATCTCCGGGCTGAGCCATCCCAGGCCCGAGACGTCCCGGCCGTTCTTGCGGGCCATGCTGTAGACGCGGCCGCCGTCGTCGTCGAACTGGTCTTCGTAGTCCCAGCCGAACAGCGCGTGGTAGAACGCCTTGCCCTTGTCCACGTCGGGAAGTGTGACGTCGATCCACGACGGTGTTCCCGGTGCCCATGTCCTCGTGCCCATGGCGATGCTCCCTCGTTCGGCGGTGACCGCGGCGGCGGATCGTGGTGGCGCTGACGGCGGACGCTACCAGCGTGATCTGCGGGCCGAAAGGTCTGGACGCGACGGCACGCCGAACGTCAGGTGAACAACAGCGCGGCGAGCCGGTCGTGGTGCCAGCCGGTCGTTCCCATCCAGTGCTCCGACGCGTACGCCCGGCGTATGAAGAAGTGGAGATCGTGTTCCCACGTGTAGCCGATGCCGCCGTGGATCTGGATGCCGTCCTTCGCCGCGCGTGTCGCGGCGGACCCGGCCGCCGCCTTCGCGACGTGGGCGGCGCGATGACGTTCGGGCGAACCGGCGTCCACACACATCGCGGCGTACTGCACCGCGCTCTGCGCACGTTCGACGCCGAGCGAAACGTCGGCGAGCTTGTGCTGAATCGCCTGGAACGATCCGATCGGCACGTCGAACTGCACCCGCTCCTTGGCGTACGCCAACGTCATGTCGAAGAGTCGTCGCGCGGTACCCACCATCTCGGCCGCGAGGGCAACGGTTGCCCGTTCCACGACGTCGGCCACGACCGACGGCTCGACACGCCGCGGTGCGGCGTCGGACGCGGCGTCGTCCAGTGCGGTGGTGTCGACCTCGAAGAACCGGCGCGTCGTGTCGAGCGTCGGGACGAGGCGGAGGGGGGCCGAGTCGACGAGGCGGATGCCGTCGCTCGACACGATCGCGACCCGGTCGACGAGATCGGCGTCGGGTACGAACGTCTTCGTCGCGTCGGCGTTGGCGACCCACGCGCCGTCGTGTCCGGCGAGCGCGACCGTCCCGGTCACGGTGCCGTCCAGCACCGCGTCGAGGAGGTCGTGACCGAGCGCGGCGAGCGTGGGTGCGAACAGCGCCGTCGTCGCGAAGAACGGGCCCGGTGCCGCGACGTATCCCGTCTCCTCGAGGAAGAGGCAAAGGTCGGCGAGCTCACTGTCGCCGAGGCCGGCGAACTCACGCAGGCGGGTGTGCAGCGACGCGGCGGCCGATCGATCGTCGATGTGCGAGCGCAGCAGCGACGGAGGGCATTCGGCGCTCAGCAGTTGCCGCGCCGTCGCACGGAGCAGATCTTGTTCGGGGGTGAGCGAAAAGTCCATCTCAGCTTCTCGGAAGTCCGAGGACGCGGGTGGCGATGATGTTGCGCTGGATCTCCGAGCTGCCACCGGCGATCGTGCTCGCGAACGACACGAAGAAGCTTCGGGGCCACCGGCCGTTCTCCGCGCCGCGCTCCGGATCCACGACGGCGCCAAACGCGCCCTGCAGTTTCATGCCCAGCTCGAAGCACGTCTTGACGAGCTCGGAGGTCGCGAGCTTCATGTACGAGTGTTCGGGAGCCGCGGCGCCCTGGGCGAAGCTCGCGAATCCCTTGTAACCGAGGGCCCGCAGGCTCGCGGCGCCTTCGTACACCGTCGCGAGCTCGCGACGCGCGGCGGGATCGTCGGCGGCCCCCACCTCACGGGCCAGCGCGACCAGCGCGTCCACGGTGTGCTCGAGCCGGCTGACGCTTTCGACCCAGAGCCCGGCCCGTTCGTGGGCGAGGGATCCCTGCGTGATGTGCCAGCCGCCGTTCAGCTCGCCCACGAGGTTCTCGCGCGGCACGACCACGTCGGTGAAGAACACCTCGGCGAACTCCGCGGAACCATTGATGTGGCGCAGGGGACGGATCTCGATCCCCGGCGTGTCCATGTCGATGATGAGCAGACTGATGCCGCGGTGCTTGGGGACGTCGCGGTCGGTCCGCACGTAGCAGAAGCACTTCTCGGCCACCATCGCGTAGCTGGTCCAGACCTTCTGGCCGTTGACCACGAAGCGGTCGTCGAACACATCGGCTCGAGTTTGGAGACCGGCGAGGTCGGATCCGGCGTTCGGTTCGCTCATCCCGATGCACCACACGGTGTCGCCGCGGATCGCGGCGGGTGCGAGCGCTCGTTGCTCGGGGGTGCCGAAGTCGAGCAGGCTCGGAGCGACGATCGCGTACCCGGGGAAATGGAGCGAGCGCAGGATGCCGCGGCTCGCCATCTCGTCGAGGTAGACGAGCGTCTGGACGGGTGTGCAGTCGCGACCGCCGAGGTCGGGTGGGTACCCGGGGATCATCCAGCCGTGGTCGAAGAGCGTGGCCTGCCATTGCCGGGCCCAGTCGGGGATGATCTCGTCGCCCTCGGAGTTGGCGAAGTCCCGATGCAGCGCTTCGGCGGGTGCAGAGGCGTCGAGAAAGCCCCGCAGCTCCTCGCGAAACGCAATGTCCTCCGGCGACCAGTCGAGCTTCACGTCACCGTCCGGTGAAGCGCGGGTCGCGACGCTCCTTGAACGCGGCCATGCCTTCGACGAGATCGCTCGACGTCGTCGCCAGCGACTGCGACGCAGCCTCGAGCTCCAACGAGTGCGCGAGATCCGTTTCGAACGCCGCATTGAGGAGACGCTTCGACAGGCCGAGCGACCGTGTGGGTCCCGCCGCGAGGCGCGCCGCGAGGCGCGTCCCCTCGATCTCGAGCTGGGCCGGGGTCTCGAAGCACTGATAGGCCAGGCCGAGCTGTACGGCTTCCGTGCCTCGGGCACCTTCGCCGAGCATCACCATCGCCTTGGCGCGTGGGAGGCCGACGAGCCGCGGGAGCAGGTACGCGCCACCCGCGTCGACGACGAGACCCCATTTCGCGAAGGACCAGAGGAATCGCGTCTGTTCGTGCACGAGCACGAAGTCGCACGCGAGCGCGAGATGGGCGCCGGGACCGACGGCGACGCCGTTGACCGTGGCGACGGTCGGCTTGTCGAGCTCCCAGAGCTCGCGGATCAACGATTGCACTCCCACCCGCAGTGCTTCCTGGGTGGAACGGGTGTCGAAGTCGGAACCGCCGGCTCTCGAAACGGTCGACGCCGACAGATCCATGCCCGCACAGAACGCATCGCCGGTGCCGGAGATGAGGAGCGCGCGCACGCTGTCGTCGGCGCGTGCGGCACGAACGGCGGCGACGAGCGAGTCGCGCATGTCGATCGTGAGCGCGTTCTTGGCCTCGGGACGATCGAGGGTGATCCGGCAGACGTGATCGGCTCCGGTCTCGACGCGTACGGTCATCGGATCACCGGTTCGTGGTCAGGATGTTGACGACCGACACGCCCGAGCCCCGGCCCCCGACGTTGTGCTGGAGGGCGTAGCCGTTGCGGATCGCGACCTGGCGTTCTTCGGCTGCCCCGCGCAGCTGCCACCAGCATTCGGTGATCTGAGCCACGCCGGTCGCGCCGATCGGGTGGCCCTTGGCGAGCAGACCTCCCGAGGTGTTGATCGGGATGCGACCCGTGAGGGAGGTCTCACCGTCGAGCGACGCGATGCCACCCTTGCCCTTCTCGACGAAGCCGAGATCCTCGATGTCGAGGATCTCGGTGATGGTGAAGCAGTCGTGCACCTCGGCGCAGTCGATCTGCGCCGGTTCGATCCCGGCCATCTTGTACGCGCGTTCGGCGGCCAGCGTGGTGGCGAACAAGCCGGTGAACGAGGACTTCTCGTGTAGATACGGGTGATCGGTTGCCACACCGAAGCCCGCCACGTACACGGGATCGTCGGTGAACTCGTGCGCCCGTTCGGCGTTGACGAGCAGCGTGGCGGCCGCACCGTCGGTCTGCGGACAGCAGTCGAGCAGGTGCAGCGGCGTGCACACCGGCGGCGAGGCGAGGACGTCGTCGATCGTGATCTCGTTGCGGAAGTGGGCGTACGGATCGCGCGCGCCGTTGTAGTGGTTCTTCACCGCGACCGACGCGAGCATCTCGCGTGTCGTGCCGAACTCGTGCATGTGACGAGTTGCGAACGGCGCGAAGAGAACGGGTGCGGTTTCGCCACGTGTATAGATCGGGTGGCCGGCCGCGGCGCGCGACAGCAGCCCTTCCTCGGTCGACTTGTCTCGCATCTTCTCGACGCCGATCACGAGCACGACGTCGTACACGCCGCTGGCCACGGCCATCGCTCCCACGCGGAACGCGTCACTGCCCGACGGACACGCGTTCTCGATGCGCGTGCAGGCGACGCCGGAAATGCCGATCGCGCTGGGGATCGTGTTCCCGCCGATACCTTCCTGGCCCCACAACGTGCCGCGCTGGGTCGCCACGAACGCAGCTTCGATCTGCGAGCGATCCATTCCCTTGTCGACGGCGCCGAGCGCGGCCTGGAACGCGCCCGAGGCCATCTGTTCGTAACTCTGCTCGAACAGCTCGCCGAACTTGATCAGCGCCGCGCCGACGACGGCGACTCGGTTCCACGCCATGGTCGTCCCCTGCTCCTCTTCCGGTCCTATTCCTCTGCCGACCCGATGTCCGTGGACAGGGGCCGGGCCTTGAACCCGTAGACGGGAACAGCCCGTTCGTAGGCGTAGCGACGGAGCACCAACTCGACGTCGGACCCGATGGCCAGACCGTCGCCGCGGCCGATGACCTGCAACATCACGCGGGCGCCGTCTTCGAGGTCGATCACCGCGATCGGCAACGGCGCCACGAACGGCGCGGGCATCGTCTGGTTGATGACGAAGGTGTGCACCGTGCCGCGGCGGGCGAGGGAGACCTGCTCGAACTTGTCGGCGCCGCAACCGATGCACGCAGGGTGGATCGACGGCGGCGTGTTCACGACACCGCATTCGACGCACCGCGCGCCGAGGAGTTCGAGCATCTCTTCGGCGCCGCGCACGAACATCGCGCTCTCCGGCGGCACCCCCATCGGGATCTGCTCACCGGCGGGCACGAGCTGGCCGCGGGAGCGTAACGCGTCGGTGTAGGTCACGTCCCGGCCGTTCGCGATCGTGGCGGCGAACCCCGCCGCACCCGGAATCGGCCCGTCCACCGTGATGCACACGCCGGTGGAGCGACCGCCGCCGTACGCGACGAGCGCGACGGTTCCCGCCGCGTCGAAGGCGGGGACGGCGCCGAGCAGCGCGGCCGCGGCGCCGGTGTCGCCGAGCGCGCCGTAGACCGACGCCGACACCGCGGCGGGCGCGTCGAGTGTCTTGGTGAGCACCGCGCCGAGGCGGCCGTCGGGATCCGGCAACGACCAGTGTGTGACGTCGAACGGAGCGAGGTGGTGGCTGACCTCGAGGAGCAGGGGCAGGAAGATCTCTTCGCGGAACAAGCGGGCGTCGTAGAGATCGCGGGTGGCGGTGTCGCCCGCTCCCCGGTAGCGGTCGAGCAATGGCGCGCTCCGGGTGACCCGCGCGCCGAGGGAAGCAGCGCCCCCCTCGGTCCCGAGCACGACGGCCGCGGCGCCCGCGCCGGCGCGGTGCTCGAAGGTGGTGCCGAGACCGGCGAGGAGCGAGTCGGAGACCACGACCACCGCAACGAGCGCGGCGCCACCGGCGACGGCATCGGCCGCCGCGAGCAGCGCTTCCATTCCCGAGTGTGCCGATCCGGAGAGCAGCGCCCCGCCGGAGTGGCCGCCCAGCCCGAGCGTGGCGGCGAGCACCGCGTGCGACGGACCGTCGGCGAAGGGGGGTGTGGACGTGCCCCACCACAGGCCGTCGATGGCGGCTGCGTCGAGCCCGGCGGCGGCAATGGCTCTGGTCCCGGCCTCGGCGGCCAGCGTGAGGGCGTCTTCGTCGGCACCGCAGAGCGCCACTCGACCCCGCCCGCCGGGGCGTCCCCACCCGGCGGTGATCTGGCTCACGGGGAGACGGAGGTCGGGGGCGGCCGCGCCGACCGAGAGAATCCGCACCGGGGTACCCACAACCTGACTATAGCGTCAGCTTCGGCCGATCGGTCGGGGACGTTCCCGCTACACCGGGGTCGATTCTGCGCCGATAGCAGGCGTATGGACGAGAAAGGTCGGCTCGCGCGGCCGTTCCTGAGGATCGAGGTCCCGGTGGTCGTCGCGGCCATGGTCGCCGGGCGTTGGTTCGGGCTCGTCGCCGCGCCGGTGTGGGTGTTCGCGGCGCTGGTCGTGTTGGCGTCGTTCACCGACGCGGCCGTCGATCTGGTGTTCCCTCGGACCGGTTCGACCGCGCAACGCTGGGCCGGGATCACCGTCAGTCTCGCCGCCACGACGGCAGTGATGTACTCGACGGGCTGGGGCCCGATGCTCGTCATCGGCTACGCGGTGGCGGTGAGCGACAACGTGCGCCACGCCGGATCGAAGGCCCTGTGGCCAACGGCCATCGCGGCCACGGGGTGCATGTTGGTCGGCCAGGTCGCGATCACCGTGGGGCTGGCGCCGAGCTTCGTGGCGACACCGGAGGTGCACGGGCTCGCCGGGCTCGCGATCGTCGGGTTCATGATCGTCACGCGCGTGCTCTCTCAGTCGACGGTGGCGAAGGAGCAGCTCGAAGAAGAGCTGCGCGGCCGGGAGAGCCACTTCAGCAAGCTCGTCGCCAACACGTCCGACATCATCTTGTTGTTCCAATCCGACGGTGCGATCGACTACGCGAGCCCGGCTTTCGAACGCGTGCTCGGCTACGAACGGGTCGAGGAGATGCACTTCGGTCCCGAGCTGATCCATCCCGACGACGTCCCTCGCTCCGTCGCGTTCTTCGCCGCGGTGCAGGAACGTCCCGATCGGGTCAGCTGGCTCGAGATCCGAATCCGGGACGTGCACGACGACTGGCACTGGTTCGAGGTCGGCGTCACCAACCTGCTCGGCGATCCCGACATGCGGGCGATGATCGGCGTCCTCCACGACGTGACGGAGCGCAAGCTGTTCGAAGAGCAACTCTCGTACCAGGCCTTCCATGACTCGCTCACCCGACTGCCGAACCGGCTCGCGTTCTTCGAACGGCTCGAGGACGCCTTGTCGGCCGCATCGCGGCATGGCGTGCTCGTCGGTGTGCTGTTCCTGGATCTCGATCGCTTCAAGCTCGTCAACGACAGCCTCGGTCACGAAGCGGGTGATCGCCTCCTCGTCGAGATCGCCGATCGCCTCCATCATGCGGTGCGGCCCACGGATTTGGTTGCCCGCCTCGGCGGCGACGAGTTCACGATCCTGCTCGACGCGATCCACCGCCCGGCCGACGCCGTGGTCGTGGCCGAACGCGTGCTCGCCGCCTTGCGCGACCCGATCCAGATCGGCACACGCGAGTTCGTGGTGACGAGCAGCCTCGGTATCGCGGTGTCGGACGGATCGGAGGAACCCAACGAGGTCGTTCGTCAGGCCGACCTCGCGATGTATCTCGCGAAAGAGAAGGGCCGGTCGCGCTGGGAGATCTTCAGCACCGACCACGCGCCCCAGATCGTCGAACGGCTCGAGCTGGAAGGCGAGTTGTGGCAGGCGATCGAGCACGGTGAGCTCGAGGTGCACTTCCAGCCCGAGGTGTCGCTCGAGGGCGGCGCGGTGGTGGCGTTCGAGGCGCTCGTTCGGTGGCGGCACCCGGAACGCGGGCTCATCCTGCCGCCGGCGTTCGTGCCGTTCGCCGAGGAGAGCAGCTTGATCGTCGCCATCGACGGCTATGTGCTGCGCGAGTCGTGCCGGCACGCGCGGCACTGGCAGGAGCTCCGGCCCGACGGCCCACCCGTCACGGTGAGCGTCAACCTCTCGCCGCGCTACGTGCGTCAAGTCGACGTGATCGAGGAGATCGTCGCGATCATCCGCGACACCGGCGTGGATCCGCGTTGTCTCCAATTCGAGATCACGGAGCGGATGGCCCTCGCGGACGAGGAACGAACGATCGAGACGCTGGCGACACTGCGAGCGCTCGGCTTGCGTGTCGCGATCGACGACTTCGGCACCGGGTACTCGTCGCTTGCGTACCTCCGCCGGTTCCCCGTGGACGTGCTCAAGCTCGATCGCAGCTTCGTGGAATCGCTCGACACGATCGATGCCGACGCCGCGATCGTGGAGGCCATCATCACCATGGGTCACGCGCTGGGAATGCGCATCACGGCCGAAGGCGTGGAACGACCCGAACAGGCGGCGCGGCTGCGCTCGCTCGGCTGCGATACCGCGCAGGGCTGGCACTGGGCCAAGGCGCTCCCGCCCGACGAAGCCGAGGACTACCTGCGCGGCGAACGCGGCACCGAGGTCGACGACAATCGCGTCATCCCCATCCGCCGCCGCACCCGCGGGGCGTGACGATCACTCGCCCGTTCGAAGTCCTCGTCGAACGTCAGCTGGTACCGAACGCCCCGGGAGCCGGATGTGGAAACCCGGGTTGAAGGGCACCTCTCAGCCGCCGCTGCCGAGTCCGAGCATGCGCTCGCGGGTGACTGAGCGTGTCGCCCGCGTCAATACCAGGATGGCGATGATCCACGCGGCGCCGCCGATCACCGCGGCGAGCAAGCGCGTCTTGAACAGCGAGCCGCTGCTGATGCCGTACGCGAGGATGATGAGCGGCAGCGTGATCAACGACGATGCCTGTTGGGCCGCGGCCGCGCTCGACACCCGGGCCGAGATCACCAGGATGAGTGCCACGGCGAGTGCGATGAACGGTGGCACGACCCACAGCATCAGGATCCACCAGTTCGGTGTGGGGAAGAACCAGTGGCCGACGCCCGGACCGACGAGCAGGTTTACGAGCAGCGAGTACGTCGTGAACCCGACGAGGGCGGTGAAGTACCCGGGAATGAGGCTCGCGATGAGTTTGCCGGTATAGATCTCGCGTTCGGTGGCGGGGGAGTGGGCGAGGAACTCGCCGCTGCCGCGTTCACGTTCGCCGATGATCGTATTGGCGCCGACGGCGGCGGAAACGGTCAACGGGATGATGATGGCGATCGGCGCGAAGAGGTAGACCGCGGCCGAATACGACGCCTGCGTCGCAGGGCTCGCATGGGCGACCGTGCGCCGAAGCTCCTTCGGGATCGTCCCCACCACCTGCCCGAGCTTGCGGGCGATCTCGATGTTGTGGATGTGCGTGAGCGAGAAGAGCAGCACGGTCGGGAGGATCACGAAGAACATGGCGGCGAGGATGCCCATCGGGATCCAGAAGTCCTTGCTCTTGCGGAGCTGGGAGAGGTCCGTGCGGGCGATCGTCCAGGCCCGTGACCGCTTGCCCGGCTCCGACGATCCCATCAACAGGGTGGAGATCGCGAAGACGATCGCGGCGACCGCGCCCGCGCACGTGATGACGGCGGCCCAGATCACGACGCGTCACCGCTCGTCGACCGTTCCCGCTCCTGACGACCCCGCACCTCGAAGTAGAGCTCTTCGAGGCTCGGTCGCCGCGGTTCGACGCGGGTCAGTCGCACTCCTCGGGCGACGAGCGCGTCGACGAGCTCGGGGACGCGGGCGCTGGCGTCGAGCTCGACGATCGCGGTGCCGTTGCGCGAGTACGCCTGGACGTAGTCGAACTGCCGCACCTGATCCAGCGAGTCGCGGTTCTCGGCGTCGAGTACGACGGTCGTGGTGGGCCAGAACCGGTCGGTCAGCTCTTCGGGTGTGCCGTGCACGAGGGCGGCGCCGCGATCCATGACGACCACCTGATCGGCGAGCCCTTCGGCTTCGAGCAGCAGGTGCGTGCACATCACGACGGTCCGGCCGTTGGCCGCCATCTCGTCGATGAGGTTGAGGACGGCGCGCGCCGATTCGGGGTCGAGTCCGGCGGTCGGCTCGTCGAGCAGCAACAGGTCCGGGTCGTGCAGCACGGCGCGGGCGAGCGCGAGGCGGGCGCGCATCCCCGTGGAGTACCCGCCGACCTTCTTCATCAGCGCGTCCCGGATGCCGAAGCGTGTGCTCGCCTCTTCGATGCGGTCGGTCGTCTCCGCCTCCGGCACGTCGAACAGATCCGCGGCGTAGTGGAGGTTGTCCCAACCGGTGAGGCGTTCGTAGAGCGCGGGTCGAGCCGGGACCACGCCGCAACGGCGGCGGATCTCGGTGCCGTCGGCCAGCGGATCGAGGCCGAGCACGCGAACCGTGCCGCGCTCGGGCCGGAGCGCGCCGGTGATCACCCGGACGGCCGTCGTCTTGCCGGCGCCGTTCGGTCCGAGGAGCACGGTCACCGTGCCGGCCGGCACGGTGACCGAGAGATCGGCGAGTGCCACCGTCTTGCCGAACGATCGCCGGATCCCCCGAAGCTCGACGGCGGGCGGCGCGGCTCCCGCGGGTTTCCCCGCATCGGGCTCGACGGCGGGCAGCACGAGGTTCTCGGACACGCTGGGCGACTCGACCGGTTGCATCCAGTCTTTCTCGGCACTTCTCGGCCCGCGACTAACCTCTGCCTTCGCCCGTCTTTCGGACGTGGTTGCGGCGGCGTGGCCGAGTGGTTGAGGCAAGGGCCTGCAAAGCCCTGTACCCGGGTTCGATTCCCGGCGCCGCCTCCAGGAAAAATGCAGGTGACGAGGCCTTGGAGAGGATTCGTCCCGCCAGATGGTAACGTGGATGGTAACGAAGTCCACGGTGATTGGCGGGGGCGTAACTGGCGATGCGAGGTCACGTAACGCGGCGCGGTGACTCCTGGCGATTGTTCGCCGATTCGGAACCCGATGCCCTCACGGGAAGACGTCGTCAGGTCACGCGAACAGTTCGCGCTTCGTCGAAGCGTGCGGCAGAACGAGAATTGAGAAAGTTCATTGACGAGATTGAGGCGGGAAAGGTCCCGCCGCGTGGTCGGACAGTAGGCGACCTCTTCGACCGGTGGCTTGAGCACCTGGAACCGTCGTTGTCTCCTTCGACCCGAGCCGGGTACACATCGAAGATCGAACGGTATTTGCGTCCGGCGCTGGGTAACGTCAAGGTCTCCGAATTGACGACAGAACGTATCGACAAGTTCTACCGAGAGCTGTTAAAGCGCGGAGGTCGAGGCGGGAGAACGCTCTCGGCCGAAACGACAAACAACGCTGGTCGTGTGCTCCATGCGGCACTGGAGCAGGGAAGGCGATGGGGTTGGTTG
>Ga0209048_10000058_pt1 | contig 98870 bp, 98 predicted proteins | sample FrelakmetCRP12CR_FD_187146 | JGI IMG/M metagenome (GOLD analysis project Ga0209048, IMG submission 187146) | Freshwater lake sediment microbial communities from the University of Notre Dame, USA, for methane emissions studies - CRP12 CR (SPAdes)... | ecosystem: Environmental > Aquatic >...
CCCATTGTGCAAGATTCCCCACTGCTGCCTCCCGTAGGAGTCTGGGCCGTGTCTCAGTCCCAGTGTGGCTGGACATCCTCTCAGACCAGCTACCCGTCGAAGCCTTGGTGGGCCGTTACCCCACCAACAAGCTGATAGGCCGCGAGGCCATCCCGAAGCGGAATCCATTTCCTCACCGGACCATGCGATCCGGTGAGGATATCCGGTATTAGCACCGGTTTCCCGGTGTTATCCCGGTCTTCGGGGCAGGTTCCTCACGTGTTCCTCACCCGTTCGCCACTCTCCGCCCGGAGCAAGCTCCGAGCTTCTCGTTCGACTTGCATGTGTTAAGCGCGCCGCCAGCGTTCGTCCTGAGCCAGGATCAAACTCTCCATTAAGATCAGCATCGTCTCCCCGGAGTAGCCGAAGCCACGGGAGGGAGCAGATGACAATCGGAGAGCCGCCGTCGGAACCACTGCTGGTTCCTCGGGCGACTTGCACGACCACCCGATGCCGGACGGATCCGACTGCGTGATCGTGCGGAATTGCGTTGTGGCGAGCCGCGATCGAGCAAGACCCGGAGGCCTCGACCGTTCGCGGACGCCCGCACTGGCTTACTTACATGGCGTCACTGTTCCGTTGTCAAGGAGCTGCTGTGAGACACGCGCCGGCAACCGGCGGAGAGCCTCACGTTGGACCGGTTCGCCGCACCCACTCCGCCGCCCAAACCGATCTCCCCGCTGTTGGGGGTTCTCGGCTGGGCAGGTGACTGCGGGGCCGTAGCCCGTATCAAGCGCCCGCGGTCCCGTCAGAGACGGCCTTCGGGCGGACTCGGAAGTATACGGGGGTCGATCCGCCCGATCAAGCTGAGGCCCAGATTCTGAAGGCCCAGGTTCCATGACCGGATCCGGGTCAGCCGCTCCGGAGTCGCACCCAGCGCCGCCGCCCGACCTGGAGGGTCACGCCATCGAGCTCGTCCGGTGCCAGCGTGGTCCCCGGGTCCGTGACCACGGCGCCATCGCGACGGACGCCACCCTGGGAGATGAGGCGCCGCGCCTCCTTGTTCGACGCGGCGAGTCCCGACTGACGCAGGACGTTGGCCAGCGCCATGCGCCCGTCCCTGACCTCGGACGCATCGAGGACGTGCTCGGGGATGTCGGTCGGAGGCACGTGGGCCTTGAACACCCGGTCGAACTCGGCTTCGGCCACCGCGCCGGCACCATCGCCGTGGTAGAGGTCGACGACGGTGCGCGCGAGGAGGCGCTTGGCGTCGACCGGGGCGACCCGGCCCTCGGCCAGGGCTGCGGTGACCTCGTCGACCCGGTCGGGGTGCCAGCCGGTCGTGAGCGTGAAGTAGCGGCCCATGAGCTCGTCGGGAAGCGACATCAGCTTGCCGAACTGCTCGGCGGGAGCCTCGGCGATCCCGATGACGTTCTCGAGTGACTTCGACATCTTCTGGACCCCGTCGAGGCCCTCCAGGAGCGGCGTGGTGACCACGACCTGGCTCTCCTGGCCCTCCTGCTGCTGGAGGGTGCGCCCGACGAGGTTGTTGAAGAGCTGGTCGGTGCCACCGAGCTCGACGTCGGCCTCGACGACGACCGAGTCCCACCCCTGGAGCAGGGGATAGAGGAACTCCAGGACCGAGATCGGCTTGCCGCCGTGGTACCGCTTGGCGAAGTCGTCGCGCTCGAGCATCTGTGCCACGGTCATGCGGGCGGTGAGACGAAGCACATCCTCGATACCCATTGCGCCGAGCCACTCCGAGTTCCGGCGCACTTCGAGGCGTTCGGGCATCAGGATGCGTTGCACCTGCTCGACGTACGTGGCCGCGTGCGCGTCGACCTCGCGCTTTGTGAGCCGCGGGCGGGTTGCCGAGCGGCCCGATGGGTCACCCACCATCGCGGTGAAGTCACCGAGGATCAGCACCGCGGTATGGCCGAGGTCCTGGAACTGGCGCAGCTTGCGGAGCACCACCGCGAACCCCAGGTGGATGTCTGAAGCGGTCGGATCGATGCCGAGCTTGACCCGAAGCGGTGTGCCGCGCTGGAGCTTGCGCACGAGGTCGGCCTCGCTGACGACGTCGACCGCGCCGGCACCGATGATCCGGACCTGCTCGGCCACCTCGGGACGCTCGCCCGCCGGTGCTGTGGGACGCTCGGCTCCTCGGCTCACGCCGACCGACGCTAGCCCCGCGACGGGCGGAATCGGCTGACGTTCGGATCGCCGGCAATGAACCAGCGCCACGGGTGCTCTTCGCCCCGACCCGCTCCGAGGCCGACCCGGGTGCTCACGCCCGCGTCGCTCGGCGGCGCGACGCCATCATCGAGGATCCGGACGGGCCCAACCGTGAGGTCCACCCCGTCGAAGGCGCCGGTGATCCCCAGCGCTTGGGTGAGCCGGGCCGGACCCGAGCAGAGATCCCCGTCGTGTTTCGCGGCGGGACGGCGCGACCGCATCGTGGCGATCCCGTCCACCGGCGCGCCACCCCGCACGAGTACCGCGCTCGCCTGTCCTCGGTCGCCGGCGACGACATTCATGCACCAGTGCATGCCGTAGCTGAAGTACACGTAGAGATGGCCGGGCGGTCCGAACATCGTCTCGGTGCGCGGGGTGAGACCCCGGTACGCGTGGCTCCCGGCGTCGTCTTCTCCGGCGTAGGCCTCGACCTCGACGATTCGCGCGGTCAGCCGTCCGACTTCGGGATCGTCGTGCACCAGCAGCTTGTTCAGCAGCTCGGGCGCGAGAACACGCGCGTCGCGCCGGTAGAACCCGCGCGGGACCGTGGCGCCCTTCAGTGCGCGAGCCACGCCTGCTGCTCGGCGAGGCGCCCACGCACGGCAACGAGCTGGGCTCCCAGGACGTCCGGCCCGCCACCACCGGGCGTCGTTCGATGCCGCACTGCCGCACCCGGCTCCAGGTACGCAAGCGCATCGGGGCCCAACCGTGGTTCGCTCAGCACCAGCTCCTCAAGCAGGACGCCCCGCTCAGCCGCCTCACGCACGAGGCTTCCCACGATCGTGTGCGCCTCTCGAAACGGGATACCAGCGCGTACGAGATGCTCGGCAAGGTCGGTCGCCGCCGTCCCCGGAACGTCGGCGGCGGCGCGCATCCGCTCGAGATCGAACTCCGCGGTCTCCAACAGTCCTTGCAGAGCGCGAAGGCTCAGCGCGCAGGTGTCGACTGCGTCGAACAACGGCTCCTTGTCCTCCTGCAGATCACGGTTGTAGGCAAGGGGCAGGCCCTTGAGCGTGACGAGGAAGCCGGTGAGGTCACCGATCACCCGACCGGCCTTGGCGCGTGCGAGCTCGGCGATATCGGGATTCTTCTTGTGCGGAAGCATCGACGATCCGGTGCTGTGGGAGTCGGCGAGGCGGAGGAAGCCGAACTCGTCGCTCGACCACAGCACGATCTCCTCGCCGAGACGCGAGAGGTGTACCTGCTCGAGCGCAAGCACGAAGAGCACCTCGGCGACGAAGTCTCGGTCCGAGACCGCATCGAGAGAGTTCTCGAACCGACGGGAGAAGCCGAGATCACTCGCGGTGGCGTCGGGGTCGATCGGCAGGCTTGAACCGGCCAGCGCTCCCGCCCCGAGCGGGCACACGTCAGCCCGGACCAGCGCGTCTCGCCAACGGTCGACGTCACGTGCGAGCGCCCAGAAGTGCGCGAGCAGGTGATGTGCAAGCAAGACGGGTTGTGCACGCTGGAGGTGCGTGTATCCGGGCAGGTAGGCGTCGCCGCCGCAGCTCCCCGCCATGCGTACAAGGGTCTCCTGGAGACTGTGCGTGCGCGACGCCACATCGCGGCCCGCTCGGCGAACCCAGAGGCGCAGATCGGTGGCGACCTGATCATTGCGGCTCCGCCCGGTGTGCAAGCGAGCGCCCGCGTCGCCGGCCAGCTCGGTGACACGGCGTTCCACCGCGGTATGGATGTCTTCGTCGGTCGCGACGTAGACGAACGAGGCGTCGGCGAGCTCCGCGGCGACGGTGTCCAGCGCATGCAGCACGGCGGTGACATCGACATCCGTCACGAGCCCGACTGCGCCGAGCATCCGGACGTGCGCGCGCGAGCACTCGATGTCATCGGTGGCGAGGCGGCGATCGAACCCGAGGCTCGCCGTGAACGCGAGCAACTCGTCGCTCGGAGCGTCGCCGAAGCGGCCGTGCCAGAGCGGCTGGCCGGTCGGCGCCTCTTCGCGCCCAGCCGTCGGCCGATCCCGCATCGGGGGCTCAGGCATCGGGAGGACCCTGCTTGCGTGCGACGGTCTCGAGTCCGAGGCCCCACAGCCGCACGAAGCCGGCTGCGTCTTCGTGACGGAAGCTGTCGGCCGCGTCGTAGGTGGCGAGCTCGTAGTCATAGAGGCCCGCGTCGGCTCGCCGTCCGGTGACGAAGCATCGACCGGGCTCGAGGCGCAACCGCACCTCGCCGGTCACCGCCCGCTGTGATTCGTCGACGAACGCATCGAGGGCACTGCGCAAGGGTGAGAACCAGAGCCCGTCGTACACGAGCTCCGCGTAGCGGGGTTCGAGACGCGCCTTCTCGCGCATCAGATCGCGCTCGAGCGTGATCGACTCCAGGTCGGCGTGGGCAAGGATCAGGGCCAAGGACCCCGGGCACTCGTAGACCTCGCGGCTCTTGATGCCGACCCGCCGGTTCTCGACCATGTCGAGGCGCCCCCATCCGTAGGCGCCCACCTTGGCGCCCACCGCCCCGACCAGCTCGTGGAGGGGCAGGGCGGTTCCGTCGAGTGCCACCGGGATGCCGCGCTCGAAGCGGATCACGAGCTCCCAGGGGTCGCGCGGCGCCTGCGACGGATCGGTGGTCAGGGCGTACGGCTCCTGGGGTGGCGCGACCCACGGGTCCTCGATGGCTCCACACTCGATTGCCCGGCCCCACAGGTTCTCGTCGATCGAGTACGGATTGTCCTTTCGCACCGTGATCGGGATGCCATGCTTGGCTGCGTAGTCGATCGAGTCCTCGCGGGTGAAGCCCCACACGCGTACCGGAGCCAGGACATCGAGGTCCGGAGCGAGCGCGCGCGCGGACACCTCGAACCGGACCTGGTCGTTGCCCTTGCCCGTGCAACCATGCGCGACCGCATCAGCGCCGAATTCGCGCGCGGCGGCCACCAAGTGCTTGACGATCACCGGACGCGACAACGCAGACACGAGCGGGTACTTTCCCTCGTAGAGAGCGTTGGCGCGCAGCGCCGGCAAGCAGTAGTCCTGCGCGTACTCCGCCTTCGCGTCGACCACCACTGCTTGCACCGCGCCGGCCTTGAGCGCGCGCTGGCGAATCGTTTCCCAGTCGTCATCGGCGCTCTGCCCGACGTCGACCGCGAGCGCGATGACCTCCATTCCCCACTCTTCGTGGATCCACCGCACCGCAACCGACGTGTCCAACCCGCCGGAGTACGCGAGTACCACCCTCTTCGCCATGACGTCCTACTTCTTCCTAGAGGCCGGCCAGCGACGCGAGATCAGCGGCGACCTTCGCGCCACCGGCCTGCTCGGAGCAGACGAGAATCACAGTGTCGTCGCCGGCGACGGTGCCGAGCACGTCGGGCAGGCCGGCACGATCCAGGGCCGAGCCGATCACGTGCGCCGAGCCCGGCGGCGTCCGCAGCACGACCAGGTTCGCGCTGTGGCCCACCTCGACGACGAACTCCCCCATCACGCGGCGTAGGTGATCGTCGGGCGCCGGGCGCTCCTTGGCGTGCTCCGGGATCGCATACGCCATCGCACCGCCGGGGATCCTGACCTTCACGGCGCCGAGCTCCTCGAGGTCGCGGCTGACGGTCGCCTGGGTGGCAACGACGCCGTCGGCGGCGAGCAGCTCGACGAGCTGGGCCTGACTCGAGACCGCCTGGTCCTCGAGGAGGCGGGTGACGCGGTGCTGGCGCTGTGGCTTCCCGAGCGTCGACACGTCATGCACCTCCCTCGAGGAGCAGCGAGATCAGCGCTCGAACCGCATGCATCCGATTCTCTGCTTGGTGCCAGACCACCGACCGGGGACCGTCGAGCACCTCCGCCGTGATCTCCTCGCCCCGATGCGCGGGCAGGCAGTGCATGACAACGGCATCGGGTCCGGCCGCCGCGAGCAACTCCGCGTCGATGCGATAGGCCCCAAACGCGACCCGGCGGGTCTCGGTCTCGGACTCCTGGCCCATCGACGTCCACACGTCGGTGTAGAGCGCGTCGGCACCCCGGACCGCCTCGTAGGGATCCGAGATGAGATCGACCGTGCCACCGAGGTTCCGCGCGCGCTCGACCACCTCGTCATCGAGCTCGAAACCCGCAGGGGAGGCGACGATCAGCTCAAGCCCCGAAAGTGCCGCCGCGAACGCCAGCGATGCCGCGACGTTGTTGCCGTCACCGACGTAGGCGAGCCGGCGCCCTTCGATGCCACCGAACACTTCACGAAGCGTCAGCACGTCGGCGAGGGCCTGACACGGATGGGCGCGGTCGGACAACAGGTTCACGACTGGCACCGTGGTTGCACTGCTCATGCTCTCGAGCGTCGCGTGACCGAAGACACGCGCCGCGATGAGCACGCAGTAGGACGCGAGCGTGCGCGCGACATCTTCCACGGACTCGCGCTCGCCAAGACCGACCTCTTCACCGCGGATGTAGATCGGATGACCGCCGAGTGTGAACACTGCCATCTCTGTCGAGGTGCGCGTGCGCGCACTCGGCTTCTCGAACACCAGCGCGACGCCATGCCCCGCGAGCAACTGGGGCACCTCGCTCGGATGCGCCTTCCAGGCTGCGGCTCGGTCCAGGAGCACCGCGAGCTGGCTCGGGTCGATGTCGTCGACCTCCAGAAAGCGAGATGCTCGCGCCGCGCTCATCACCGCAGGTCCTCCAGCACCGACACCAGGATGGGCGCCAGGATCGCCACAGCTTCGTCGATCTCGTCGTCGGTCACGAGCAATGACGGCGCCAGGCGCAGTGCGCTCGACGTGACCGCGTTCACCACGAGGCCGGCCTCCAGGCATCGGCTGGCGACCGCGATGGCATCGAAGCCCGGCTCGAGCTCGGCCGCGAGGAGCAGACCGAGCCCACGCACGGAGGAGACGCCCGGGAGCGCCTCGAGCGCGGTTGCGAGCCGTCTCCCCGCGGCCGCCGCCAGGGCCGGGACGTCGGCAGCCTCCATCACGTCGAGCACCGCGAGCGCGGCCCTCGCGGCGAGCGGTTGACCGCCGAAGGTCGTGGCGTGGTCGCCGACCCGCAGCGCAGGCGCGATGTCGTCGCGCGCCCAGCAGGCACCGATCGGAACGCCGTTGCCGAGCGCCTTCGCGAGAGTGACCACATCGGGACGCACACCAGAGTGCTCGAACCCGAACCAGCGTCCGGTACGTCCGAGACCCGTCTGGACCTCGTCGACGATCAGGAGCGCCTCGCGCTCGTCACAGAGCCTTCGAACCGCAGCGAGGTACCCCTCGGGCGCAGGCTGGACTCCACCCTCGCCCTGGACGGGCTCGAGCAGCACTGCGCAGGCGCGTCCATCCAGGGCGCCGGCCAACGCCTCGAGATCTCCGAAGGGGACATGGCGGAACCCTGGGGGCAGCGGCTGGAACGCTTCGTGCTTCTGGGGTTGACCCGTCGCGGCGAGCGCGGCGAGCGTGCGCCCATGGAACGAGCCGTACGCGGCGACGATCTCGTGACGCGCCGCCCCACCGTTCGTCTGGCCGTGGCGTCGAGCAAGCTTGATGGCGCACTCGTTGGCCTCGGCGCCCGAGTTCGCGAAGAAGACTCGCCCACCACCACCAAGCAACGCATCCAGGCGCGCGGCCAGCCTCGGTTGGAGGTCGTTGTAGTAGAGGTTCGAGACGTGCAGGAGCGTGCGGGCCTGTTCTGCGAGTGCGTCGGCCACCGCCGGGTGCGCGTGACCAAGCGAGGTGACGGCGAGTCCGGAGAGGAAATCGAGATAGCGAACGCCTTCGCTGTCCCACAGCACGCTGCCCTCGCCGCGGACGAACGCGACGGCCTGACGAGCGTAGGTCTGCATGCCGTGCTCGGCATCGAGGTCCACCAGCGTCTCGAAAGCGGTCATCGCGTCACCGACCTCCTTCCCGAAGAGCGTTGGTCGATCACCGTGCCTACGCCCTCGCGGGTGAAGAACTCGAGCAGCAGCGCGTGGTCCACCCGGCCGTCGAGAATGTGAGCTCGATGCACACCGTGCTCGAGCGCCTCGATGCACGAGCGCACCTTCGGGATCATCCCTTCCCCCACCTTGCCCGCCTCCAGAAGCCGCTGGAGGCCTGTGACATCGGTCTCGGAGATCAGCGACGACTCGTCACCGAAGTCCTCGTAGATCCCGGCGACGTCGGTCAGGTAGACGAGCTTCTCGGCATGCAGGGCCGCCGCGATCGCCCCGGCCGCCTCGTCGGCGTTCACGTTGAACGCCTGGCCGGTGTCGTCGACGCCGATCGTCGCGATGACGGGGATGAGCTCTTCGCGCAGCACCCGTTCGAGCACGGCCGGGTCGACACGACTTACGTCACCGACGAATCCGAGACGTGCGTCGCGTGGGACGACCCTGAGGAGGCCGGCGTCTTCGCCCGACAGTCCCATTGCATAGGAGCCGTGCTGATTGAGCGAGGTCACGATGTCGCGGTTGACCTTGCCCATGAGCGCCATGCGTGCGATGTCGATCGTCTCCGCGTCGGTGACACGCAGGCCGTCGACGAACTCGGGCTCCTTGCCGAGCCGACGCATCAGGTGGCTGATCTGCGGTCCGCCACCGTGGACCACGACCGGGTTCATCCCGACGAGGCGCATCAGCACGACGTCCTGGGCGAACAACTCGGCGACGGCGGGATCGTCCATGGCGTGGCCGCCGTACTTGACGACGATGGTCTTGCCCGAGAACTCGCGAATATAAGGCAGCGCCTCGGCGAGGACGCCGGCCTTCCCGTGCGCATCTCTCACGCGACCTTCTGACGCGGTCTCGCCCGTTTGATTGTGCGCCGGGTCCGGCTTCGGCGCGCTCACGACGTGCCCATGTTCTCGTCGATGTACGCATGGGTCAGATCAGTGAAGCGCACCGTAGCCCGGCCGATCCCCTGGCGGAGGTCGCAGGTGATCAGGATCTCGCGCCCAGCCATGACCTCCTCGATCCCGCGCTCGTCGTGAAGCGCTTCGACGCCGTCGCGGCACACGGTGATGCCGTTGTAGGAGATGTCGACGCGCTCGGGATCGAACGAGATGCCGCTCGCGCCGAGCTCGGAGAGCACACGACCCCAATACGGGTCGGCTCCATAGAGCGAGCACTGCACGAGCTGGCTCGCGGCCACAGCGCGGGCAGCCTGACGGGCGTCGTCGCCGGACCGAGCACCCTCGACGACGACGGTCGCCAGCTTCGTGGCGCCCTCGGCGTCGGCCGCCATGGCGAGCGCGAGCTCGTCGCACACCTCCGTCACCGCTTCCACCAGTGCGTGGTACTCGTGACCCTCGGGCCCGATCACCGGGGTGGCGGCCGCGCCGCCCGCGAGCAGAAGCACGGTGTCGTTCGTGCTGCGCGAGCCATCGACGAGGAGGGCATTGAAGGTGTCGCGCACGGCATGCTCGAGCGCACCGTGCAGCGCGGCGGGCTCTGCGACGGCATCGGTGACGAGGACGGCCAGCATCGTCGCCATCGCGGGTGAGAGCATCGCGGCTCCCTTGGCCATGCCGCCGACACGAAACGACGAGCCGCCCGCGAGGTCGGCAACCGCGAGCGCTTCCTTGCGTCTCGTGTCGGTGGTCAAGATGGCGTCCGCGGCGCGGTGGCCGGCCGCGTCGTCGGCGGCGAGCGCCGCGACGAGGCTCGGGATACCCCGCTCGATCGGTGCCATCGGGAGCGGGATGCCGATGAGCCCCGTGGAGCACACGAGCACGTCGGTGGTCTCGCAGCCCAGTCTGCCGGCCACGAGTTCGCACATCCGCCGGGCGTCGTTGCGCCCGGGCTCACCCGTCGCCGCGTTCGCGTTCCCGGCATTCAGCACGACCGCGACGGCCCGGCCGCGCTGGAGGTGCGCGTGTGAGACGAGGACCGGAGCGGCGCGTACGATGTTCGTCGTGAAGACGCCTGCGGCGGCGACGGGCTGACGATCCGTGCTCGCCACGAGTGCGAGGTCCAGGGCACCGGAGGCCTTCACTCCGGACGCGACTCCGGCAGCGTCGAACCCGGGAACTGCAGTGATGCTCACGGCATGATCCCGAGGATGGGGAGCCCGGTCGTCTCGGGCAGGTCCAGGACGAGGTTCAATGCCTGGAGGGCCTGGCCTGCGGCGCCCTTCACCAGGTTGTCGATCGCGCCGAGCGCGAGCACCGAGTCGGTCCTCCCGTCATATCGCACCGTCACATGGCATGTGTTCGAACCGAACGTGCTCTTCGTCCGCGGCGAACGCTCGTGGACGACGACGAAGGGCTCGCCGGCGTAGTACTCACGGTAGAGATCGAGCAGTCTCTCGCTGGTGAGATCGCTCACGGCTGGCCGAGCGTGACACGTGGCCAGGATGCCGCGCGCCATGGGAACGAGATGCGGCGTGAACAGCACCTGTACCGGGCGACCGTGGACGTGCTCGAGCGCATGTTCGATCTCCCCCGTGTGGCGATGGGTGAGCAGGCCGTAGGCGACCACGTCGTCGTTCACCTCGGCGAAGAGCTGCTCGGCGACCGGCTTGCGGCCAGCGCCGGACGTCCCCGACATCGCGTCCACGACGATCCCCGCGGGCTCCACCACTCCCCCGGCAAGCAACGGCGCGAGGGCAAGCGCCGCGGCCGTCGGATAGCAGCCCGGTGCTGCGACGTGGCTCTCGGGTGCGAGATGGGAGCGGAAGAGCTCGGGCAGCCCGTAGGCGAAGCTCCCGATCAGCTCCGCCGCTTCGTGGGGCGCTCCGTACCATTCTTCGTACCGCTCGGCCGAGAGGCGGAAGTCGGCTGCCAGGTCCACGACATGTGCCACCCGACCGACGAGGTCGGGCACCAGACGCTGGGACTCGCCGTGCGGCAGCGCGAGGAAGGCCAGATCGATCCCGTCGAGCGCCCCGGGGTCGAACGCCTCGAACTCGAGATGCGGGTAGGCCGGCGCCAGCGAGGGGTAGAGGGCGCTGACCGGCACGCCGACGTTCCCACCGGCGGTGACCGAGACGACCTCGATCTCGGGGTGTCCGGCGAGCAGGCGCAGGAGCTCGGCCCCCGCGTAGCCCGATCCGCCCACGACCACCGCTCGATACGCCATGGGCAGAGTATACACAGTTCTGTATACTCATGCGGCACAGGACGCGCACCCGAGCCCTCAGCTGCGGAGGGTGCCTCCATGAGCCTTGAGGACGGCATCGATCGCCCGCTGGCGGAGCTCACCGACCTCGGCGTCGGTGAGTGTGCGGTCGGGCGCCCGGTACCGCACCGAGAAGGCCAGGCTGCGCCGCCCCGCCCCGAGCGCGTCGGCCCGGAACTCGTCGAAGACCCGGAGGTCCTCGAGCAGCTCTGCACCCGTGGCGCGCAGCGTGGCCGCGATCGCGGCCGCGGGAACCGACTCCTCGACGACGAACGCCAGATCGATGGCCGACGGCGGGAAGGGCGACGGCGCCCGGAAGCCGAGGACGTGGCGGGGCGAAGCACACAGCGCCCCGAGGTCGGCTTCGAAGGCGACCACGGGGCACTCGAGCCCGGCTGCGGCCACGATCTCGGACGCGAGCTCCCCGACCGCTCCGATCGCCGTGCCGGCCACCACGATCCGCGCGGCGCGCAATGGATGCCAGCCCGGTCCCGCTCCTGCCACCAGCCCGAGATCGGTGCACCCGAGCGCGTCCGCGACCACGTGCACGAGGTCGGTGGCGTCATAGACGTCGACCGGGCGATCGTCCTCGACGGGTCGGCGCCGCACCGTTCCCGTGACCACTCCGGCCACCATGTCGCGCTCGTCGGGGAGCACACTCGCGGTGGTTGGCGCGAAGAAGACCGTGCCCAGCTCGAAGAGCATGACGTCGGGCTGGCCGCGGGCCGCGTTGAACGCCGCGGCCGCGATCAACCCCGGGAGCAGCGCGGTGCGAAGGACCGACTCCTCCGCGCGGAGCGGGTTCGTCAGCGACACCGGCGATCCGAGGCCGAGCTCGTCGAGCGCTCCGGGCGCGACCAGAGGAAGCGTCAGCGCCTCCAGCGCCCCCGCGCCGACGAGTGCATCGGCGACGAGCCGCCGATCACGCTGGATGCGGGTGAGCGCGCCCACCTGCGTGCGCGGCTTGGGCACCGTGCGCCCGATCGCATCGAAGCCGATACGACGAGCCACCTCCTCGACGAGGTCGATCTCGCGCTCGAGGTCGGGACGGAAGGTCGGAGGCACGACTTCGAGGTCGTCCCCGGTCCCCGTCACCTCGATTCCGAGTGGCGCGAGCGCGTCGATGACGACGGCATCGGTGAGGTTGGTGCCCAGCACACCATTGACCTTCGTGGTGCGGAGCGCGATGTGGGGTCGGGTGGGCGGACGCGGGTACTCATCGACCGATTCCCCCGCGACCCGGGCGCCGGCCACCTCGACCAGCAGCTCCATCGCGCGCGCCGCGTGCACCCCGACACCATCAGGATCGATGCCGCGCTCGAAACGCGCGCTCGCCTCCGAACGCAGCTTCAGGCGCTTGGAGCTGCGGGCGATCCCCATCCGCTCGAAGTACGCAGCCTCGAGCAGGATCTGGGTGGTGTCGGTGCTCACCTCAGCCGTGGCACCGCCCATGATTCCGGCGATCGCCTGGGGCCCGCGTTCGGCGTCGCAGATCAGGAGATCAGCCTGGTCGAGTACGCGCTCCTGCCCGTCCAGCGTGGCGAGGCGCTCCCCTGCTTGCGCCAGCCGCACGACGATCCCGCGACCGGCGAGTCGCGTCAGGTCGAAGGCATGGAGGGGCTGATTGCGCTCGAGGAGGACGTAGTTGGTGACGTCGACGACGTTGCTGATCGGCCGCATGCCGGCCTTGACGAGACGCTGCGCGAGCCAGGCGGGGGACGGTCCCATCGCCACGTGAGCCAGCCATCCGAGGTAGCGGGGGCAACGTTCAGGTGCTTCGATCTCGATCGAGACATCGGACTCGACTCCCGGGTCGGTCGTGACGACCGGCTCCGGGATCGTCAGCGGTTGGCGAAGATGCGCGGCCAGCTCGCGCGCGACACCGATGATGCACATTGCGTCGGGACGGTTCGGCGTGACCGCAAGATCGAACACGACATCGTCGAGGCCGAGGATCTCACGCACGTCGGCACCGAGCGGCGAGGCCGCGTCGAGCTCCATGATCCCGCCGTGGTCCTCGCCCAGCCCCAGCTCCTTCGCCGAGCAGAGCATGCCGTCGGACTCTTGTCCTCGGATCTTGCGTCGCTCCAACGTGAACCCGCCCGGTAGCGACGCGCCGCTCGGTGCGAACGGCACGAGCATCCCCGGCGCGATGTTCGCTGCCCCGCAGACGACGCGAGTCGTGCCATCGCCGAACTCGACGTCGGCGAGTCGGAGCCGGTCCGCGTCGGGGTGTGGGAGCACCTCGAGGATGCGCGCGACACGCACACCGCGCACTTCCCGCCCGGGCTCGTCGACACCCTCGACCTCGAGGCCGAGTTGGTTGAGTGCGGCAACGAGCTCGTCGACCGGCGCGTCCGCCGGTGTGAAGTCACGGATCCACGAGAGGGCCGCGCGCATCAGTACTGCGCCAGGAATCGGACGTCGTTGTCGAAGAACGTTCGGATCTCGTCGATACCGCAGCGGATCATTGCGATGCGCTCGAGGCCAAATCCGAACGCGAAGCCCTGCCACTCCTCGGGGTCGAGCCCGACTGCGGTAAACACGCTCGGGTCGACCATGCCGCAGCCCCCGAGCTCGATCCATCCGGTCTGGGAGCACACGCGACATCCTGCGCCCCGACAGAACACGCAGCTCACTGCGAGCTCGGCCGACGGCTCGGTGTACGGAAAGAAGTCCGAGCGAAAGCGCGTCCGCACGGAGTCGTCGTCAAACAGGCGCTTGGCAAACGCTTCGATCGTGCCGAAGAGATCGGCCATCGTGAGGCCGCGGTCGACCGCAAGGCATTCCATCTGGTGGAAGACCGGCGAGTGTCGCGCATCGAGCGTCTCGTTGCGGTACGTGCGACCCGGCGCCACGACGTAGATGGGTGGAGCCTGGGACTCCATGGTTCGGATCTGCACGGGCGAGGTGTGTGTGCGCAGCATCACCTGCTCATCGGCACCGAGCGCGACGTAGAGCGTGTCCTGCATCGAGCGGGCCGGGTGCGCCGGTGGGATGTTCAGGGCCTCGAAGTTGTGCCAGTCGTCCTCGACCTCGGGACCTTCAGCCACGCGGTAGCCAAGACCAGTGAAGATGTCCTCGAGCTCACGTTGCACCTGCGTGATGAGGTGCAGGTGACCCCGAACCCGGCCGTGGCCACCGAGGGTGAGGTCGACGACGGGACCTTCGAGCACCGCCTGAGCGACGAGGTCCCTGCGCCGGGTGTCGATCAGGTCCGCGACCTCGGCGTTGTACTCCCCGAGGGCTTGACCCGCCGCGGGACGCTCCTCGGCCGCGAGGCCCTTGATCGCCTCCTTGGCCGCGGCGGCAGCCGACCGCTTTCCTACCAACGAGCGCTGGAGCTCGTCGAGCGCGTCGACGTCGGCCGCGCCGGGGATCGCAGCCCGGGCGTTGCCGAGCGCATCGTCAAGTGCTGCACGCAGCTCGCCGAGGGTCATGGCCCAACCCCGGCGACTCGTCGCTGGCGCGCCGCCTCGAAGCACACCACTGTGGCCGCCATCGCCACGTTGAGCGACTCCGCTGGTGGATGCAGCGGGATGTTCACGGATCCGTCGAGGCAAGCATCGAGCTCGGACCCCAGGCCGCGGGCCTCGTTGCCCACCACCAGCGCACACGCGTCGAAGAGATTCACCTCGTCGTACGGTGCGCCACCGTGCGCGATCGCGCCGAGGCGACGCCAGCCCCGTCGACCGAGCTCCTCGAGTGCCGCCATCGGTTCACCCTGCTCCACGACCGTCGTCCCGAACATCGCACCTGCGCTGGACCGTACGACCTTCGGGTTGTAGAGATCGACCGAGTTCCCGCAGGCAAGGACGCCGGTCATGCCGGCCGCCTCGGCGCTACGGATGATCGTTCCGAGGTTCCCGGGATCCCCGAGGTCGACGGTCACGAGCAGGGTGCCGCCCGGGACCACGTCATCGAGGGAGCGAGGTGTGATCGATGCGACCCCGAGCACGGGCTGGGGCGTACGGGTGGTGCCCAGCTTCTCGAGCACCCCTTCCTTGAGCTCGGCGACGCGCGCACCGGTCGCGACTGCTCGCTGCACGAGCGGCGCGAACGCGCGCATCGCGCCGCTTCCGAGATAGATCGCGTCCAGTCGGCCACCGCGGTCAAGCGCGCCAGCGACAACACGCGGACCTTCGAGCACGAAAGCACGCTCCGCACTCCGGGTGCGGCGATCGCGCAACAGCGCCCGCAGCCGCTGGACCTCGGCGTGACGAGGACCCAGTACGTCGGTCAAGCGGCCTCGAGGGCGTCACGGGCGGCACTGACAAGGGCGCCGAACGCGGCGTGGTCGCGCACCGCGAGGTCGGCGAGGATCTTGCGATCGACCTCGATGTCCGCTTCCTTCAGGCCGGCCACGAAGCGCGAGTACGACATGTCGTGCTCGCGGCACGCGGCGTTGATGCGCACGATCCACAGCCGACGGAACTCACCCTTGCGGGCCCGACGGTCGCGGTAGGCGTAGTTGCCCGAGTGCATGACCTGCTCGTTGGCCTTGCGGATGTGGCGACTCCGGGAACCGGAGTAACCCTCCGCAGCCTCGAGGATGCTGCGACGACGCTTCTTGGAATGAACGGAACGCTTGACGCGTGCCATGGCGGTGTACTCCTGGTCTGGCTGGTCGTGTGGGAGAGAACGCGGTGTTGCAGGAACCCGGCGCGGCTCAGGCGCGGCCGAGCAGCCGCTCGACCCGCTTCTTGTCCTTGCCAACCACCTCGGAACCCCGAGCAAGGCGTCGGGTGCGCTTGCTCGGCTTCTTCTCGAGGAGGTGAGACCGGTATTGCTTCCGACGACGGATCTTGCCGGTTCCCGTCACCTTGAAGCGCTTCGCAGCGCCCCGGTGGGTCTTCATCTTCGGCATCAGGTTGCTCCAGTCGGCTCGCCCCCGCCAGCCGGCGCCGCCGTCTCCGCGGGCTTGGGCTTGCGGGTGCTCTTCTTGAGTGGGTGCAGCACCATCGTCATGTTGCGCCCGTCCTGGCGGGGCGAAGACTCGACCATGGCGATCTCGTTCACTTCTTCAGCGATCCGCTCCAGAATGCGCAGCCCGAGCTCGGGGTGGGCCATCTCACGACCACGGAACATGATCGTGAGCTTGACCTTGTGTCCCTCGGCGAGGAAGCGCTCGACATGACGCATCTTGGTCGTGTAGTCGTGCACGTCGATCTTGGGGCGAAACTTCATCTCCTTGACGACGACCTGCGTCGCCTTCTTGCGCGATTCCTTCTTGCGCTGCTGCTCCTCGTACTTGTGCCGGTTGTGATCCATGATCCGGCATACGGGTGGATTCGCATCGGGAGCGACCTCGACCAGATCGAGCTCACGCTCCCGGGCAGCCGCGAGGGCATCGGGCAGAGCCACGACACCCATCTGGCCACCGTTCTCGTCGATCAGGCGGACCTCTCGGGACCGGATCCGATCGTTGATCCTGGTTTCGTCGGTGGCGATCAGTGCACCTCGTCGCTCGGCAATGCCGCCCCCGGGGTTCCCGGACGCGAAGATGGCGGACGCGGGAAGCGTCCGCCATCGGGTGCGCCACCGGGCGACCGGCAGTGCCTTCGAGACGGACCCGGACGCGGTGTCTGCGGCGCCCGTGGCATGGTGCTCCGCGGAGGCCAAGATCCGGCCGGGTGGGAGCCGTACGATCCGGACAGTGCGCCCGGGCCGAGGGCCCCGCTTCCCACATTCGGTTGTTGAGAGCGAGGATACCAGCGTGAGCAGTCTCTGGACACCTTCCGGCGGGGAGCCGAGGCCGAGGCCCGACCCAGGGGGACCCGCGGAACCAGTTCCCGGCGAGCCAGGAGCCGAAGAGCGGGTCGCCGACGAGCAGGTCGCCGAGGAGCTTCGCCGGGTACGGGCCGAGCTGGCCACGACGTCAGTGGCCGACCTCGTGGCCAACCACGCCATCGGGCTCTGGCAACTGGCAGTGCTGCACCTGACGCCTGAGGAGGACGCCCCCATCCGGCTCTCTGAGGCTGGACTCGCGATCGACGCCATGGCTGCGCTCCTCGAGGGTGTCGGTGATCGCCTCGGGGAGAACGAGGCGCCACTGCGAGACGCCCTGTCTCAGCTGCGCCTCGCGTTCGTGCAAGTCTCGAGTGCGAGCCTCGACTCCTAGACGCGGACACCTCGACGCGGACACCTCGACGCGGACACCTCGACCGGGGTCCTAGGCAGGGGCGAGCGCGGTGATCGCGTCCGCTTCCCATCGGCCGAGCGCGCCGGGCACAACGTCGTAGCGGACCGCGGCTCCAACGCGTAGTGAACGGCTCCCGCCGGTGATCCGTGTGCAATGGAAGTCGTAGCGCGTGCCGTCGCGGTCCTCGACGACGCCGAGCCCGCGGTGGGCGTCGAAGGTCACGACTCGACCCTCGTGTGCGGCGGTCAACGGTCGCCCGTCAGCGGCCACACGAGATCTCCGGCCCACGATCACCCCACCGCGCCAGATCACCCGCCCCCACGGTCAGTGGACGATCTTCGCGATCGGCAGCTCGATGATCCCAGTCGCTCCGAGCTCCTTGAGGGCTGGGATGAGAATGTTGATCTCGCTCTTCGCGACGACCGTCTCGACCGCGAATCCGTCGCCACCGAAGAGCTCGGACACCGTGGGAGATCGCAATGCAGGGAGCAACCCGATCACCGTATCGAGGTTCGCCCCATCGACGTTCAGCTTCAGGAGCACACGGCCGCGCGCTTCGAGCGCGCCGGTCAAGAGCACCTGAAGCTGCTCCATGGCCAGGCGCTTCTCGGGGTTGGCGAATGCAGCCGGGCTTGCCACCAGCTCGGTGTAGGAGACCAGCATCGTCTCGATGATCTTGAGTCCGGCTGCATGGAGTGCTCGCCCGGTCTCGGTGATCTCGACGATCGCGTCCGCGATGTCGGGCACCTTCGCCTCTGTCGCGCCGTAGGAAAGCTGTACTTTGGCGTCGATCCCGTGCGCGGCGAAGTACCGCGTGGTGAGCTGGGGATACTCGGTGTGCACACGCAGGCCGGCCGGAAGGTCTCCGATCCCCTGCGCCGGCGAGTCGGCGGCAACCGCGAGCACAACCCGGATCGGTCGAGCGGTCGCCTTCGAGTAGTGGAGCTCGGTGAGCGACACGACGTCAGCGCCGGTCTCCTCGATCCAGTCGCGCCCGGTCACCCCGAGGTCGAAGCGACCCTCGGCCACGTACCCCGGGATCTCCTGCGGGCGCAGGATGCGTACTTCGGCAACGCGCGGATCGTCGATCGACGCGCGGTAGTCGACGTCCGAGGAGCGCTGGACCGCGAGGTCGGCGTCCTCGAACAGCTGGAGAGTTGCCCGCTCCAGCGACCCTTTCGGCAGCACGATCGTCAACACCGGCCGCCTCCCCGGGCATTCGGCCCCTCGTGGCGCGTCGGCGCCGGGAGCCTGCGCAACAACGCGACCATCTCGACCGCCGTGGTCGCCGCCTCGGCACCCTTGTTGCCCTCACGCCCACCACATCGGTCGAGAGCCTGCTGCTCGTCGTTCGTCGTCAACACGCCGAACGCGATCGGGACGCCCGTGTCGAGCGCGACGCGTGCGCAACCGTCGGCGCACGGGCCCGACACATACTCGAAGTGTGGGGTATCGCCCCGGACGACCGCACCGACGCAGATGACGGCGTCCACCGTGCCGGAGGCGGCGAGCCGCTGTGCCGCGAGTGGGATCTCGAACGCCCCCGGCACCCAGTGCACCGGGACGTCGCCTGCCAGTCCGTACCGCTGGAGGGCTTCAGACGCGCCCTCGACGAGCAGCATCGTGATGTGGGCGTTGAAGCGTCCGGCGACGACCGCGAGCGCCATGTCGCTCGCGTCGGGTTGGACGTCGGTCGGCGCGTAGTCGCCCATCTCGACCCCCTCGGACTGCTCGTCGGATCTGCTCGTCTGATCTGCTCTTCTGATCTGCTCGTCAGACCTGGGCCTCACCGAGGTCGAGCAGGTGTCCCATCTTCTCCTGCTTGGCACGCAGGTAGGAGATGTTCTCCTCATTGGGCTCGACGTGCAGGGGAACGCGCTCGACGATCTCCAGACCGTAGCCCTCGAGGCCCCCGTACTTGGACGGATTGTTGGTCATCAGACGCATGGTGCTGACGCCGAGATCGACGAGGATCTGCGAACCGATGCCGTATTCCCGGGAGTCGGCCGGGAAGCCGAGCTCGACGTTCGCCTCGACGGTATCTCGTCCCTCATCCTGGAGCGTGTACGCCCGCAGCTTGTGGCCGAGGCCGATGCCGCGACCCTCGTGCCCCCGGAGGTAGACGACGACTCCCCTGCCCTCGATCGCGACCCGCTCAAGCGCGTTGTCGAGCTGCACACCGCAGTCGCAACGGAGCGAGCCGAAGACGTCCCCCGTCAGGCACTCGGAGTGCACGCGTACCAGCACGTCATCGTTTCCGGAGATGTCGCCGCGCACGAACGCGAGATGCTCGACACCGTCGAGGAGGCTCTCGAAGACGTACGCAGTGAAGTCACCGTGGCGCGTCGGGATGCGCGCCTCGGAGACTCGCCGGACCAGCTTCTCCCGGTGCCGTCGGTAGCGGATCAGGTCGGCGATCGAGATCAGCTGCAGGTCGTGCTCCGTCGCGAACTTCTCGAGCTCGGGGAGGCGCGCCATCGTGCCGTCGTCGTTGGTGATCTCGGCCAGGATCCCGGAAGGATAGGCACCGGAGAGCCTGGCGAGATCGACCGCAGCTTCGGTGTGCCCCGCGCGTTTGAGCACGCCTCCTTCGCGGTACCGCAGCGGGAAGATGTGTCCGGGCCGCGCCAGGTCGTCGGGACGCGTCGCGGGGTCGATCAGTGCGTGCACGGTCGTGGCGCGATCAGCGCCCGAAATTCCCGTGGACGTACCCGCGCGCGCGTCGACCGACACGGTGAACGCGGTGCGCTGGACCTCGGTGTTGTTGGCGACCATCAACGGCAGCTGCAACGCGTCACAGCGGTCACCTTCAAGGGGCAGGCAGATCACCCCGCTCGTGTGGCGGATCATGAAGGCCATCGCCTCGGGAGTGACCCGCTCGGCGGCCATGATGAGGTCGCCCTCGTTCTCCCGGTCAGCGTCGTCGACGACGATGACGAACTCCCCGCGCTCGATCGCCGCGATCGCGTTCTCGATGTTGGTGAACGGCATCAGGCTTTCTGCTCCCTGCGATTTGGCTCTCTGGCACTTGGCTCTCTGGGACTTGCCTCTTGGGTTCTCGACGCTCGTGCTGGCTGCTCAGGAGCGAGGAGTCGCTCCACGTACTTGGCGAGCACATCGACTTCAACGTTCACGGTCTCACCGGGGGCGCGCCCGCCCAGCGTCGTTGCTGCGAGGGTGTGGGGAACAAGCGCGACGCCGAACCGATCACCGTTGTCGTCGCTTCGAGTGCCAGTGACGGTGAGGCTCACGCCGTCAACCGTCACAGATCCCTTTTCGACCACGTAGCGGGCGAGACGATCCGGCAGCGCCACCGTGAGGCGCGTGGAACCGTCGGCTTCGGGGCTGCGCTCGACCACGGTGCCCACACCGTCGACGTGGCCCTGAACGATGTGGCCCCCGAGGCGGTCGGCGAGGCGGACCGGGCGCTCGAGGTTCACCGGATCGCCGGGACGCAGCGCCCCGATCGTGGTGCGGTCGAGCGTCTCACCCTGGGCGTCGGCCGCCCACCAGCCCCCGCCCTGGTCGACGACGGTGAGACAACAGCCGTTCACGGCGATCGACGCGCCGATCGTCGCGTCATCGAGCACGGTGCTTGCCTCGATCTCGATGCGCGCACCGCCACCGTGATGTTGGACCGCGCGCACGGTGCCGACCTCCTCGACGATGCCGGTGAACATCAGTTGCTCTCCCGTGGCCCGGGAGCCCCGTACTCGAGGCGCACGTCGCCACCGAGCACTTTCGCATCGAGCAGCTCGAATCGAGGGGCTTCGGCGAGGGTGGGCGCGCTCGGACCTTCGAATGCGGCCCGCCCGCCAGCCCCCAGCACTGCTCCGGCGACGTAGGCGACGACCCGATCGACGAGCGCGGCATCGAGGAGCGCACCGTGCAACGTCGGTCCACCTTCCACCATTGCCTGCAGGATGCCGTCGCGTCCCAGGAGCGTCAGCGCGGCGGAGAGGTCGACTCCGCCACCGTCGGACGCGGCGTCGACGACCTCGACTTTCGCCCCGGCGGCCTGCCATGCGTCGACGACTCCCGCGGGTGCGGCGGTGGTGGTGATGACGAGCGTGGGCGCGAGCGCAGTGTCGAAGAGCGGCTCTTGGGCTGGGACGCGACCGCGCGCATCGAGCAGGACGCGCAGCGGCTGGCATGGGACCGGTTCGCGAGCAAGGCGCACGGTCAGCGCGGGGCGATCGGCGAGCGCAGTCCCCGCGCCGACGACGATCGCCTGCGAGTCGGCCCGCAGCTCGTGGGCGTCGGCCCGTGCCTCAACGCCGGTGATCCACTGCGACGAACCGTCGGCCGCCGCGACGCGTCCGTCGAGGCTCGTGGCGGTCTTCACGAGGCAGGACGCACGCCCGGTGACGCGGTGGTGCAGGTAGGGCGCGAGCGAACGGGTCGCTTCGGCGGCGCCAAGACCGACCTCGACGGCGATACCGGCATCCCGCAAGAGCGCGAGGCCGCCGCCGCGCACTCGCACGTCGGGATCCTCGATGGCGACGACGACGCGTCCGATGCCGGCCACGAGCAGCGCTTCGGCGCAAGGGCCCGTACGACCGTGGTGACGGCACGGCTCGAGGGTCACGTACGCCGTGGCCCCCCGGGCTCGGTCGCCCGCGGCGCTGAGCGCCACGACTTCGGCGTGCGGACCGCCCGGCGGCTCCGAGGCGCCCTCCCCGACGATCTCGCCGTCGCGGACAAGCACGCAGCCGACCCAGGGATTTGGTGGCGTCCGACGGCGGGCGGCGTCACCGAGCGCGATCGCCCGCTGCATCAGCTCCGGTGCTCTCGTCGTGTTCGCCAAGTCGGCCGCCCTGATCCCGAAGCGCACGCCATGCGGCGGGCACCGGCGCCCTCGGGGAACACTTCAGCACGCGCGCCGCGCGGCGCGCACGCCCAGCGCCCTCTCCCATCCGGACTCTCACCGTCGGCTCCGACATCGCATCGGATCAACCACACGGCTGGCTGCCGTGGGCTCGCGGGCTCCCACCCTCCGTGGTGCCGAAGCACCCTGGTGGGCGGCTACCGCCGGTCGGGACTTGCACCCAAACCCCGAGGGCTCACTCGTGGTTCCTGAGAGCGTACAGGATCCCGGCGCGAAATGGAACCGGTTCTAGTTTGGCCGACGTGGGTCAGTGGGGGCGGCCGCCCCCAAGCAGGTCGAGGGCGTGGGGCACGACCGGGAGGATGGCCTCGAGACACTCCACCGCGCCCGACGATGACCCGGGCAGGTTGCAGACCAGGGTCGCCCCAATGGTCCCGCACACGCCACGGGACAGCATCCCGAGGCCACGTCCGGCGGCGTCGCTGGCGTGGCGCATCGCTTCGGCGAGACCGGGCGCCTCGCGCTCGATCACGGCGCGGGTGCCCTCGGGCGTCAGGTCGCGTGGGCCGAACCCGGTCCCGCCGGTCGTCACCAGGAGACCCGCGAACCCAGCGGCCAGCGCGGACACTGCGCCAGCGACACCAGCGACACCGTCCTCGCTGACCCGATGCTCGAGGACGACGTACCCGGCAGCCTGGAGCCGCTCCGAGAGGGCTCGACCGGACCGGTCCTCGCGCGTCCCTGCCGCGACACCGTCCGAGACGGTCAGGACCTTTGCCTGGAGGACGCTCGCCGGACGGACGTTGGCGGCGTGCTCAGGCATTCGGCCAGGCCGCAGCGCGGATCTCGCGCGCTGCCGTCGCCGGATCGTCGGCGTGGAACACCGCGCTGCCGGCGACGAGGATGTCGACGCCCGCCTCGGCCGCACTCGGCGCGGTTTCGACGTTGATCCCACCGTCGATCTCGATCTCCACGGGGAATCCCTGGTCGTCGATCGCGCTTCTCGCCGCGCGCACCTTGTCGAGCACCTCGGGGATGAACGCCTGCCCGCCGAAGCCGGGTCGCACACTCATCACGAGCAGCAGGTCGATCTCGGCGAGGTACGGGAGCACCGCGTCCACGGGAGTATCCGGACTCAGGGTGAGCCCAACGCCGACATCGAGCCTTCGGAGCTCATCGAAGAGCGGCCGGGGATCACCGAGCTCCACGTGCACGATGCACCGATCGGCCCCGGCCTCGGCGAAGTCGGCCAAGAGCACGCCAGGGTTGTCGACCATCAGGTGACAGTCGAGGAACAGGTCGGTGCGCTTGCGCAACGACTGCACCACCGGCGGCCCCAGTGTGAGGTTGGGGACGAAGTGTCCGTCCATCACGTCGACGTGCAACAGATCGGCCTCGCCGCTGACGCGCGCAACGTCGTCGGCGAGCGCCGCGAAGTCGGCCGACAGGATCGACGGGGCGATCTTGTGCGAGGGCATCGGCGCTGACGCTATACGCCCACCCGGAGCCCGGCGGGCGTCCGCTCCGACCGCGCTTGGACGCTCCGCCGCAGCCCCAGGACGAACATCCCGTCGGTGCCAGCCGCGCTCGGGAGCAGCAGCGCCCCCTCACCCCTCGGACTCCACGGCTTACCGGGGGGCTCGAGCGGCCGGAACCCCTCCAGGAGCTGGAGTGCTCGCGCCGCGACCTCGCTCGTCTCCGCCCTGGTCAGGGTACAGACGGCATAGACGAGCACTCCTCCCGGCCGCACGGCTCGTGCGGCCGCGACGATCAGCTCGAGCTGGAGGTCAGCCAGGCTCGGGATGGCGTCGGGATCGATGCGCCACCGGGCTTCTGGTCGGCGCCGGAGCACCCCGAGTCCAGAGCAGGGTGCGTCGACCAGGACGCGGTCGCACGATGCCTCGCGGACCGGCGCGTGCCGCCCATCGGCGACCACGAGATCCACCGTCGCCAGCCCGAGGCGTCGCGCGGCGAGCCCGACGAGTCGGAGCCGTCCCGCCTGGGTGTCGACGGCGATGACACGCCCCTGCTTACCCACTCGCTCCCCGATGGCGGTCGCCTTCCCGCCGGGCGCAGCGGCGATGTCGAGCACGCGCTCGCCGGGCTGGGGATCGAGATATCGAACGACAGCCTGGCTGCCCTGGTCCTGGGGCGTTGCCCGTCCTCGTGCCACGGCAGGCAACGTGGCCGGGTCGCCGGCTCCTCGGACGATCAGGGCCTCGGGGACCAGCTCGCCGCCCCTCACCTCGGCGCCGAGCGCGACCAGCTCGGCCATCAGCGTGTCGGCGTCGGTTCTGAGGAAGTTCGGGCGAAGCGTCAGGGCGCCGCGTTCGTTCCCGGCTGCGAGCGCGGCGTGGGCGTCCTCGGCGCCGAGCTCGTCGCCCAGGCGTTCGACGAGCCAGTCCGGGTACGAGAGGGCGACGGCCTCGCTCGCGGGCTCGGGCCACGGGGGGCCGAGCCGGGTCAGCGACCGCAAGACGCCGTTGACATATCCGCGGGCGCGCGCCGGAGCTGCCGCGACCGTCTCGCCCACCGCCGCGTGCGCCGGCACCCCGGACATCAGCTGCAGGGCGCCGAGGCGGAGCACGGCCCGCACGGGAGGATCGAGGCGTGCGATCCGTCGTTTGCTCGCGCGCGCGATCAGGTCGTCGAGGCGACGCTGCTGGCGCAGCGTGTTGTACACGAGGTCGGTCACCTGCGCGCGTTCACGGGGCGCGAGACCAGAACCACGCAACATCGCGGGCACCGCGATGTGAGAGTAGGCGCCCGCCTCGACTTTCACGAGTGCGTCGCGTGCGACCATCCGACTGCTGCTCACGGGCGCTCGAAGACCGGATGTGATGCACCGCGGGCACTGCGCCAGCCCGCAAGCCAGGCCGCCGCCGACATTGCGGCCTTCCCTTCGGGCTGCACCTCGTCGAGGACGAGAGTACCGTCGCCCGTGACGAGACGGGCATCGCGCTCGACCGTACCCACCGGCGCCAGTGTCGGGGACATGGGCTCCGCGTCTGGGTGAACGTGGGCCCGCAGCACCTTCACGCGGCGCCGCTCGACGAGCGCCCACGCTCCGGGCTGTGGGTTCCCGGCGCGCACCAGGCGCGCGAGGTGCGCGGCTGAGGTCGCGGGATCGATGCGGAACTCCTCCACGGTGAGCTTGGCGGCATGCGTTGCCTCCCCCACCTGAGGCACGGGCGAGCGCGTCTCGATGTTCGCCAACGTACGAACCAGCAGATCGGTACCGAGCCGGACGAGCCGGCTGCGGAGCTCTCCGGCGGTCTCATCGGACGCGATCGGTGTGCGATCACAGGCGTACACCGGCCCGGTGTCGAGTCCTTGCTCGAGGCGCATCACGCAGACGCCCGTCTCGCGATCGCCGGCGAGGATGGCTCGCTCGACGGGGGCCGCGCCCCGCCATCTCGGGAGGAGCGAGAAATGGACGTTCACGAACCCGAGGCGTGTTGCGTCGAGCAGTGCCGCCGGCAAGAGCTGTCCGAACGCCACCACGACCCCGACATCGATGCCGAGCGAACGCACCTCGGCTTCGATCTCCTGGGCGCGCGTGGGTGTGCGCACCGGGAGCGCCAGCGCCCCGGCCGCTGCCTTCACGGGACTCGGGACGAGGTCCGATCCGCGTCCCCGACGCCGATCGGGCTGGGTCACGACGAGCGCGACGTCATAGCCGAGCGCGACGAGCGCCTGGAGCGCCGGGACCGCTTCGGGTGGCGTGCCGCAGTAGATGACGCGCAATGCGGGCGTCAGAGCCGCCGGCCGCTGAAGCCCGTGTTCGGGCTCGCACCCACCCGGGCCGCGCCGGCATCGTCGAACTGCGCCCGACGCATCTCGCGCAGCAGCTCCTTGCGGGGGCCCGGTTCGAGCCGATCGAGCATCAGCACACCGTCGAGGTGGTCGATCTCGTGCTGGATGAGCCGCCCCATGAGCTCGTCACCTTCGAAGATCACTTCCTTGCCGTCGATGTCGACGCCTTGGACCGTCACGACCTTCGGGCGCACGATCTCCATGTGGACGTCGGGAATCGACAGACACCCCTCGTCGTAGCTCCACTCCCCGTGCGAGTCGACGATCTGTGGGTTGATCAGCACGGCGGGACCGTCGCCGACGTCGTAGGTGTACATGCGCTTCAGGACACCGATCTGGGGTGCCGCGAGCCCGAGCCCGATCGCCTCGTACATCGTCGCGACCATCGTCTCGGCCAGGCGCGCCAGATCTCCGTCGATCTCCTCGACTTCCGCGGCCCGCTGGCGCAGCACCGGATCGCCGAACGTACGCACTGTGAACGTTCCCACCGCAGACAGAGTACCGGGCGCCTGTCCCTGAGACCGTCAAGCCCGAGACCGCAGTCGCCTCCCGCTCGACGCGCCGCGCTCGGCGCTCAGACCCGGAGGGGGTCGACATCGACGCGCAGGCGTCCGAGCGCCCGGGCCGGCGTGAGATCCACGGCGGCGAGCGCGTCACACAACATGGCGGTGCTCGAGGCGCGCAACAGCGCGCCAGCCCCCGAGGGCCCGAGCACCGTGACGCGCCCCCGGAGCAGGGCGCAGGCGGCCGCCACGGCCTGCGCAGCTCCCCGGACCTCGGCCAACCCGCCAAAGGGCGGGAATTGCAGATCGCGTCGCCGAGCCGTCTCGGCCGCGAGCGCAGGACCCGGATCGGCGTCGCAGACGGTGCGCAGCACCTCGTGCTCGGGCACTCGTGTCTGGACGAGAACAACGCCCCCGCCGGCGCGTGGTCCGACGAGTCGCGCCGCGCGCACCAGGAGCCAGAGGCTCTGCTCGGCGGCTCGGTAGCGAGGCGCGAGGAGCTCCTGGTCGAGGTCCAGGAAGGCGACGAGGCGAACGGGGCGCCGCGCGTCGTCGGCCGCCCGGTGCAGCGCCGCCTCGGTCCCGACGACGACATCGAAGGGGGTCAGCGGTGCACTCGACCGGTCGACTGCGACGACCTGATGATGGGGCACCAGCCCGGCGAGCTCGTCACGGAGGCGAACGACGCCGGGCTTGAGCGCACGAAATCGGGTGCTGCCGCAGTGCCGACAACGCTGCTCGTGCACGGACTCGCACCGGGCGCACACCAGGCCCCCATCGCCTTCCGCGACGGTCGCGTCGCAACGCGAGCACCGGGCCGGTTCGCCGCACGAGCGGCAGAGCAGGAGGTGCGCCCGGCCCCGTCGATTGAGCACGCACACTGCTCTCCCACCGTCCTCGAGCGCACGGTGCAATGCCGGCCCGAGCGCGGCCGAGAGCAATCCCAAGCCCGGCGGGTCGTCTCGGCGGTCAACGATCTCGACGCGCGGCCAACCGGCTCGTCGCACGTCGAACGGTGCGGCCACCGGCGCTCCGGCCATCTCCACGGCTTCCACGGTCGGGGCGGGGGTGACGATGTCGAAGCGGGCTCCTTCGCGGCGCGCCCGCTCGTGCGCGAGATCGCGGGCGTGCCAGGCGGGTGCCCGTTCCTCGGCGAGCGCCTCGTCGGCATCGTCGAGCACGATCACGGCGCGCAGATCCGGGACGGGAGCAAGCACTGCGACCCGACCACCCACCACCACGCATGCTCCGCGTCGCGATACGTCCCATGCCGCGGTCCGTTCGGCGGCCGACCGATCGGCGCGCATCACTACGACATGGCGCCCCTCGGCCTCGAGGTGCGCAGCGAGCGCGTCGGCCTCAGCCGAGTCGGGTGCGAGCAGCAGCGTGGATCCCTCGGGATCCACCATCGACGCGATCAGGTCGGCGCGGCCACGCGCCGGCGGCCACACCACCAGGCGCGCCCGGGCGTCCGGCAGATCCATCGGCGCCGGACGGTTGGGGAACACCCCGAGGTCGGGCTCCGGTGCGCCGGTGTCGGCAACGACGTTCGGAGCCGACGCGGCTCGGAGGAACGCAGCGCGCGGACCGGCCCAACGCCACGCGGCGAACTCGGTGAGTTCGACCACCGGTGCGGGAGGACCGGCCGACACGACGGCGTGGATGGGCAGCACCCGATCGGGTGGCGCCTCCGACTCGACATCGGTTCCGAGCACCCAGCCGCGCACGCGTCGTCCGTGCAGCGGCACCCGGACGATCGTGCCGACGTCGATCGCGCCGGCCAGATCCTCGGGGACGGCGTAGTCGAACGCGCGGTCGACCGCAGGCACGTCCGGGAGCACCCGATCGACACGCCGCGCCACGCCGGGCTGCGACGCGCCCGACGACTGATCCGCCGGACGTGAACGATTCAGGCGAGCGATTCGGCGGCCTTCCGGAAGTCGTCCGCGTGGTCGGTGCGCTCCCACGAGAACGTCGGCTCGGCGCGTCCGAAGTGACCGTAGGCGGCGGTCTTCTGGAAGATCGGTCGACGGAGGTCGAGACGCTCGATGATCGCCGCCGGACGGAGGTCGAAGTGCTCGTGGACAAGCCCGGCGAGCTTCTCCGGGTCGATCTCGGATGTCCCGAAGGTGTCGACCATGATCGACACCGGGTGAGCGACCCCGATCGCGTACGCGACCTGTACCTCGCAGCGTTTCGCGACGCCGGCCGCGACGATGTTCTTGGCGGCGTGCCGTACGGCGTAGGCCGCGGAGCGGTCGACCTTGGTGGGGTCCTTGCCGCTGAACGCTCCACCACCGTGACGGGCCATGCCGCCGTAGGTGTCCACGATGATCTTTCGACCCGTCAGACCGCAGTCGGCGTGGGGTCCGCCGAGCTCAAAGTTGCCGGTCGGGTTGCACAGCACCTCGAACTCGTCATGTGCGAACTGCGCCGGGAGGAGCGGGGTGATCACATGCTCAAGCAGGTCGGGCTTCAGCAGCGTCTCGACATCCACGCCCGGACCGGTCTGGGTGGAGATGAGTACCGTCCGGAGCCGCTTGGGGACGCCGTCCTCGTAGTCGATCGTGACCTGGGTCTTGCCGTCGGGCCGTACGTAGGGCAGGACGCCGGACTTGCGCACCTCGGCGAGACGGTGAGCGAACCGGTGTGCCAACCAGATCGGCATCGGCATCAGGTCGTCGGTGTCGTCGCACGCGTACCCGAACATCATCCCCTGGTCGCCGGCGCCGATCTCGTCGAAGAGGTCACCCGTACCGGCACGCTGCTCGGCCGCCTTGTCCACGCCCATGGCGATGTCCGGCGACTGCTCGTCGATCGACGTGATGACGGCGCAGGTCTTGCCGTCGAAGCCATACGATTCCCGGTCGTACCCGATGCCCCGGACCGTGTCACGCACGACCCGCGGGATGTCCACGTAGCCGCTCGTGCTGATCTCACCGGCGACGACAACCAGACCGGTGGTGGCGAGCGTCTCGCACGCGACCCGGCTCTGCGGGTCCTCTTCGAGGATGGCATCGAGGACGGCGTCGCTGATCTGGTCGCACATCTTGTCGGGATGACCCTCGGTGACGGACTCCGAGGTGAAGGTGAAGCGGCTCACGGTGCTCCTTGCTGGGTCAGGCGGTCTGAATCAGGGCGGTGCGGATCCGATCCAGGATCACGTCCGCGAGGGCGAGCTTGGAGAGGAGAGGAACCTCCTCGATGCCACCGCGCGAATCGAGCAGCGTGGCGCGGTTGGTGTCGACTTCGAATCCGGCATCGGGTGCCGAGACATCGTTGGCGACCATGAGGTCGACGTGCTTCGACGCCAGCTTCGCCGCGGCGTGCTCGTGGACGCGCTCCGTCTCTGCGGCAAATCCGACGAGCACCTGGTGCTCCTTGCGAGCACCCAGGGCAGCAAGGACGTCCGGCGTCGGCTCGAGGTGCAGCTCAGGGACGCCGTCGCGCTTCTTCACCTTCTCCGACGCCGCCACCTTCGGTCGGAAGTCGGCCACGGCCGCCGCCATCACCACGACATCCTGCTCGGAGAACCGGGCGAGGACCGCGTCGTGGAGCTCCTCGGCAGTCGTGACCCGCACGACCTCCGCGCTCGATGGCGCCGGTCGGTCGGTCGTGGTGATGAGCGTAACGGTCGCACCCCGACGGGCGGCCGCATCGGCGACCGCGTGACCCATCTTCCCCGACGACCGGTTCCCGATGAAACGCACGGGATCGATCGCCTCGCGCGTCCCGCCCGCGGTGACGAGTACGCGCACCCCCCCAAGATCGCCACCTCGTCCGAGCACATCGGCGCCGGCGGCAACCACGACCGCTGGCTCGGCGAGTCGGCCTTCGCCGAGATCGCCACCGGCAAGCCGACCGCTCGCGGGCTCGACGACGTGGACGCCGCGCCGACGCAACGTCGCGAGGTTCTCCTGGACTGCCGCGTGCTCCCACATCTCGGTGTGCATCGCCGGAGCCACGAGGACGGGGGCTCGAGTCGCCAGCAGCGTCGCCGTCAGCAGGTCATCCGAGATGCCGGCTGCGTACTTGCCGAGGAGCTTCGCGGTGGCGGGTGCGACGACGATCAGGTCGGCGGCCTGACCCAGCCGAGTGTGTGGGATCGGTTCGCCGCCGTCGGCGCCCGTGAACAGCGATGTGCGTGCCGGCTCGGACGCCAGCGCAGAGAAGGTGAGCGCCCCGACGAAGCGCAATGCGTCATCGGTGAGGACGGGCGCGACGTGCGCACCGGCGTCGACGAGACGGCGACAGATCTCCACGGCCTTGTAGGCCGCGATTCCCCCGGTGACACCGAGGACGATCAGGCGACCACGTAACGCAGTGAGCTCGGGTGCGGCTTCCATCAGATCGGTCGGGCGCGACGCGCCGCGAGCGCTACTCGGGGGCGGGCTGGTCCGCCGCTGCCTCGGGTCCCTCGCTGTCGGCATCCGCTTCGGTCGGTTCTGGCTCGTCGGGCAGCGGCACGGCCTCGATCTTGCCGACCTCGATCTCCTCGAGCGAGATGGTGAGGGGCTTTCGCGACACCGACGTGACCTGGGGAGGCACGATCTTGCCGAGACCCTCGCCGAGCTGGTTGTAGTAGTCGTTGATCTCGCGGGCGCGCATCGCGGCCAGTGTGACCAGGGTGAACTTCGAGTCGACCCGGTCGAGCAGGTGCTCCATGCGAGGTTCCATCAGCGAACTGCGGCGTTCAGCCATGACGGGCGGCGTCCTTGACTCGGGGGCGGTGGACTTGGGGGCGCTGGACTTGGGGCGCTGGACTTCGGGCAGCGGACTCCGGAGCGTGCTTCGAGCGCCGGGTCGATACACCAGGGTACCCGCGCCCGGCGCGCTGACCAGGCCTCAGGTGCGGGCATGCCGGCGGCGCTCCATCAGGCCCTGGATCTCGACGACGGCATCGTCGAGGTCGTCGTTCACCACGACGGCGTCGAACTCGGCTGCGAGGGCCTCCTCGGCGTCGGCTTCGGCCAGGCGCCGCTCGAGGTCGGCCGGGTCGACGTCCGGGTCCCGATCGAGCAGCCTTCGCCGCTGGACCTCACGCGAGGGCGGCCGAACGAAGATCAGGAGCGCGTCAGGGAACGCCTCCCGCACGGCCATTGCCCCCTGGACGTCGACCTCCAGCAGGACATCGTCACCGAGGCGCATGTGCTCCTCGACGGGCTCGCGGGGCGTGCCCTTCAGGTCCCCGTACACGTCGAACCATTCGAGAAAGCCACCTGCATCCCGGATGCGGCGGAACTCCCCGGTGCTGATGAACACGTAATCGCGCGCGTCGACCTCGCCGGCACGACGAGCGCGGTCGGTCGCCGAGACCGAGAACCAGAGCCGAGGCTCGCGAGCGAGCAGCTCCCGGACGACGGTGCCCTTGCCCGTGCCCGAGGGGCCCGCGATGACGACGAGGATGCTCAGGACACGGAACCGAAGTGCTCGAGGAGCTTCCTGCGTTGGTTCGGTCCGAGACCACGCAGCCGTCGACTTTCGCTGATGCCGAGGTCGCGCATCAGTCGACGCGCCTTCACCTTCCCGGTGCTGGGCATCGACTCCAGCATGCTCACGACCTTGAGCTTGCCCAGGACGTCGTCAGACTCCGCACGATCGAACAGCTCCCCCAGCGTGAGGCGCTCGGCCTTGAGCTGCTCCTTGACCTCCGCTCGCACTCGTCGCGCCATCGCGGCCTTCTCGAGTGCCGCGCGGCGCTGGTCGGGCGTGAGGGCGGGCGGGAGAGGCATCGCTGCGTCAGCATACCCACGACCTTCCTTCCTGACACGGGGCCCGTTCCCGACACGCGCCGCCGCCCGTCAGGCGTCGAGCATGCGCATGACCTCTGCGGCAACCCTCGACGCCGCGGCGAGCGGATCAGGGGCACCAGTCACCGTGCGCCCGATCACCAACCAGTCAGCCCCGCGCTCGGTTGCGTCACCCGGTGTCGCGACGCGCGTCTGGTCGTGCGTGTCGCCACCTGCGAGGCGCAATCCAGGCACCATGGCTCGCAACCCGATCGCATGCGCGTCGGCGATCTCGAACGCCGAGCACACCACACCATCGCAGCCCGCGTCCCCGGCCGCGGCGAGGCGCGCCGCGAATGCCGTGGTATCGGCCTCGCTGGTGAGGACCGTGACGCCCAGCGCGATCGGCTCGGCGTGCCCGCCGTCGCGGGCTCCGTCCTTGAGCCCCGAGACTCCCGCCCGCAGCATGTCGACTCCGCCCGCGGCGTGGAAGTTCAGGAACTCGACGCCTCGTCGGCCGAGCGCGCGGGCTCCGCGCCCGACCGTGCTGGGGATGTCGTGGAACTTGAGATCGGCGAAGACACGCAGCCCCAGATCGTGCAGGGCATCGAACGCCGCCGGCCCGGCTTCGCCATAGAGCTCGTAGCCGACCTTCGCGGTCGCGAACCACGGCGTGAGGCTGCGGGCGAGTGCGAGCGCCTCGGCGAGCCCACCCACGTCGAGTGCGAGCACGAGTCGATCTCGCACGGCGCGGGGCGGTGCTTCGGGCGTCCTCACGGATGATCCCATCGGAGTGCACCGGTGAGCTCGCGCACCCGAAGGACCCCGTGCTTGGCGCACCATGTGGTGAGCTCGTCGAGGATGCGCAGGGTGGCGCGTGGCTCGAGAAATGTTGCGGTGCCCACCCCGACCGCAGTCGCACCTGCGAGCAGCATCTCCACGGCGTCGAGCCCACTCGACACCCCTCCGGTCCCAATCACCGCGATACCGGGGTGCGCCTGCGTGACGTCGTGCACCGCGCGCAGCGCGATCGGCTTGATCGCCGAACCTGACAGTCCACCCCCCGAGCTTCCGAGCGCCGGTCGACGCGCCTCCGCGTCGACCAGGAACGCCCGAACGGTGTTCACGAGCGTGAGCCCCGTCGCACCCCCATCGAGGGCGGCCCCCGCGATGTGCGGGAGCTCGGCCACCGCGGCACTGAGCTTGGCCAGGATCGGCAGCCCGAGGTCGGCGGAGGCAACGGCCCGCACCGCGTCGGCCGTGGCCCCGGCCTCGTGGGCGAAGATCACGCTCTCGTTCTTGGTGTTCGGGCAGCTGAGGTTCACCTCGACCGCGGCGAGGTCGCCGCCGGCCGGTGCGAGCATCTCGGCCGCCCGGGCGTAGTCGTCCACCGTGTGACCCCAGATCGACGCGATCACGGTCGCGCCACGGGCGCGCAGCGCCGGGAGGTCGTGGGCAACCCAGTGTGCAACGCCGTGCCCCTGGAGGCCCACTGCGTTCACCATTCCCGCGGCCGCCGGGTGAAGCCGCGGCGGCGGGTTCCCTGCCCACGCGAACGGGGCTTGCGACTTGGTCGTGACCGCACCGAGGCGACGCGGATCGCAGACCCGGGCGACCTCGTCGCCGTGGCCGAACGTTCCCGACGCGGCGACGATCGGGTTGACGAGCTCGAGCGCGCCGAGCGCCACCGAGAGATCGACGACCCGACGGCGAGCCATCTCAGATGCCGAGCCCGAGCTGAGCGTCGCGGTGATACTCCTGGAGTGGCCGGACGGTCGGTTCGTCGGCGGCACGCGCCGCGATGCCACCCGCCGCCGCGAGCGCCGCCGCGACGGTGGTGATGCAGGGGACGTGGTGGCGCGTGGCCGCGCGTCGGATGTGGGCACCGTCTGCCCGTGGGCCGCGACCACGCGGCGTGTTGACGACCAGGTCAACCTTGCCCGATGAGATGAGGTCGACGGCATCAGCTCCCGTGCCTTCTCCAACCTTCGCGACCGTCGTCGCAACCGGGAGCCCTTCCTGCTCGAGCGCGCTCGCCGTGCCCGCCGTCGCCGCGATCATGAAGCCGAGCTCGACGAAGCGTCGCGCGGCTTCGAGTCCACTGCGCTTGTCCCGATCGGCGAGCGAGAAGAAGACCGTCCCCGACGCCGGAAGGCGGTTCCCGGCGGCCGCCTGGCTCTTGGCGAACGCAAGGCCGAAGGAACGGTCGATCCCCATCACCTCGCCGGTCGAGCGCATCTCCGGACCGAGGATGGTGTCCACCTCGGGAAAGCGGTCGAAGGGCAGCACCGCCTCCTTCACCGCGACGTGACCTCCCGTGGCCGGGGGGTGCAACAGCCCTTCGGCGCGCAGCTCGGCGAGTGTCGCGCCGAGCATCACGCGAGCGGCGACCTTGGCGAGCGGCACGCCGGTGGCCTTGCTCACGAACGGCACCGTGCGGCTCGCTCGGGGGTTCGCCTCGATCACGAACACCTGACTGTCCTTCACCGCGTACTGCACGTTCAACAAGCCACATACGTCGAGGGCTTCCGCGAGGCGGCGCGTGTGGCCCTCGATGACCGCGACGAGCTCGCCCGGGAGCGTGGGCGGCGGGATCGCGCACGCGGAGTCACCCGAGTGCACCCCGGCCTCCTCGATGTGCTCCAGCACCCCGCCGATGAGTACCTCGCCGGACCGGTCACGGATCGCGTCCACGTCGACCTCGACCGCGTCCTCGAGGAAGCGGTCGATGAGCGCCGGGCGCTCGGCCGACAGCCCCCCCTCCCGACCGAGGCTGCCCTCGTGAGCGAGCTCGGCCATCGCGTCGTCGAGCGCGGCGTCGTCATAGACGATCTGCATCGCCCGACCCCCGAGCACGTACGACGGTCGGACCAGGACCGGGTACCCGACGCCCGCCGCGATCGAGCGGGCTTCGTCGGCGCCCGTCGCGATGCCCCCCTCGGGTTGGGGGATTCCGAGCCGCTCGCAGAGGGCGTTGAAGCTCTCGCGGTCCTCCGCGAGGTCGATCGACGCCGGGCTCGTCCCGAGGATCGGGATTCCCGCCGCCTCGAGCGCGTGCGCGAGCTTCAGCGGGGTCTGGCCGCCGAGCGAGACGATCACCCCCGCGAAGCCTGCGTCGTGCACCCCCGACGCCTGTGCCGCGCGCTCGAGCGCGTCGCAGACGTTGCGCACGCCCTCGACCGAGAGCGGTTCGAAGAAGAGCCGATCGCTCGTGTCGTAGTCGGTGGAGACCGTCTCGGGATTGCAGTTCAACATCACCGTCTCCAACCCGGCGTCGGAGAGCGCAAAGGCCGCGTGCACGCAGCAGTAATCGAACTCGACTCCCTGCCCGATCCGGTTCGGACCGCTGCCGAGGATCACCACCGCGCGCCGTTCCAGGGGCGCGACCTCGTCTTCGTCCTCGTAGGTGCCGTAGTGGTACGGCGTGTTCGCGGCGAACTCGGCCGCGCACGTGTCGACCGTCTTGTAGGTGATCCCGACCCCGGCATCGAGACGGGCGTTGCGAACGTCGGCCTCGTCGACGTTCCAGAGGTAGCCGAGCTGCGCGTCGCCGAAGCCGAGCCGCTTGACCCGACGCCACTCGGCCCGATCAAGCTCCGCGGGCGCGCGCCCGACGACGTCGGCACGCGCCTCGACGATCTGGACCAATTGGTCGAGGAACCACGGGTCGATCCCCGTGGCCTCGTGCAACCGTTCGACCGAAACCCCGCGTCGCAGCGCGGCCTCGAGCTGGAACATCCGGTCCGGCGTGGGCGTCGCTGCGTTGCGAACGAGCTCGTCGGTCTCGATCTGCTCGTACGGCACCTCGGCGGGATCCGCGTTGAGGCCGAGGCGGCCGGCTTCGAGGCTTCGCAGCGCCTTCTGGAGTGACTCGGTGAACGTGCGCCCGATGGCCATCACCTCGCCGACCGATTGCATCTGTGTCCCGAGCACGCCCCGCGCGCCGGGGAGCTTCTCGAACGCCCACCGCGGCACCTTGGTGACGACGTAGTCGATCGTCGGCTCGAACGATGCCGGCGTCTCCCCCGTGATGTCGTTCATGATCTCGTCGAGGCGGTACCCCACCGCCAGACAGGCGGCGATCTTGGCGATCGGGAAGCCGGTTGCCTTACTCGCGAGCGCGCTCGAGCGCGACACGCGGGGATTCATCTCGATGACGACCTGGTCACCGTTGGCAGGATTCACCGCGAACTGGATGTTCGAGCCGCCGGTGTCGACCCCGATACGACGGATGCACGCGAACGCGGCGTCGCGCATCCGTTGGTACTCGACGTCGGTGAGCGTCTGCACAGGTGCGACGGTGATCGAGTCGCCGGTGTGCACGCCCATCGGGTCGACGTTCTCGATCGAGCACACGACCACCACATTGTCCGAGTGGTCGCGCATGAGCTCGAGCTCGTACTCCTTCCAGCCGAGCACCGACTGCTCGACCAGGATCTCGCCGACCGGACTGGCGTCCAGCCCACGTGCCGCGACTTCGCGCATCTCTTCGGAGTCGCGCGCGAACCCGGTGCCCCCGCCGCCCAGGATGAATGACGGACGGACGATCACGGGATACCCGACCGTCTCCCCCACCGAGCACGCCTCATCGACGCGGTAGGCGAGCCCGGACAACGGGACCGAGAGGCCGATCTCGAGCATGGCCTCCTTGAAGGCCGACCGGTCCTCGGCGGTGTGGATCGCATCGACGTTCGCGCCGATCATCTCGACGCCGAAGCGCTCCAGCACGCCGGCATCGTGCAGCCCGATCGCGAGGTTGAGCGCGGTCTGCCCGCCGATGGTCGGGAGCAGCGCGTCGGGCCGTTCGCGCTCGATGATACGGGTCACCGTCTCGACGTCGAGCGGCTCGACGTACGTCGCGTCGGCAAACTCGGGGTCGGTCATGATCGTCGCCGGGTTGGAGTTCACCAGCACGACCCGGTAACCCTCGCGTGCGAGCACGCGGCAGGCCTGGGTTCCCGAATAGTCGAACTCGCACGCCTGCCCGATGACGATCGGCCCGCTCCCGAGCACCAGGATCGAGTGGATGTCGGTGCGCTTGGGCATCGCTCAGTGGCTCCCGGACATCGTCTCAGCGGCCATCGAACGCTCCGGACATGAGCGCGGTGAAGTCGTCGAACAGGTACGCGGCATCGTGCGGTCCGGGCCCGGCCTCCGGGTGGTGCTGGACACCGAACGCGGGAGCGTCGAGGAGCCGGAACCCCTCGACGACGCCGTCGTTGAGGTTCACGTGAGTGAGCTCGGCGCGCGCGAGCGAGTCGATGGCGATCGCGTAGTTGTGGTTCTGGCTCGTGATCTCGACCCGTCCCGTCGCCTCGTGCCGGACGGGGTGGTTCGCACCGTGGTGCCCGAACAAGAGGCGCTGCTTCTGCGCGCCGACCGCGAGTCCGAGGATCTGGTGGCCGAGACAGATCCCGAAAACGGGGACCTCGCCGACGAGACCCCCGATCGCCCCGACCGCGCCGGCGACGGCCTCCGGATCGCCCGGGCCGTTGGACAAGAACACCCCGTCGGGCCGGCGGGCGAGCACCTCACCGGCCGTCGTGCTCGCGGGGACCACCTCCACGCGACACCCGCTCCCGATTAGGTGCCGCAGGATCGTGCGCTTGATCCCGAAGTCGTAGGCGACCACGGAGAACGGCGCGTCGGCGTCACCGACGACGTACGGGGCGTCGGTCGTCACCTCGGCCACGAGGTCGATGCCCTCGGTGCCGGGGGCGCTCGCAGCGACCGCGCGCACCGTCGCCTCTTCAGCGCCGAACGCAGCCGGCAAGGCACCGGCGGAACGCAGGTGACGCGTGAGTCGACGGGTGTCGATCCCGCTGATGCCGGGCACGCCGTGGCCGACGAGGAACTCCTCGAGGCCGCCACTGGCGCGCCAGCTGCTGGCGCGCCGGGCGAGGTCGCGGACGATCACACCTCGGCAGAACGGACGGCGGCTCTCGTCGTCGTCCCCGTTCACCCCGTAGTTCCCGATGTGCGGATACGTGAACGTGATGAGCTGGCCGGCGTACGAGGGGTCGGTGATGATCTCCTGGTAGCCCGACAGCGACGTGTTGAAGACGACCTCCCCGGCCGCGACGCCACCAACCGCCTCGGCGCCGACCAACTCACCCTCGAACGCGGTGCCATCGGCGAGGATCAGCACGCCGTCGCGTCTCGGGCCACTCATCGTCGGGCCTGGCCGTCTGCGACCACGGGTTCGCCCCGGAGGATGGTATGGCGCACCTTGCCGGTGAGGCACCGCCCGTCGAACGGGGTGTTCCGGGCACGGCTCGCGACCTTCGCGGCGTCCACCGTCCATTCGAGGGTCGGATCGAACACGCAGAGGTTCGCCACCGCACCGAGCGCGATCGGCCCACCGTGGTCTGGGAGACCCGCGATCGCGGCCGGCCCCCAGGAGAGGCGCGCGAGCGCGTCCTCGATCGTGAGCACGCCGGGCCCGACGAGCTCGGTGATGGTCAGCGCCAAGGCTGTCTCCAGGCCGAGCATGCCCGGCGGGGCCTCCTCGAAGGTCCGCTCCTTGGACTCGGTCGGGTGTGGCGCGTGGTCGGTCGCGATCGCGTCGATGGTGCCGTCGGCCAGCCCGGCCTTGACCGCGGCGACGTCGGCAGCGGTGCGCAGCGGGGGGTTGACCTTGAACAGAGGATCGAATGATTGGCATGCACCATCGGTGAGCGTGAAGTGATGCGGCGCGGCTTCGGCCGTCACGCGGACACCCCGAGCCTTCGCGGCGCGCACGAGGTCGACCGCACCCGCGGTGGAGAGGTGCAGGAAGTGCACTGGTGTGCCGGTGAGCTCGGCGAGCAGGCAGTCGCGCGCGACGACGATCTCCTCGGCGGCCGCCGGCCGCCCCGGGATCCCGAGGCGGCTCGACCACTCGCCCTCGTGCATGTGCCCGGTCGCGAGCGTCTCGTCCTCGGCGTGCTGGGCGATGACCGCGCCGGGCAGCGAACGGGCGTACTCGAGTGCGGCGCGCATCACACCCGCGCTCGTGACGCACGCACCGTCGTCGGTGAAGATGCGCACGCCGAGCGCGTACAACTCGCCCATCGGGGCCAGGGCCTCGCCGGCCCGTCCGACGGTGATCGCGCCGGCCGCGTGCACGTCACAGAGCGCACGGGCTCCCGTGGCGAGCACGGAGCTCACGACCGCGGGGTCGTCCTGGGGCGGCTCGGTGTTGGGCATCGCGATGACCGCAGTGAATCCCCCCAGCGCGGCGGCGCGGGCACCGGTATCGATGGTCTCGGCGTCCTCACCGCCGGGCTCGCGCAGATGAACGTGGAGGTCCACCAGCCCGGGGGCGACGATCGCACCCGACGCGTCGAGCACCACGTCGCCCGCGAGACCCGGTCCGACATCGGTGATGTGCCCTCCCTCGACGAGCACGTCAACGTCGCGCGAGCCCGTCGCGTCGACCACGCGGCCGCCCCGGATGACCAGCGAGTCAGACAACCACTGCTCCTGTTCCCAGCGTTCCCGAGCCGAGGATCGAGTAGAGCACCGCCATGCGGATCGCGACCCCGTTGGCGACCTGCTCGGTGATCACCGATGCGGGACCTTCCGCGACCTCGGGGGCGATCTCCACTCCACGGTTCAGCGGCCCCGGGTGCATCACGAGCGTGTCGGGTGCCAGCCGCGCGGCGCGCTCGACGGTGAGCCCATAGCGCGTCGTGTACTCACGCAGCGACGGGAAGTGCGTCGCGTCACGACGTTCGTGCTGGATCCGCAGGAGGTAGATCACGTCGAGATCCCCGAGCACTGCGTCGAGATCGCACACCGCCGTCGCGGGCCACCCGTCGAGGTTCTCGGGGAGCATGGTCGGCGGCCCGACCAGGGTGACGCGGGCGCCGAGTGCCGCGAGCGCCTTGGTGCCGCTGCGGGCGACCCGGGAGCGACGGACATCGCCGACGATCGCGACCCGCGCGTCCTCGAGGTCGCGACCACGGTGCCGGCGGATCGTGAACACGTCGAGCAGCGCCTGGGTGGGGTGCTCGTGGCGTCCGTCGCCGGCGTTGACCACCGCGGCGTCGACCCAGGTCGCGACCCGGTTCGGCGCACCGGCCGATGGGTGGCGAACCACCAGTGCGTCGACGCCCATCGCCTCGATCGTCTGCACCGTGTCACGCAGCGACTCGCCCTTCTTCACCGACGAGGTGCTGACGCTGAAGGTCATGGTGTCGGCCGAGAGGCGCTTGGCCGCGGTCTCGAAGGACAGGCGGGTGCGGGTGGAGTCCTCGTAGAACACCGACGCAACGGTCTTGCCGCGCAACGCGGGTACCTTCGGGATCTCGCGCTGGGTGACCTGCAGGAAGGACTCGGCCAGCTCGCACACCTCGTCGATGCCGGCGCGGCCGAGGTCATCGATCGAGAGCAGGTGCCTCATCTCTCGACTGCCCCGGCTCCGTCGCCGGGATCGCCGTCGGCGCCGCTGCCGTGGCCCGGGCCCCAGAGCTCGATCCCGTCGGTGCCACCGTCGGTCTCGGCCAGGTGGACCCTGACGTCCTCCGCCCGCTTGGTCGGAAGGTTCTTCCCCACGAAGTCGGCGCGGATCGGAAGCTCACGGTGCCCTCGGTCGACCAGCACCGCGAGCTGCACGGTCGTCGGGCGGCCGAGCTCGGTGAGGGCGTCGAGTGCCGCCCGCACGGTTCGCCCGGTGAACAGCACGTCGTCGACAAGGATCACCGTGCGACCGGTGACGTCGACCGGCACCTCGGTCGGGCCCAGCGGCTGGACCGATCGCAGCGCGATGTCGTCCCGGTAGAAGGCAACGTCGAGGGCCCCGACCGGCACCGCGACCCCCTCGAAGGACTCGATCGCAGCGGCGAGGCGCCGGGCGACGGCGATCCCGCGGGTGTACAGGCCGATCAGGACGAGGTGCTGCGCGCCGTGGTTGCGCTCGACGATCTCATGGGCGATGCGGGTGTGGGCGCGGCGCAGGTCGTCGGCGTCGAGCACGTCGGCCCGGAACATGAAACGACCGCCTCCCGAGCTGTCGGGGGCGGCCGTGGCCTCGTTCGGTTGTCCGGCGCGCGCTGCGTCGGGCATGTGCATCCCACACCTTGGTTCCGTAGGCGCCTCACGGGACACCCTTCACGGTCCACCATGTATAGCACGTGGGTCGACGCGCTCGCGCCCAGCTGGACGGCCTCGAACAACACGGGCGGACTGGCGCGCGGCGTTGGGCACAGCGTCCTTCGAACACCCCACGGGCGCGACCGGCGGCGCTACCAGCCGAGTCCGTCGAAGCGGTGTTGGCCCGCCGACACGACCCGTGGGCGGGTTGGAGCGGTCGATTTCCGCGGTGACGGGATCCGGGGCGGTGGCCATCCATCAGGATCGCCGCATCGGTGAGACTTCGATGCTCGCCATTGCGCCCGAGCACGATCGCCACGGCCTCGGTCGCGCACTGACCGAACCGCGCCCGACTCGATCAGGAGCGCTGGCGTGCCGGTCGCCCTGGTCGAGAGTCGGGCGCAGACCTGGCCACCCGCTGCTCGACGCGCGCCCCGCGCTACTGATTCGGCGTGTCGCCGCTCGCGGCGGCCCGAACCATCGCCTCGAGGCGATCGAGCATGCCCATGCGCTCCTGGCCGACTTCGTCGAAGCGCTCCGCGATCTCCTCGGGGGTCCAGCGGCCGTCCTTGGTCATCTCGCGCACCTCGACCGGCTGGTTCCAGACGGCGATCTTGCCGCCGTTGGCCGTGTACACCTGCCCGGTCACGTTGCGAGCGGCGTCGCCGAGGAGGAACACCACCATCGGTGCCACGTCCTCGGGTTCGCCCATCTCGATGCCGAACGGCACGTTGCCCGACATGCGACTCTTGGCAACGGGCGCAATCACGTTCGCGGTGACGCCGTACTTGTGCATGCCGACGGCGGCGCTGCGCGTGAGCGACACGATGCCGCCCTTCGCGGCGCTGTAGTTGGCCTGGGCGACGCTGCCGGCGAACGCGCCGGAGGTGAAGCCGATCATCGTCCCGGACTTCTGGGCCCGCATCCTGGGCGCCGCGGCGCGGAACACCGTGAAGGTGCCCTTGAGGTGGGTCTCGATGACCGGATCCCACTCCTCTTCGCTCATGTTGAAGAGCATCCGCTCCCGAAGGATCCCGGCGACGCAGACGACCCCGTCGATCGAGCCGAACGTGTCGACGGCGGTCTGGACGATGCGTTCGCCGCCCTCCATCGTCGTGACGGTGTCGGCGACCGCCACCGCGTTACCGCCCCGGGCCTTGATCTCGGCGACGACCGCGTCCGCGATCTCGCTGCTCGGGTCGTTCCCGTCGATGCTCACGCCGAAGTCGTTCACGACGACGTTGGCGCCGGCTTCGGCGCACGCCAGCGCCACCGCCCGTCCGATGCCGCGTCCTGCGCCCGTGATCGCGATCGTCTTGCCGTCGAGGTAGCCCACCGATCCTGCTCCTGTATCTGCTCGTGGATGCCCGAAGGTCGGACGGTCCGAACGTGCCGGAAAAGCGCCGCGACCTTAGCCGGGCATCTTTCCGAGCAACGTCTCGATGAGCTCCCCCTGGAGATACGTCAACCATCCGTACGCGACGTAGGCGCCGCTCTCCGGATCGCTCGGATCGAGCGCGGACAGGTCGAGCTCGTCGGTGACCCCGATGGTCGTTCCGAGCGCGAGCCGAGCGTCGTTGAGCACTCCGAGGAACGCGGGGACGTCGTCTTCACCCAGGTCGGCCACCAACCGACCGCGCCGACCGGGAGCCGCGGCATCCAACGCCGTCACGACCAGCTCCAGCGCGGCAAGCTTCTCGCGCAGGAGCTCGGGGCGGACGAGCGCCTCCCACTCGCGCTCTGCGGCTTCCTCGGTCGGGTCGAGGTAAGCGCGTGGGAACAGTCGTGCGGTCACCGCATCGTCCGGGTCGTCTGAGGAGTAGAGGGCCCGCAGATGGTCGGGCAGCCCACGAAGGAGCTCCCGCTCGGGTTCAGAGAGCGTGACCCGTATGACGTCGCCCTTGCGCACGAAGCGCCGACTCATCGGATTCGGCTCACGACGGGTGCTCCAAGGTCGCCCACAACCCATGCCCGTGCAACCGAGCGACGTCGGCCTCGGCCTTCGCCCTCGTCCCCTCCGCGACCGCGGCCTTGCCGTCGTGGTGCACCTGGAGCATGAGGCGCGTCGCCTTCTCGCGCGAGTAGCCGAAGAGCTTCTGCAACACGAACACGACATACGACATGAGGTTCACCGGGTCGTTCCAGACGATCACGATCCAGGGACGATCGGTGACGTCGAAACCCTCGACGTCTGGTGCCCCCTCCTCGAGCGGCAGCTCGACCGGGGCCTCCACCGGAGCGCCGGTCAAGAACGCAGCTCCTCGGCCATGCGCGCCAGCAGCGCGTTGACGAAGCGGCCCGAGTCCTTGGTGGAGTAGCGACCGGCGAGGTCGACGGCCTCATCGATCACGACAGCCGTCGGCAAGTCGGGCTCCCAACCCAGTTCGTACCCGCCCATGCGCAGCAGGGCCCGGTCGACCGCCGGCATGCGCTCGATGGCCCAATGCTCCGAGAACTTCCGGAGCAACGCGTCGAGGTCCTCACGATGGGCGTCGACCCCGCGAACGAGCTTCACCGTGTAGGGATCGGGGGCAACCGGCAACCCGGCGAGGAGACCATCGACGTCGAGGTTCCGGGCCTCCAACTCGAAGCAGAGCTCGAGTGCCCGCTCACGTGCCTCGCGTCGTGTTGGCACTCGAAGCTCGGACGCGCGTCACGCGCGAGCGAGGTACTCCCCCGTGCGTGTGTCGACCTTGATCGTCTCGCCCGGCTCGATGAAGAGCGGAACCTGCACCACGAGACCGGTCTCGAGCGTGGCCGGCTTGCGGGCGCCCGAGACTCGGTCGCCCTGCACGCCCGGCTCCGTCTCGGCCACTGCGAGCTCGACCGCGGCCGGCAGCTCGACGCCGACGACCTGATCGTTGTGGATCGGCAGGATCGCAGAATCCCCTTCCTTGAGGTAGTGCACCGCTTCCCCCAGGTCCGACGCCTCGACGTGGAGCTGGTCGTAGCTCTCCGAGTCCATGAACACCAGCGCGGGCCCCTCGCGGTAGAGGTACTGCATCTCCCGCTTGTCGATGACCGCGAACGGCACCTTCTCGTCGGCACGGAACGTGCGCTCGATCACCGCGCCCGACCGGAAGTTCTTGAGCTTCGTCCGGACGAACGCGCCGCCCTTTCCCGGCTTGACATGCTGGAACTCGACAACGGTCATGAGGCCTTCGGGCAGGTTCAGCGCCATGCCGTTCTTGAGGTCATTGGTGGAGATGCTCATGCTCAGCTCACGGCCTCAATGGTCATGTACCCGTTTCCAGGTTCTTGGGGAACGACGTGAGGGCTTCGGCGCCCGCGTCGGTGACGACGACCGTGTCCTCGAGACGGACACCGCCGACGCCGGGGAGATAGACGCCGGGCTCGACGGTCACGACCACGCCGGCCTCCAAAGTACCAGAGGAGGTCTTGGCGACCCGAGGCGCCTCATGGATCTCGAGCCCGACCCCGTGCCCGGTGCCGTGGGAGAACAGCTCACCCCAGCCGGCTGCGTCGATGACGGCTCGGCTGGCTCGGTCGACCGCGGCGCAGGCGACGCCGGCGCCAACCGCGTCGCGTCCCGCCTGCTGGCTTTCGCGCACGACCTCCCAGAGGCGGCGAGCGTCGGGGCCGGGATCGCCGACGCTCACCGTACGGGTCATGTCGGAGCAGTACCCGTCGACGATGCACCCGAAGTCGATCACGACCAGCTCACCGTGCTCGACGCGTCGCTCGCCCGGACGCGCGTGCGGCTTGGCTCCGTTCGGACCGGACGCGACGATCGTGTCGAAGCTCGTGCCTGACGCCCCCCGTTGGCGCATCGCGACCTCCAGGTCGAGTGCGAACTCGCGCTCGGTGGGGCGCTGTGCGAGCGAGGGCAGCACCGTGGCGAGCGCATCGTCGGCGATCGAGCAGGCAGCACGGATCCGGGCGATCTCGCCGGGATCCTTCACTCGTCGCAGACCCTCGACGAGGTCTTCTGTCGCGACGAGGTCGATCTCCCTGAACGCCGACGCCCACGAGCGCTGCTGGGCCCACGTGACTCCGTGCGCCTCGAGCCCGAGCCTGGTGAACGGTCGGGACAGGTCGGCGAGCAACTCTTGCTGCGCGGCCTGGGTCGGGCAGATCTCGATCCGGGCGTCGACCCCGGCCGCCTCGACCTGCTCGCGGGACTGGGTGCTGTAACGCCCATCGGTGATCAGCACGAGCTCGTCGGGCGTCACCAGCACGATGCCGGCCGATCCGCTGAACCCGGTGAGGTACCGAACGTTCGCGAGTCGAGTGACGATCAGCGCGTCGCAGCCGGCGTCATCGAAGCGAGCGCGCAGCCGGACCGAGCGGGAGCTGATCGTCATCTCCGCCAGCGAGCCCACCCTTCGAGCCGGATGGGTGCCGCTCACGACACCTCCAGCTCCCCAACAACGGCCTCGAGCGCGAGGCGGTAGCCGGTGCGTCCGAAGCCCGCGATCGTGCCGGTCACGTACGGCGCCACGACCGAGCGCCGGCGCCACTCCTCCCGCGACGAGGGGTTCGACAGGTGCAGTTCGACCTTCACGCCGTCGAACGCGGCCAGGGCGTCGGCGAGCGCAAACGAGTAGTGGGTCAAGGCTCCGGGGTTCACCACGAGTGCCGCACAACGATCCCGCGCGCCCTGGATCGCGTCGACGAGCACACCCTCGTGGTTCGATTGCAGGTCCTCGAGCAGATGGCCGTGCGCCTCGGCAACGGCGCGCGCCTCCGCGACGCACTCCTCGAGCGTGTCGGTGCCGTAGACGGCCGGTTCGCGCGACCCCAGGAGGTTCAGGTTCGGGCCCGAGAGCAAGAGCACTACGGCCATCGACAGAGCCTCTCACGCCTCGAGCCGCTCACGCGACGCCCACGGAACCGAACGCGACGTCGAGCGCGTGCTCCGGCGGGTCGTTGACGACGGTCAAGCCGTCGGCCCCGGGGAGCACGAACGTGAGGCCACCGGCGGCCTTCTTGTCGCGCCGCATCACCGCCAGCAGCTCTTCGCGCCCCATGTCATCCGGCACGGCCACTGGGAGCCCGAGCCCGGCCACCACCCCGTGGACGCGGTCGACCGCATCGATTCCGACGCGTTCGAGTGCATGCGCGAGGCGCACCTCGAAGATCAACCCGATCGCTACGGCCTCACCGTGGGCCATCGGAGGGACGCGGTTCGTGGCGACGGAGCTGGTCTCGAGTGCGTGGGCGAACGTGTGGCCGAAGTTCAGCGCCGCGCGTGCGCCCGTGCGCTCGTACGGATCCGCGGCAACGACTGCACCCTTGATCTCGGTGCAGACGGCAACGAGATCGGTGAGGACGCCGGCGTCACGTTCGAGCACGCGGTCGAGGTCGAGGCGGAGCAGATCGATCACGGCGGTGCCTTGTGGCATCAGCGCGTACTTCGCGACCTCGCCCAGCCCACCGCGGTACTCGGCGTCGGGCAGCGTTGCGAGGGTGGCCGTGTCCGAGACCACCGCGACGGGTTGATGGAACGCACCGACGAGGTTCTTGCCCTCGGGCAGGTTCACCGCAGTCTTGCCACCGATGGCCGAATCCACCTGGGCGAGCAGCGTCGTCGGCACCTGAACGACATCGATCCCGCGGTGGTACACCGCCGCCGCGAACCCGGCGGTATCCCCGACGACGCCGCCTCCCACTGCGACGACGGCGTCGCCGCGCAGCAGTCCACCGGCGGCGAACGCACGACACAACGATTCGATCGTCGAGAGCGACTTCGCCGACTCGCCATCGCCCATGGTCTCGATCCACGAGATGGGGTCGAGTGCGGCGCCCAGGAGCTCCTGGATGCGGGGCTGTGTGACCGCGACCACCCGTCGGTACCGGTCGATCACCATGGCAAGCTCGTCGAGCGCCCCCCCACCGATGGTGACGTCGTACGGCGGAGTGACGCCGATGGTTATGCGTCGCACCGGGCGAGCTCCTCCAGGACCGCGTCGGCGACCTCCCCAACGGAGCAGTCATCGGTTTCGACCACGACATCCGCGACCATGGCGTACGCGTCGCTCCGCAATGCACTCAGGCGTTCGATCGTCACGACGGGGTCGGCGGCGCTGAGCAGCGGCCGCTCCGGCCCGGTGTCGCCGTCCTGGGTGGCGACGCGCTGTGCGAGCTGTCGCGGATCGGCACGCAACCAGACGACGGTGGCGTTCGCGGCCGCCGCCCGTCGATTGGCCGGATCCGACATCGCGCCACCACCGGCTGCGATCACCAGTGGCACAGGTGCCGCACAGACATCGGTCAGCGCGGCCCGCTCCATCGCACGGAACCCGGCCTCACCATCGGACGCGAAGATCTCGGAGATCGACCGCCCGGCGGCCGCCTCGATGAGCGCGTCGGTGTCGACGAACGCGCGATCGAGCCGACGGGCACACTCGGCTCCGACGGTCGTCTTGCCTGCGCCCATCATGCCGATCAGCATGACGTGACGCCCGGTCATCCCAGCGACGCCACGTACGCGTCGTGATTGCGCACGAACTCGGTGAGCGAGTCTCCACCGAACTTCCGCAACGCTTCATCGGCCAGGACCAATGCGACCATGGTCTCCGCGACCACGCCGGCCGCGGGGACCGCGGTCACGTCGGTCCGCTCTTTGAACGAGACCGTCGCCTCCTTCGTCGCCACGTCGACGGTGCGGAGCACCGGTCGATTCAGTGTGGCCAATGGCTTCATGGCGGCGCGCGCCACCAGCAGATCTCCCGTGGTCATCCCGCCCTCGGTCCCGCCGGCCCGGGTTGACTCGCGCCGGTAGGCGCTCGTGTCGTCATCCCAGAAGATCTCGTCGTGCGCCTCGCTGCCCGGACGCGCCGCCACGTCGAAACCGTCGCCGATCTCCACACCCTTCATGGCCTGGATGCTCATCAGCGCCTGCGCGATGAGCCCGTCGATGCGTCGATCCCAGTGCACGTGTGATCCGAGGCCGGTCGGGACGCCGTAGCCGAGGACCTCGAGGACACCGCCGAGCGAGTCTCCCGCCTTCGCAGCCGCCTCGACGGCCGCGATCATCGCGGCCTCCGACTCGGGGTCGAAGCAGCGTACCGGTGAGGAATCGACCGTCTCGAGGTCCGAGGGCTTGGGGCGTCGCTCGGTCGTGGCCTGCGCCGAACCGAGCGCCAGCACGTGGCTGATCACGTCGACACCGATGTGGGAGAGCAGCCGCTTCGCGATCGCGCCGGCCGCGACCCGCGCCGCGGTCTCGCGGGCGCTGGCTCGTTCGAGGACGTCGCGGGCGTCTTCGAAGCCGTACTTCTGCATGCCGACCAGATCGGCGTGGCCCGGTCGAGGCCTGCGCAGCGGCTTCTCGGTCGCGCCAGGAGCCGGCGACATCTCGTCGATCCACTTCGGCCACTCGGTGTTACGGATGATGACCGAGATGGGCGAGCCGAGCGTTCGCCCGTGGCGGACCCCACCCACGAACTCGATCTCGTCCTGCTCGAAGCGCATACGCGGACCGCGACCGAAGCCGAGCCGACGACGCCCGAGCTCCCCCGCGACGTCCTCGAGGAGGATCGGGAGCCCGGCCGGAATGCCCTCGACGATGACGACCAAGGCCGGTCCGTGGGATTCGCCCGCCGTCAGGTATCGCAGCACAATGTCCAGGCTACCGGTGCACCCCTGGTACTCCGCGGTCTATCGCCGATCCAACGGTTGGCGCGAGAGGGCCCGGCCGTGCGGCCTCGTCAGGCGCGGTACCAGTCGAGGATGACGGTGCCGACGAGAACCGCGGTGAGCGCGCCGGCGGCCAGGAACGGGCCGAAGGGGATGTGATCCTTGCGCGACCGCGACCCCACGACGAGCAGGATCAGCCCGATCGCCGCGCCGTAGATGAACCCGAGGAGGAGGCCGAGGACGGTCTCCCCCGCGCCCAGCCACCCGAGGTTCAGGCCGAGGACGAACGACAGCTTGACGTCGCCGAAGCCCATGGCACGTGGTGAGACCAGGTGCAGCAGCGTGAAGGCGATGAACGCTGCGAAGGCGCACCCGAGCGCCCGCAGGAACGCGTCGCCGTCGGCCTCACCGATCGCGGCGACTCCCAGGAGGACGACCGACATCTCGGCCAAGGGGAAGACGATGCGATTCGGGAGCAGCTCGAGGCGCAGGTCGATCACCGAGAGGGCGACCAGCCCGGCCGCAAAGACCAGGAACGCCGGGAGCACCCAGCTCTCGCCAAAGCGCAGCGCCATCCCGGCGAACAGCGCGCCCGTGACACCGATGACCAGCCAGCCACTCGGTACCCGCATCCCCGCGCGGATCTCCGGGAACGGACCGGCGCAGACTGGCTGCTTCTCGGGCACGCGCTCGATCACGACCGGAAGCGCTGCCCCGACCACGAGGCCCACAACCCCACACGCAGCCGCGAGTGCCGCGCTCATGCCGCTGCGGTGCGCATGACCTCGAGCGGCGCGGCCATACCGGTGAATGCCTCGAATGCGAGCGCGGCTTGGTGCACCAGCATGCCGAGCCCGTTCGCGCTCGGCACGGATCGGGCGCGGGCCGCCGCGAGCAACGGCGTCTCGAGGGGGTGGTACACGGTGTCAAGCACGAGCCGTCGCCCGACGAGCAGCTCCGGGTCGAAGGGGGGCGATTCACCCTGCATTCCGATCGGTGTCGCGTTCACCACCACGTCGGCCTCGGCTATTGCCGGACCGACCCGCGCGAGGTCGACGGCCTCGCCACTCCCCGCGAGGGCTGCCGCGGCGACGGCAGCGTCGAGGCGGCGCGCCGCGACCGTCACGCAGGCTCCGTGTGCGCCCAGGCCATGCGCGATCGCTCGAGCTGCACCGCCCGCGCCGAGCACCACGACCCTGCAGCCGTCGGGGTCGATACCCTCGTCACGCAACGACCGGACGAGCCCCTCCCCGTCGGTCGAGTCACCGACCAACCGGCCATCCCTCGCGACCACGGTGTTGACCGCGCGCAGGGTGGCGGCCGTCCCCGAGAGCACGTCGCACGCTGCAGCCGCGTCGGCCTTGTGCGGCATCGTCACGTTCAATCCGGCGATGCCCAGGACGCGCACTGCGGACAACGCGGTCGGCGCACCGCCGGCAGGCACTGGGAACGCGACGAACACCCAGTCCAGATCCAGGGCCGCGTAGGCCGCGTTGTGGATCGCCGGTGACCGCGAGTGCGCGACGGGATCACCGATGATCCCGGCGACGCGCGTAGCGCCGCCGATCGGTCGGCTCACAGCAACCCCTTGGCCCGTGCGGCGGCCACATTTCGATTGTGCTCCGCGAGCGTCGTCGCGAACGCATGCTTCCCGCTCGCGTCGGATACGACATAGAACTTGTACGGCACGGCGGTCGGATTGAGCGCGGCGACCAGCGCCGCTTCCGTGACGCTCGCGATGGGGGTGGGCGGCAACCCGGCGATCTTGTACGTGTTGTACGGGGAGTCGATCGCCTTGTCGGCATTCGTGGGCGCCGGTGGACAGCCTCCCTTGGCGTAACAGAGCGTCGCGTCGACCTGCAGTTGCATCCCGTCCCGGATTCGGTTGCGGATCACCGCCGAGATGAGCGGCGCGTCCTCCGCCAGCTTCGCTTCCGTCTGAATCAGTGACGCGACGACGACCGTCTGGTACGGCGTCAGGTTCTGCGCGTTCCCGAGACCGATCTTGTCGCCGATCTCGTCGAACCGCGCGACCAAGCGGCGGGCGATCGCGTCTTCACGCTCCCTGGCTCCGACGAAGTACGTGTCCGGGAACAGCAGTCCCTCGAGCGATGTCACGTCGGGCGGCTGGTACTTCGAACGAATCGTGTTCGAGTTCACCACCGCGAGGAACTTTGCCGCGCTGCGGCCGGGGATCTGCCCGACGCGTTCTGCGATCTGCGCGTTCGTGAGGCCCGGGGGCAAGAACAACTTCACGTCGGGCACAGCCGCCACCTGCTGACCGGCCTTGAGCACGCTGAGCGCGCTCCGCACGCCTTGGCCTTGGTGCAGGCGGTACGAACCTTCGTCATAGGGGCCCGAGCCGGCGAACGTGGCCCACACGTTGAACGCGAGGGCCGAGTCGATGACGCCCTTCTTCGCGAGCAGGTCCGCGACCTCGCTCGTCCCCATGTCCTTGGTGATCCCGATCGTCACGGCCTTGCCCGCCGAGCCCGGCCGCATCTGGTACGCAAACCATCCGGTCGCGAGCACGAACGGGCACGCGAGGACCGCGAGCACGATGAACACTCGCAGCCCGCGCCGTGGGCGGCCCCGGTCGCGACGTCGGCCGCCCGAGGGTCGATCAGACCTGCTCTCGGGACGCCGAGTCGGCCGACCGTCGCCACGACGATCGGTCGAACCTGCCGGCTGGCGCTCCCGCCGCGTTCCTCCGACGGCGGGGATCGGCTGGGTCGGCGCTTCGGACGGGTGCGAAGCGACCGTGGGTCGTCGGGGCTGCGCAGCGCCAGTTCCGGGTCGTGGGACCCGGGGCGGAACCGTGCCGCCCGGGGGGCGACCGTCGGGCGGGCGGCGTTCGGGGCTCACGAGTTCCTCTCGGCGCGTCCGGGTCCGTCGAGGTAGGACTGCAGGATGACCGCGGCCGCGGCCGCGTCGACGGAGTCACGAACTCGGCGCCGTCCGGCTTCGCGCAGCTGTCGGGTCGCGGTCACCGTCGTGAACCGTTCGTCGTGCAACTCCACCGGGAGGTCCTCGCCGGCCGCGGCGCGGAGCTGCGAAACCTCGTCGCGCACCGACCGAGCGGCTGGCCCGTCGCTCCCCGATAGCGAACGCGGGAGGCCGACGACGATCCGCCGCACCTGCGCCTCGCGCGCGACGGCGACGATCGCCTCGTGGTCGAGTCCGGGCTTCGACGCGCGCCGAAGGACGGTGAGCGGCGTCGCGAGCGTCGCGGTCACATCCGAGATCGCCAGGCCGATCCGTCGCGCCCCGAGATCGACACCGAGCACGCGCGCCACCGTCGCCGATCAGTGGGCGGCCGGCGTCGAGCCGGTCGCTTCTCGGGCGCGCCGTGCGAGGAGCGCCTGTGCTTCATCGACAGCCTCGGCGTTCGGACCGCCGCCAACCGCGACATCAGACTGCTTGCCGGTGCCCCCGCCGAGCGCTCGCGCCGCGTCCGCGGCGACCGCTCCGGCAGTGGTACCCGTCGCGACGAGGTCCTTGCTGACCGCGACGGCCACGACCGCTTTCGTTCCGTCGGGAGTGACACCGACGAGTCCCACGATCCCGGAGCCGAGCGCGTCGCGGGTGGCGAGCGCGAGCCGTCGGAGTCCATCGTTGGTGAGGCCGTCACGGCGTGCAACGACAATCCCGTCGCCAGCTTCGGCGGCGAGCGCAGCGGCCTCGGCGAGCGCCTGTCGCGCATGTTCGGCATCGAGCTCGTCGCGGAGTGCCTTCGCCTCGGCCAGGAGCTTGCCGATTCGTTCGCCGAGCTCGGTGGGCCCCACCTTGAGCATCCCGGCGGCGTCTCGCAGCGCGTGCTCCTCGCCGCGGATGTAGGCGAGGGCACCCTCGCCGGTGAGCGCCTCGATTCGACGCAGGTTGGCCCCGACCGACCCTTCGCTGATGATCTTGATCGGGCCGATGAATCCGAGTGCGTGCACGTGCGTGCCGCCACAGAGCTCGAGCGAGTGCTCGCCCGCCTCGAGCACCCGCACCAGGTCGCCGTACTTGTCCCCGAAGAACGCGATGGCTCCGAGGCCTTCGGCGTGCTCCTTCGTCGTCTCGTAGTGGCGGACCGGGGCGTCGGTGATCACCTCCGCGTTGGCCAAGCCCTCGATCTGCTCGAGCTCGTCCGGTGTCACCGCTTCGAAATGGCTGAAGTCGAAGCGCAGCCGATCCGGCGAGACCAGCGAACCCGCTTGCTGCACATGGGTGCCCAGCACCTCGCGCAACGCCCAGTGCAGAAGGTGGGTCGCAGTGTGGTTGCGACGGATCGCGTCCCGTCGGGGCCGGTCGATCCTGGCGGTGACCTCATCGCCGTCGACGACGGTTCCGTGCTCGATCTCACAGTGGTGCACGGTGACCTCGGGAAGGCCGTACTGGGTGTCGAGCACGCGCAGCACAGCACCGTCGGCGGTGGTCAGCGTCCCCGAATCGCCGACCTGTCCGCCGGACTCGGCGTAGAACGGCGTACGGTCCAAGATGACCTCGAGCGCACCCGAGTCAGCACGCGCCACTCGCTCCCCGCCCACGATGAGCCCTCGCACCTTGGCCCCGGCAGTCTCATACTCCTGACGACCGGTGAAGTCGACCGGTCCGATCTCTTCGAAGAGCTCTCGATACACCTCGACGGGCGCGACGGCGCCACTCCCCGCCGCCTTGTGCGCTTCGAGCGCACGCGCGCGCTGGCCCGCCATGCGCTCGGTGAACCCATCGACATCGACCGCACGGCCCCGCTCCCCGGCGATCTCCCGGGTCAGGTCGATGGGGAAGCCCAACGTGTCGTGGAGAAAGAATGCGTCCCGGCCGCCGACGTCTCCACGCTGCACGAGCTCGTCGAGCATGTCGAGCCCGCGCTCGAGGGTCTGACGGAAGCGTTCTTCTTCGCGCCCGACCGTACGACGCACGAGATCGTGGGCCTTCACGATCTCGGGGTACGCGCCGCCCATCACGGCGATCGTTGCGTCGACCAGCGTGGGCGTGACGGGCTCCGAGCACCCCAGGAGATATGCGTGGCGCACCGCCCGCCGAATGATGCGTCGGAGCACATAGCCCCGCTCCTCGTTCGACGGCACGACGCCGTCGGCAACCAGGAAGGTCATGGTGCGCGCGTGCTCCGCGAGGATCCGGAGCGACACGTCACGCTCCGGGTCGGCGCCGTATCGAACTCCGGTGACGCCTTCCGCCGCCTCCACGAGCGGGCGGAACACGTCGATCGCAAAGATCGAGTCGACCCCCTGCAGCGCCATGAGCATGCGCTCGAGCCCGGCGCCGGTGTCGATGCTCGGCCTCGGGAGCGGCACCTGTCCGTCGCTGCGCTGGTCGTACTGCATGAACACGAGGTTCCAGATCTCGATGAACCGGTCGGGATCGCCGTTCGCCGGGCCGCCGTCGGCGCCGAAGGTCGCCCCGAGATCCCAGAAGATCTCGGAGCTCGGACCGCATGGTCCCGTGTCGGCCATGCGCCAGAAGTTGTCGTCGTCAAGTCGTTGGATCCGCGTTGGGGGGATCCCGACCTCGTCACGCCAGATTGCCTCCGCCTCGTCGTCGGAGACATGCACCGTCACCCAGATCCGCTCCGGATCGAGGCCGAGCACCTCGGTGACGAACTCCCAGGCCCACGGGATCGCCTCGGCCTTGAAGTAGTCACCGAAGCTGAAGTTCCCGAGCATCTCGAAAAAGGTGAAGTGCCGGTTGGTTCGACCGATGTCGTCGAGATCGTTGTGCTTGCCACCAGCGCGTACGCACTTCTGCACCGATGTCGCGCGCGACCAGGGCGGGATCTCGTCGCCGACGAAGTACGGCTTGAACGGAACCATACCGGCGACCGTGAACAGAATCGTGGGGTCATGCGGGATCAGGCTCGCGGACTGCACGCGGGTGTGCTGACGGGCGACGAAGAAGTCGAGAAATGCAGCACGAAGCTCGTCGGCGGTGCGCGGGGCCACCAACCGAGGTTACCGCCTGGTGCAGTTGGCCCCCTCTTCGCCGGTGGCGTCGCAGACCTCAGTCACCCAACACCTCAGTCCCGAACACCTCACGCATGCGCACCTCGCGTTGTGCCATCTCGGCGCGGCCCTCGGCGACCGCATCCCCGAGGGTGTTCCGGACGCGCGCCGCAATCCCGGCCGCAGTCGTGGCGATCACCGGCTGCGTACCGCCCTGCGTCGCCCGGTGAACCACCACCGCCCCGAGACCAAACCCGGCCGCGAGCCAGGTGAGCCGACGCATCAGGCCGCCTTCCGGGCGGCGCGACCCCGGCCACGTCGAGGAGCGGCCAGGCGCACGATCGTGCGGCGGGCGCCGGCACTGAACGCGACCGCTCGCACGACGGGTCCCGTCACGGTCTCGAGCGGAAGGCGCCGCGGTGCCTCGTCGACCCCGGCTGCGGTCGCGGCACGACGAGCGGTCGCGCCGGCCGCGCGTGCCTCGCCCCGCGCGGCTTCGATCGCAAGCGCGATCTCGTCGTCCATCCGGGCTTCGAGCCGGGCGGCGCGGTCCTCGATACGACCCAGGCGGGCACGAGTTCGCATCAGCGAAACACCGAGGACTGCCCCCAGCACAGCCGCGATCGCTGCGATCCACGTCGCTGAGCTCATCTGCGTCTCCTCTCCTCGTCCGACGATGCCCGCTACGTCTACTGCTCCTCGGGGGCGCTCCCGGTGCCGGGCGCCCGGGGCACGTCCTCGCCCCGGCCACTCGGTCGGTAGTACCGACGGCCTGCAACCTCCACCGGTCGGTGCTCCTGGGGCACCCAAGCACCGGGCGCGTCGTGGGGGTACTCGTACCCCTCGCCGTGCCCGAGCGATTGCGCGCCAGGGTAATGAGCGTCGCGGAGATGGGCTGGGACCCTCCCGGCGCCTCGCTCGTGGACGTCGCTGATCGCCTCACCCAGCGCCGAGGTGACCGAGTTCGACTTCGGCGCCCGCGCCAGGTACAGGACCGCGTGGGCGAGATTGAGCCTCGCCTCGGGCATTCCGACGAATTCGACGGCTCGCGCCGCCGCGTCGGCGACGACGATCCCCTGAGAGTCGGCGAGACCGACATCCTCGGACGCGAGGATCACCAGCCGCCGCGCGACCAGCCGGGGGTCCTCACCTGCCTCGAGCATGCGCGCGAGCCAGTACAGGCCGGCATCCGCGTCCGAGCCGCGAATGCTCTTGATGAACGCCGAGAGCACGTCGTAGTGCTCGTCGTCGCCGTAGCGCAGTGCACGCATCGCGAGTGCGGCTTCGGCGTCGCCGAGTGCCACCTGGGCGCGGCCCGACTCTCCGGCAAGTGCGGCGGCGACCTCGAGCGACGTGAGCGCATGACGTGCATCGCCCTCCGCGTGATCGACGAGGTGCTCGAGCGCGTCGTCGTCGAGCGTCAGCCCCTCGTCGACGAGCCCGCGGGGGTCGGTCATCGCCCGCTCCAGGAGCGTGCGCATCGCGCCAGGACCGAGCGGCTCGAGACGGAACAGCGTCGATCGCGAGAGCAGCGGACCCGTGAGCGAGAAGAACGGGTTCTCGGTGGTCGCCCCGACCAGGACGAGGAGGCCTTCCTCCACGTGCGGCAGGAGCGCGTCCTGCTGAGTTCGATTGAACCGATGGACTTCGTCGAGAAACAGGATCGTGCCCTGGCCACGCTCTCCCAGCCGTGCACGCGCGCGCTCCGCCACCTCGCGCACGTCCTTGACCCCCGCGGTGACCGCCGAGAGCGGTTCGAACGCCTTCGCGGTGTCGCCTGCGATGAGCCGAGCCACCGTCGTCTTCCCCGTACCCGGAGGACCCCAGAGCACCAGCGACGAGAGGCGGTCGGCCTGGATGAGCGTGCGCAATGGCCGGCCCGGCCCGAGCAGGTGCTCCTGGCCGACCACTTCGTCGAGCGAGCGCGGTCGCAGCCGGGCAGCGAGCGGGGCGCGACGTCGGAGTCGGTCATCGACGGCTGCGCTGAACAGGTCCGTCATCCGCGCTCCCCGCCGCTCAGGACGACTGCTTTGGCTGCTTCGACTTCGCGATCGAAAGGCCGAGCTCACGCAACTGTGCGGGCTCGATCGGGGTCGGTGCACCGGTGAGAGGATCGGCACCCGACTGCGTCTTGGGGAACGCGATCACCTCGCGGATGTTCTCCTCACCGGCGAGCAGCGCGACGAGTCGGTCGATCCCGAACGCGAACCCCGCGTGCGGGGGCGCCCCGTAGCGAAAGGCGTCCAGGAGGAAACCGAACCGCGCCCGCGCCACCTCCGGCTCGATGCCGAGGAGCGAGAACATTCGCGCTTGCATCTCGGCGGTGTGGATCCGAACGCTGCCCGAACCGAGCTCCCAGCCGTTCAGGACGAGGTCGTACGCGAGCGAGCGCACACCGAGCAGCTCGGTACCACTTCCGTGCTCGAGCAGCTCGAGATCATCAGGGTGCGGCATGGTGAACGGGTGATGCGCCGGGACGGGACGCCCATCGTCGTCGATCGACTCGAAGAGGGGGAAGTCGACGATCCACACGAGACGGCGACCACCTTCGCCGACCGGGGGGCGGCCCAGGTCGAGGCGTATCGCACCGAGGACATGATCCGCCATGCGTCGCGACCCCGCCGCGAGCAGCAGGAGATCGCCCGGGGTCGCTCCGGTCGCGTCGATGAGCCCGACGTGCTCGACCTCGGACAGGAACTTGGCGACCGGCGCCTCCAGCACTCCACCCTCGCCGACGCGCATCCACACGAGGCCGGGCGCGCCGAGTTGCTTGGCGCGCTCGATGAGCGCATCCAGGCGTGAGCGTCCGAGGTCCCCGTGCCCGGGAACCCGCAGCGCCTTGACCGCCTCGCCTTGGAACGCCCGAAACTCGGTCGCGGCGAAGACCTCGGTCGCATCGACGAGCTCGAGCCCGAAGCGCAGATCAGGCTTGTCGCTGCCATAGCGCGCCATCGCTTCGTGCCACGTGAGCCGCTCGATCGTCGGCGCGGCATCGCCCGCCGCTGCTTCGATCGCCACGCCGACGACCTCGCCGATGACGCTCATCACGTCCTCGGCGTCGGCGAAGCTCATCTCCGCATCGAGCTGAGTGAACTCGAACTGACGATCAGCGCGCGGATCCTCATCGCGCAGGCAACGCGCGATCTGGTAGTAGCGGTCGATGCCACCGACCATGAGCAGCTGCTTGAACAGCTGGGGACTCTGCGGGAGGGCGTAGAAGCTGCCCGGAGCCAAGCGCGACGGGACCACGAAGTCACGCGCTCCTTCCGGGGTCGACGCGATGAGCGTCGGGGTCTCGACCTCGAGGAACCCCCGCGCACCGAGTGCCTCTCGCAACGCAGTGTTGAGCTTCGCTCGCAACCTGAGGTTCGACTGGAGGCGACGACTGCGAAGATCGAGGTACCGGTACTTGAGCCGTAGCATCTCGTCGGCCTCGGCCCGATCGTCGATCGGGATGGGCGTCGGATCCGCCGCGTTGAGGACCTCCACGGCGGCTGCCGCGATCTCCACGGCTCCAGTCGGGAGCTCCACGTTCACCGTCCCCGGGGGGCGGTCGCGAACCACGCCTTCGACGCGCAGCACGTACTCGGCACGGATGCCGTGAGAGTCGGCACCGGTCGTCGCGTCGGGATCGATCACGACCTGCACGATCCCGGCCCGGTCCCGGACGTCGAGAAACACGACGCCGCCATGATCCCGGCGACTCGCAACCCAGCCGCAGACGACGACCATCTCTCCACACTGCGCCGGACCGATCGCGCCGGCGTAGTGGGTCCGCATCACGCCGGTGCCTCTCGTCGCGCCCGGATCCACCCGGCGACCTGCTCTCGGGGGACCTCGAGCTGCGCCTCGTCCGTCCGCAGGTTCTTGACCGCGACCATGTCGCGCTCGGCCTCTGATCGACCGAGCATGACCGCGTAGGCGGCACCCGAGCGGTCGGCAACCTTCCATTGAGCCTTCACAGAGCGGCCACCGTACGTGCGGTCGGCCCGGAGGCCCGATTCGCGCAGCGCCGCGACCAGAACGGCTGCCGTGCCGTCACCCACGCCATCGATCACGAACGCGTCGAGCCCGGGACCCGAGTCGATGAGCAGGCCCTCGGCTTCACAGACGATCAGCAGCCGCTCGATGCCGATGCCGAAGCCGATCCCCGGGGTGGCCGGTCCCCCCATCTGCTCGGCGAGCTGGTCGTAGCGTCCGCCGCCCCCGACCGCGTTCTGGGCTGCGTCGAGAGCATCGCTCGCGAACTCGAACGTTGTCGACGTGTAGTAGTCGAAGCCGCGCACGAGCCGCGGGTCGAGCTCGTAGGGGATCCCCAACGCGTCCAGGCCGCGCTGCACCCGCTCGAAGTGCTCGCGCGCGTCATCGCTCAGGTGCTCGGTGATCTGGGGCGCGCGCTCGATCACGTGTTGCCACTGCGCGTCCTTCGTATCGAGCAGGCGCAGTGGGTGCTGCTCGGCCCGCGCGCGGAACTCGTCGCCCATGCCGTCGGCGTGCGCGAGCAGGTAGTCGCGCAGCACAACCACATATCGAGCCCGGTCTTGTGGACCACCCATCGAATTCACGATCAGCCGCACCCGGCGGAGCCCGAGGTCGGCGTAGAAGCCTCGCGCGAGGGCCATGACCTCGACATCGACGTCCGGATCGTCGACCCCGAGTACCTCGGCGCCGAGCTGCCAATGCTGACGGTACCGACCCTTCTGGGGGCGCTCGTAGCGGAAGTTCGGAGCGACGTACCAGGCCTTCCAGGGTGGTGTCGGTCGGTGCTGGACGTAGGCGCGCACGACGGGGGCGGTGCCCTCGGGACGCAGTGCCAGCGACCGCCCACCGCGGTCCGTGAGCTCGTACATCTCCTTGCGCACGACGTCGGTCGATGCCCCGACCCGCTGGAACACCTCGACGTGCTCGAAGATCGGGGTGACAACGAGCCCGTATCCGAACCGGGCCGCGCGCTCGGCGAAGGTCGCGACGACCTGCATCCACTGCTCGGACTGCGGTGACAGCACATCATGGGTTCCGGCGGGAGCGCGGTAGATGGACGCGTCGTCTCGTTCACTCATGCGCGCGCTGCGGCTCCGGGGAGCACGCGGTACGCGTCGTAGACCGAGTCGACGCGCTGGATCGACTTCAGGATCGAGTCCAGATGGCTCGGATCGGCCAGCTCAAACTCGAACCGGAATCGCGCGACGCGATCACTGGACGTCTGCGACGTGCTGGTGAGGATGTTCACATGACCCTCGGCGAGGACCTCGGCGACGTCTCGCAACAGTCGCGACCGATCCAGTGCTTCGATCTCGACCGAGACGACGAAGGTCGCGGTCTCATCATGGTCCCACTCGACTTCGATGACCCGCTGCGCCTGCTCGGCAAGTGACACTGCATTCGCGCAATCGCTCCGATGGACGGAGACGCCACGTCCCCGGGTGACAAAACCCATGATCTCGTCACCGGGTACCGGTGTGCAGCAACGCGAGAGCCGAACCATCACGTCGTCGAGACCCTCGACGTGGACACCGGCGGCACGACGGCCGTGTGAGCGTGCTCGCGGTGGCCGTTGCGTCGTAACCGGCAACTGCTCTTCCCCGCCGCGCAGCTCGCGCTGCACCCGCTGCGCGACACCGCGCGCCGATACATGGCCCTGTCCGATCGCCGCGTGGAGCGCGTCGAGATCGACATAGTGCATCGAATCCGCTACTGCCGCGACAACGGTCGTCTGCCCGATCCGCTGCACGGGCAATCCTTCCTTGCGCAGCGCCTTGACGAGCTCTTCGCGCCCGGTCTCCATCGCGTCCACGCGACGTTCCCGGGAGAACCACTGCCGAATCTTGGATCGGGCCCGAGGCGTGCGAACGAACTGCAACCAGTCGCGACTCGGCCCAGCTCCCGCAACCTTGCTCGTGAAGATCTCGACGGTGGATCCCGAGTCCAGCGTCCCGTCAAGGGGGACGAGTCGGCCGTTCACGCGTGCGCCGATGCAGCGGTGCCCGACCTCGGTATGGATTGCGTACGCGAAGTCGACCGGTGTGGCCCCGGTCGGGAGCGTGACGATCTTGCCCTTCGGGGTGAAGACGAACAGCTCATCCTGCTCGAGGTCGATCTTGAGTGTGTCGAGGAACTCGGCCGGGTCGTTGGTGTCGTGCTGCCAGTCCACCATGCGCTGGAGCCACGCGAGGTCCTCCGCGCGCGAGCGCTCCTTGTATCCCCAATGCGCCGCGATCCCGTACTCGGCCCGGCGATGCATCTCTGTCGTTCTGATCTGCAACTCGACCGCCTTGCCCTGGGGACCGACGACCGTGGTGTGCAGCGACTGATAGAGGTTGAACTTGGGCATCGCGATGTAGTCCTTGAACCGGCCTTGCACCGGCGACCACAGCGAGTGGATCGAACCCAGCGCTCCGTAGCAGTCCTTCACAGACGCGACCACAACGCGCACACCCACAAGGTCCTGGACCTGGTCGAATTCGCGGCCGCGGACGATCATCTTCTCGTAGATCGACCAGTAGTGCTTCGGGCGCCCATGAACCTGCGCCTCGATGTGCACGTCAGCCAGGCGATCCTTCACCTGGGAGAGCACGATCTCGAGATGCTCCTCCCGTTCCGGTGCGCGAGTGGCGACCATCTGCTCGATCTCCGCGTAGCGCTTCGGGTGGAGCACCGCGAAGGCGAGGTCCTCGAGCTGCCACTTGACGTCGGCGATGCCCAGACGGTGCGCAAGTGGTGCGTACACGTCGAGTGTCTCCTGGGCGATGCTGATCTGCTTTGCTTCCGGCAACGACGCGATCGTGCGCATGTTGTGCAATCGATCCGCGAGCTTGATCAGCAGGACACGGATGTCGCTCGCCATCGCAACGAGCATCTTTCGGAGGGTCGCGGCCTGCTGCTGCTCCTTGGAATCGAACTGGAGGCGGTCGAGCTTGGTGACGCCGTCGACGATGCGGGCGATCTCCGCACCGAAGCCGTCCTCGAGGCCCGACACCGTGAGCGCCGTGTCCTCCACAGCGTCGTGCAGCAGCGCCGCGGCCACGGTGACGTCGTCGAGACCGAGCTCCGCGAGGACGATCGCGACTCCGAGCGGATGAGCGATGTAGGGCTCGCCGGAGCGACGCACCTGGCCCGCGTGGGCATCGCGAGCAACCTCGAACGCCTGCACGATCAACGCGGTGTCGGCGCGCCGGTGCCGCTTCTGGTATGCCGCGAGGACGGGAGCAAGGTCGCCATCGACCTGGGATCGCCGCCACGGAAGCGGGAGGCCGGATCGACGATCCGGGCGCAACTCAAGGGTGCTCATCTCCCCCACCATCGTAGGCGGGGAGCCGGTTGGATCCGGCGCTGCGTGCGGCGCGAGCCTCAGCGGCGCTTGCGACGCCGTTGCTGACGCGGCCGCGGCGCGATCGGCCCGTCGGTGCCACTCGGCGAGGGACGGCCAGCCCCCGGCGGCGGTCCGGACGGCTTCTCGGGTGCCGGCCCGGTCGGCTTCTCGGGTGCCGGCCGCTCGGGTGCCGGCTGATCGGCCGCCGGCGCCGCCGAGGCCAACGCAGCGGCGCCGGCCGGGGTGGCCCGGCTCAACTGGGTCGAGGAACGCGCGCGGAGCGCCACGTTCCGAGGCTCGCGCTCCTTGAGCCACGCGAGGATCGGGGTCGCGACGAAGATCGACGAGTACGCCCCGACGAGGAGCCCCACGAAGAGCGCCAACGCAAAGTCGCGCAGGGTCGCGGCCCCGAGGATCCCACTCCCGACGACGAGGAGCGATGCCACGGGAAGCAGCGCCACGAACGAGGTATTGAGTGACCGCATGAGGACCTGGTTCATGGAGCGGTTCACCATCGTCGAGTAGGTGTCACCGCGCTCGGTCCCGAGTCCAGCAGTGTTCTCCTTGATCTTGTCGAAAACCACGACGGTGTCATAGAGCGAGAACCCGAGGATGGTCAGGAAGGCCACGACGGTCCCCGGGGTGACCTCGAAGCCGGTGATCGCGTACACCCCGACCGTGATGATGATGTCGTGGATCACTGCGATGATCGCCGACAGGGCCATCTTCCACTCGAAGCGGAACGTCAGGTACGCCGCGATCAGAATGAAGAAGAAGATGAGTGCGGTGAGCGCCTTGCGACTGACCTGGTCCCCCCAGGTCGGCCCAACCGTCACGATCGAGACGGTTGACGGGTCGACCCCGGCGTACTTCGCGAGCGCCGCCGTTACCGCTTGCTGCTGCGCCGGCTTGAGCTCATGGGTCTGCACCCGCACCGCGTCGTTACCGAGCACGAGGACTTTCGCGTCGGTCGCCGCGGTATCGGCCAGCGCCTGACGGACCTGCCCGGCCGCGACCGCGCCGTTCGCACGTCGCACCTCCCACTGTGTTCCACCTTCGAAGTCGATTCCGAGGTTCAGGCCCGAGAACACGAGCGCGAACAACGAGATCAAGACCGCGGTACCAGAAAGGAGCGCCCAGAACTTCGATCGACCGATGAAGTCGAAGTTGGTGCGCTCGTGGTAGATGTCGGCAACGGTTCCCCGCAGCCCCCGACGGCGGTAGGCCGGCGCGACCGTCGCGGTCATGACTTCACCTCCGGCGCGTCGAGACCTGAGGCGATCCCGAACCCACGCATGCGAACGAGCGCTGGCCGTCGTGCCATCAGCGACACGAGCGGGTGCATGAAGAAGTAGGACACCAACAGGTCGAGGATCGTCGAGACACCGAGGAAGAACGCGAAGCCGCGCACCGAGCCGATCGCGAGGAAGTAGAGCACCGCGGCGCCAATCAACGACACCAGGTCCGCCGCGACAATCGTCCGGAACGAGCGCGTGAACCCGCGATCCACCGACGACCGCACCGTACGGCCGGTGCGTACTTCGTCCTTCAGCCGTTCGAAGTACACGACGTACGAGTCGACCGTCACACCGACCGACACGATGAGGCCGGTGACACCGGCGAGCGTCAGCGTCAGGCCGATCGAGGTACCGAGGTACGAGATCAGCGCGTAGATGAATGCTGCGCTCACGAGAAGACCGGCGATCACCACCAGACCGAGCAGGCGGTAGTACAGGACCATGTAGAGCGCGACCAGGAGCAGGCCGATGAGCCCGGCCGCGATGCCGGCGTCGAGCTGGTCCTGACCCAAGGTCGGCGACACGTTCTGTACGGTGAGCTCCTTGAGCTGCACTGGCAGTGCGCCGTAGTTGACGATTGTCGCGAGGTCTCCCGCTTCCGACGGTGAGAAGTTCCCCGTGATCTCGACATCCCCCGAGAACGACGACGTACGGAACGCCGGCGCCGATTGGACCACACCGTCGAGCACGATCGCGACCTGGTTCTGCGGCGGTGATTTGGGGAACGAGGCCGCGGCGAGCTCGTCGAACTTCTTCGCGCCTGCATCGTTGAACTTCACCGTCACCGCGTAGCCCTGCCCCTGGGAGAATCGGGACTTCGCCGAGTCGACCCCCTTGCCGGTGAGCGCGGTCGGGCCGAGGAGCAACCGTGCTGTGGCCCCCTGCTGGTTCCGGAGGGGAAGCAAGACGCAGGCGGTGCGCTTGTCGTCGGCCGCAACGGTGTTCGCCACCTTCGTGCCCGCCGACAGCAGCGCGCCGATTCGGTTCGGGTCACACGACGCGACTGCGGCCTTGGCGGCCGCGTTGTTCGCCGGCGCTGTCGTCGTCGTCGTCGACGACGACGACGCCGTGCCGGCCGCACCCGCGGCCTTGGTCGTACTGGTCGTCGTGCTCGCGCTCGTGGTGGCCGCCGCCGGGAGCTCGGCGATCACCGGTCGGAATCGCAGCTCGGCGGTCTTCCCGACGACGCGACGCGCCTTGTCGCGGTCCTTCACCCCGGGAAGGTCGACCACGATGTTGTCACCCTGACGGCTGATCTCGGGTTCGGCGACGCCGAGCCCGTCGACCCGGTTCCGGATGATGTCGACCGCCACATTGACCGATCCAGCCTTCACCTGGCCGACGGGCGCGAGCACGACCGAGATCCCGCCCTGGAGGTCGAGCCCCAGGACCGGCTCGTTCTGGCTCGCGACCGTCGCGCCGAGCGCGAGCACGACGAGCAGGATCGTGCCGATGAGATAGGTCTGCATGCGCCGGACGGACATGATCAGGCGGCATCCCCGTTGTCGGTCGCAGGCGGCGATACCCGCGCCGCGATGGCGCCGCGGGCGACCGTCACGATCACGCCGGGGGCGATCTCCAACTCGACGATCGCATCCTCGAGCTTGCGAAGGTCCCCGTGCAGCCCGCCGGTGGTGACGACCTCGTCGCCCACCTGGAGGGCGTCCATCAGTGCCCGGTGGCTCGCCATGCGGCGCCGTTGGGGTAGCACGATCAGGAAGAAGAACGCCGCGACGAGAACGAGCAGATAGATGACGATGACCATGCGGGACCTCTCCGGAGACGGCGTGATCGTAGCGGAGCGATCTGCGATGCTACGGGCGCGCCGTCGCTCTCATTCAGTCGGGGCGGCTCACTCGGGGAACAGGCCCGGAGCGGCCCCTGGTGGCCCGCCGAGGCCGAGGTGCGCGAACGCGGCGGGCGTCGCGACGCGGCCGCGGGGCGTGCGGAGCAGCAGGCCCTGCTTGAGCAGGAAGGGCTCGTAGACATCCTCGACGGTCTCGGGCTCCTCGGCGACGGCGACGGCGAGCGTGCCGAGCCCGATGGGCTGGCCGCGGAACGTCTCACACAGCGCGCGCAGCACCGCCCGGTCGACCTTGTCGAGTCCAAGTTCGTCGACCTCGAACAGCGTGAGGGCGGCACGCGCGACCTCGGCGTCGACCCGGCCGTCGGCCCTGACCTCGGCGTAGTCACGCACCCGCTTCAGCAGGCGGTTCGCGATGCGCGGCGTGCCGCGCGCTCGACGGGCGATCTCGACCGAGCCGTCGGGAGTGACTGGCACACCCAGGATCCCCGAGGCCCGGTGGAGGATCGTCACGAGCTCGTCCGGCTCGTAGTAGTCGAGTCGCGCGACGAAACCAAAGCGGTCACGCAGCGGGCCGGTGATCATCCCGCTGCGCGTCGTCGCCCCGACCAGTGTGAATCGTGGAAGGTCGAGACGGATCGACCGAGCCGACGGCCCCTTGCCGATCACGATGTCGAGCTGGAAGTCCTCCATGGCCGGGTAGAGCACTTCCTCGACCGTTCTCGGGAGCCGGTGGATCTCGTCGATGAACAGCACATCGCCATCGTCGAGGTTGGTGAGGATCGCGGCAAGGTCACCGGCACGCTCGAGCGCCGGGCCGCTCGTCACGCGCAGCGCGACATCGAGCTCGGCGGCGATGATGCCCGCGAGGCTGGTCTTGCCGAGTCCAGGAGGACCGGCGAGGAGCACGTGATCGAGCGCCTGGGCGCGCTTGCGTGACGCGCTGAGCATGATCTCGAGGTGCTCGCGCAGCCGAGGCTGGCCGACGAACTCCTCGAGCCGGCGGGGACGCAGCGATGTCTCCTCGGCGCGCTCGGTGGGGTCCGCGGCCGCGCTGAGCAGCTCGTCCCTCATCGGGTGACCACGAGCAGACGCAGTGCCTCACGCAGAAGGTCCTCGACCGAGCCGTCTTCGGGGAGACGGGTCAGCGTCTCGCGCACCTCCTCAGGTCCGTACCCGAGCCCGGTGAGGGCTTCACGCACCTGGACGCGGGCGGGAGGACGGCCGTCGGCACGGTTGGTCGCGCCGACGTTGCTCGGGATCGGCACGTCGAGTCGGGCGCGCAGTTCCACGAGGAGACGCTCCGCCGTTCGCTTTCCGACACCAGGCACCAGCGTGAGTGCATCGAGATCCTGATCCGCGACAGCACGTTGCAGCGCGAGCGGCCCGTGGACCGAGAGGATCTTCAGCGCGAGCGTGGGGCCGACGCCGGCGGCGCCAAGGAGCACCTCATAGGTGTCGCGCTCCTCCCGGGACGGGAAGCCGTAGAGCACCATGGCGTCGTCGCGCACGTGGTGGTGGGTGAACAGGAACGCCGGTCCGCCAGGTTCGAGCGCCGGCAACGCACCCAGTGGCACGTGCACGCGGTATCCGACGCCGCCGACCTCGAGCAGGGCTTCACCCGTCGCCAAGCGCTCCAACACAGTGCCGCGGAGCGAGCCGATCACGTCGCGCCGTCGCGTGCGAGCGCGGCCGCGACGGCACGCGCGAGACCGGGACCTTCGGGCGCGCTGCCGACGGCCGCGCGCACCGGTGCCGACCACCCGTGACACAGCGCCAACGCGAGGGCGTCGGCAGCATCGGGTGGGCTCGGCGGAGTCGCGAGGCGCAGCAGTCGGGCGACCATCTCCTGGACCTGAGCCTTGTCGGCCGTACCAGAACCGGTGACCGCGAGCTTCACCTCGTTCGGGCTGTAGTGAGTCACGGGCACGCGAGCGCGAGCAGCGACGGCGAGCGCGAGTCCGCTCGCCTGCCCGACCGAGATCGCGGTGCGAACGTTGGCTTGGAAGAGGATGCGCTCGACGGCGAGCTCGCTCGGCCTGATGTCGGCCACCAGCGCCGCCAGGTCGGCTTCGAGCGCCGCGAGCCGCTCTGCGAGCGGATCGTCCGGGTCGGTGCGCAGGACGCCAAACGCCACGGCGACCGGCCTGGCCCCCGCCGAGCATCGCACTGCCCCGTAACCGCAGCGCGAGAGGCCAGGATCGATGCCCAGCACAGGGCCATCCGGATCGAACACGGGTTCGATCCTACGGGGAAGCGCCCGGAAGGGCGCGGACCCTCATCGGGCAAGCAGCCACACGACAATGCCGACGATCAGCACGCCCACCACGAGCACCGGCACCACCCGCTTGGCCACCGCGCCCCCGGCGACCTTCCCGAGGTTCACTGCCTCGGCCTCGGGCGCATCAATCTTCCGCACCCCGCCAGCCGGCGCGGCTTCGCCAGCCGCCGGTGCGGTGCCGTCGCCCGTGAGCACCATCACGTGGAGGCACTCGACGAACTGCGCGAGGAGCTTGGAGGAGACGTCCGCCATGACACCCCGACCGAACTGCGCCACCTTGCCAGTGACGTGCAGGTCCGTGTCGATCCCCACCTCGGTCCCGGTGTCGTCGGCACTCAGCGACGCGGTCACCGTTGCCGCGGCGTTGCCCTGCCCGCGAGTGTCGCGCCCCTCCGCCTTGATCACGATCCGTCGCGCCCCAACGTCCGCCTCGACGATGCGGGCGGCACCCTTGTACTGGGCCGTGATGGGGCCGACCTTCACCTTCACGATGCCGCGGTACTCGTCCCCCTCGACCTCCTGGAGCTGCGCGCCGGGCATGCACGGGGCAATGCGCTCGACGTCGAGCAAGACGTCCCACGCCTGGTCGACGGGCACATCGACGTGGAAGGTGTCAGTGATCTGCATCGCCATCCTTCTGAGTTCCGGGCTCAATTCCTGGCCGAACGCTGGACGCCTCGAGGGCGTGCAGATCATCGAGCGTATCGACATCGGTCGGGGAACCGGCGTCCGTGCAGTCGACCTCGACGACCTCGTGGGACTCCATCAGCGCGCGGGCCCCGACATCTCCCGAGAGGCGGCGCGCCTCATCCCAGAGGGAGCGCCCGATCAGTACGGGGTTGGCTCTGTGGCCGCCGTAGGTCGCGACGGCGAGCACGGCACCCCCGGCGTGGGCCGCGGCAAGGCGGCGGTAGGCCTCGGGTGCCACGAGCGGCTGGTCGGCGAGTCCGATGCACACAGCCGCGACCTGCACAGAGGGCTCGAGCGCGTCCAGGGCCGCCCGCAACGAGTGGGCGATCCCGCGACGCCAGTTGGGGGCGTGGATCACCCTGACGCCAGGCGGGGCAGCCGCGACCACGGCATTCGCGCGACGACCGACGACCAGCAAGACCGGCTCGAGGTCGGTCGCGGTGACGGCGTCGAGTGCCCACGCGACGAGGGGGCGGCCCTGCAGCGTCGCAAGCGGCTTGGGCCCATCGGACTCGAGGCGCGAGCCGAGGCCTGCAGCGAGGATCGCAGCCGCGACGCTCAGGCGTGCACTCCTTCGAGCGCGCGCTTCACGAGTACACGAGCGAGGTGCTCGCGGTACTCCGACGAGGCGTTGAGATCGGCGGACGCTTCGGTTCCCTCAGCCGCGTATCCCGCCGCTACGCCCGGCGTTGCGCCCTCCGCCAGTGCCTGCTCCACACCCCCCGCACGAAGGGGGGTGGTTCCCATGTTGACGAGCGCAACCCTCGTCGCGCCGGAGACCTGCACTGCCAACGCGCCGACGATCGCCCAGTCCTGCGCTCGTCGGTTGAACTTCTGATACGCCCAGCCGTCAGCACCGGTCTTGGGAACCCGCACCTCGATCAGCAGCTCGTCGTCCTCGAGTGCGGTCTCGAGGAACCCTTTGAAGAACCCGGCGGCGGCGAGCTCGCGCTGGCCTTGCGGGCCCTCGGCCACGAACGTGGCGTCGAGCGCGAGCAGCACCGCGGGGAGATCGGAGGCTGGGTCACCGTGCGCGACCGACCCCCCGAGCGTGCCACGGTGGCGGACCTGGTTGTCGCCGACCTCGGCAGCGACGCCACGCAGGACTCCGCACCATTCACCGAGCAGCTCGCTGGTTTCGAGGTCGCGATGACGTGTGAGCGCGCCGATCGCGACGTGATCTCCCGCGTCGCGCACGTAGGACAGATCGTCGAGGCGTCCGGCGTCGACGAGCACCGTTGGCGTCGCCAAGCGCAGCTTCATGAGCGGTAGCAACGACATACCGCCTGCGATCACCTTCGCCTCGTCGCCGTGCTCGCCGAGGGTCGCGACGACCTCGTCGACCGAGCTGGCGCGCACGTAGTCGAACGCGGCCGGGATCACTGGGGGCCTGCTGCAGCGAGAACGGCCTTGACGATGTTGTGGTATCCGGTGCAGCGGCAGAGGTTCCCTTCGAGCCCGACGCGCACGTCGGCTTCCGTCGGGTTGGCGACCTCGTCGAGCAGCGAGACCGCGGCCATCACCATGCCGGCGGTGCAGAACCCGCACTGGAGCCCATGGTGCTCCTGGAATGCCCGCTGGACGACATGCAGCTCAGCGCCCGAGGCCAGTCCCTCGATCGTGGTGACCGCGCGCCCGTCGGCCTGGACCGCCAGCATCGTGCAGGACTTCACCGACTCACCGTCGACGAGCACCGTGCACGCTCCGCACGACGAGGTATCGCACCCGACCTTCGTGCCGGTGAGCGCGCAGGCTTCGCGCAGATACTGGACGAGCAGCGTTCGAGGCTCCACGTCGTGACGCTCGTCGCACCCGTTGACTGTGATCGAGATGTCCAACAACCGATCCCTTCTGGACCACTCCGGAGCTCTCCGGCGCGGACACTACCGCTGGTCGCGGTCGCTCTGCGGCCCCTCATCTTGCGTGCACTCACGTGGCTGCAATGCCCGCCGCCGCCCGGCGGGTCACTCGGCTTCTCCTAGCCTTGGCGATCGGGGCCGGCGCGCTCGAGCGTGATCCGCACCAGCACCCGACGGTCGCGTTGCATCGCGGCACGGTAGTCGCTCCAGTCGGGATGCTCCCCCACGACCGTCCGGTAGTAGTCGACCAGTGGCTCGAGTGCATCGGGCAGTGACAGCACTTCGGCTCGCCCTTCGATCTGGATCCAGTCACCGAAGAACGCGTCGCTGAGCCCGCAGAGGAACACCCGCGGGTCGCGGGTGAGGTTGTGCGTCTTCATCGCGGTCTCCCGCGTGCTCACGACGACGCGACCTTCGGCGTCGACGCCACAGGCCACGGGTGAGAGTTGAGGCCGACCATCGGCCCGGAATGTGCACATCACCGCGTGGTGATGGACGTGGAAGTACCCGCGCGCTCGCTCCAGCTCCATCGATGCACCCGGTCGATCAGGCTTCGACGGCTTGGAGCACGTCATCGGGGATGTCGAAGTTCGCGAAGACGTTCTGTACGTCGTCGTGCTCCTCGAGCGCGTCGAGCACGCGCAGCACGGTCTTCGCGGCAGAAGCTTCGGTGAGCGGCACCGTCTGTGTCGCCAGCATCGTGAGATCGGTCGAGCTCACGGGGATGCCGGCCGCTTCGAGCGCGTCTCGCACGACATGCAGATCAGACGGACCGGTCGTCACCTGCCAGCTGTCGCCAAGGTCAGCGATGTCCTCGGCACCGGCCTCGAGCGCGGCCGCCATGAGATCGTCCTCGGTTGTGGCCGATGCGTCGATATTCAGCACGCCCTTGCGCTCGAACTGCCACGCGACCGCGCCGGGCTCGGCGAGCGAGCCGCCGTTGCGCGTAAACACGTTCTTCACCTCGGAGCCGGTCCGATTGCGGTTGTCGGTCAGGCATTCGCACAGCACGGCGACGCCGTTGGGCGCGTAGCCCTCGTACGTCACCGACTCGTAACGGACGCCCTCGAGCTCACCCGTGCCACGCTTGATGGCTCGCTCGATGTTGTCTTTGGGCATCGAGCCGTCGCGTGCCTTCTGCACCATCGTTCGCAACGTCGGGTTCGCGTCGAGGTCTCGCCCGCCCGCGCGCGCGGCGACCTCGATCTGACGGGCGAGTCGCGCGAACAGCTTCCCTCGAGCCGCGTCGGCAGCACCCTTCGCGTGCTTGATCGAATGCCACTTCGAATGGCCGCTCATGCAGATGTCTCCTTCAAGAACTGCTGATGGATCCGGAGGTCGCCGGACAGCTCCGGGTGAAAGGTCGCGCCCCACACAGGGCCCGATCGCACGAGGACCGCATGCTCGTCGTGGGTCGCCAGGACGTCGACGGTTGGTCCGACCGCCTCGACGACCGGCGCGCGGATGAATACGCCCGGGAACGCGCCCCCGGCGAGGCCAGCAATGGCGATCGGGCTCTCGAAGGACTGCTGCTGTGACCCGTAGGCGTTGCGGCGCACGCGAGCGTCGAGCAGATCGAAGCCCACCTGGTCGGGTCGGCCGTCGAGGACCTGGCGCGCGATGAGGATGAGACCGGCGCACGTCGCCAGCACGGGCATGCCGTCGTGCAACGCGGCGCGCAACGGCTCGAACAATCCCGACGTGACGAGCAGCTTCGACATCGTGGTCGACTCGCCTCCCGGCAGGATCAGCGAATCGATGCCGGCAAGGTCCTCGGGGACGCGCAACTCGACGGCCTCGACGTCGAAGCCGTCGAGAAGCTCGACGTGCTCCCGGAACGCTCCCTGCAGCGCGAGAACTCCCGGCTTCACGAGGCCACCATCGCTGCACGCACCCAATGCCCGCGCATCGCCCTACCGGCCGCTCCGGGAGTCTTCACCTGGAGGCCTCGCCACGCTCACCAGCCTCGCTCGGCGAGCTTCACCTCGAGGGTGTCGATCTCCTCGCCCCGCATCGCCTCGCCCAGGCCCCGCGACACCTTGGCGACGATCGATGCGTCGCGGAAGTGCGTGGTCGCCTCGACGATCGCCTTGGCGCGCACCGCCGGGTCGGCACTCTTGAAGATGCCGCTGCCGACGAAGACCGACTGCGCGCCCAGCTGCATGACGAGCGCCGCGTCGGCCGGTGTCGCGATCCCCCCGGCGCAGAACATCGGCACTGGGAGCTCACCGCGCTCGGCGACCTCCTGCACAAGCTCGACCGATGCACCCAGCTCCTTGGCCCACCCGAAGAGCTCCGCGTCGTCGGCCACCGTGAGCCGACGAATGTCGCCCAGGATCGACCGCAGATGCCGGACGGCTTCGACGATGTTGCCGCTGCCGGCCTCACCCTTCGAACGAATCAGGCATGCGCCCTCCGAGATGCGCCGCAGCGCCTCCCCCAGGTTGGTTGCGCCGCACACGAACGGAACCGTGAAGCCCCACTTGTCGACGTGGTGGGCTTCATCGGCCGGAGTGAGCACCTCGCTCTCGTCGATGTAGTCGACGCCAAGCGCCTCGAGGATCTGCGCCTCGGCGAAGTGTCCGATGCGGCACTTGGCCATCACCGGGATCGTGACCATCTTCTGGATGCCCTCGATCATGGAGGGATCGCTCATCCGGGCGACACCGCCGTCACGGCGGATGTCGGACGGAACCCGCTCGAGTGCCATTACGGCCACGGCTCCGGCATCTTCGGCGATGCGGGCCTGTTCGGGCGTGACCACGTCCATGATCACGCCGCCCCGCAACATCTCGGCGAGACCGCGCTTGACCCGGGCGGTGCCGGTGGTGCGCTCGGAATCGGAAGCGCCGACCATGGAGTCAGTGTACCGACCCCGACGGTCGGCCCCCCCTTCGAGCCGCTATGTGCCGCGCTTCTTGGTCGTCGTCGTGGTGGGCGCGACCGTGGGAGGGGGCCCGGGTGGCGGGGGCGGCGAAACCAGGTCGACGGTCTTGCCGGTCGGGACCAGCTCGACCCAGGTACGTCCCGGCGTGAGCAGGATCGGCGCGCCGGCCGCGTCCCGGTACGCGGTGACCGAACCGATGAACGGTTTCGCCCACGTGGCGCGCACAAGCTGTCCGTTCGAGAAGATCCACGCGTCTCCGGACCCCAAGAGGTTCCCCTCCCCGAAGCCGGCGTAGGGCACGAACTGCGTGATCACGTTCGTGGCCGAGACCTGCGCAGGTACGATCCCCGCGGCCATGAACGGCTCGTTGGTGCGCGAGAACCGCATCCAACCGGCCACGTTCGCATCCCAGACGTAGCTGACGTCGTAGCCGAGCTCGTAGTTCACATGAAAGGAGGTGACGGGCTCCCCGGTGAACTTCTGGCCCTTCTCGGCGTCGACGTACCCGAAGAGCGGGACCGGTGGGACCGGCTGGCCGCCGCGTTGCCAGAGCAACGCCGAGCGCGCGTACAGGTTGTGCGGCGCGTTGCGGGTCGGTTCGCGAAAGAACGCGTCACCGGCGTTGTTCTCGTCGACCCACACGAGCCCGGTCGCGCGAATCGCGGCGACGTTGGGCTGGGTGCCACCCGAGTACGCCACCACGCCGCCGAGCGGCGTCACGACCTGCGGGTCCATGGCACGGACCGAACGCACGGGACCGATGTTCTCGGGGGCCTTCGAGTTGAACACCGCCCAGAACCGAGTGATGCCGCCGTCGACGACCTCTTCATAGACCACGTCGGCCACGTCGAGCCCGGACTGGGGACGGGCGTCGGGCGTATTCTCGATCTTGACCGCGACGCTTGAGCGCGTCAGCGAGACCCCCGTCGGGTCCGGCAGTCCCGTGAACGGAGCCTTGGGGATCGGGATCGTGGTCGTCGTCGTCGACGGCGGCGCCGCCTTCTTGGCCGCGGTGTCGCCACCACCGCCGCACGCGGCCAGGACGAGCCCGCCGACCATGAACAGCGCCAGCGCGTTGCGGACCCCGAGTGGGTGGACCTCGTTCACATCGCCTCCAGGACTTTGATGCGCTCGTCGAGCGGTGGGTGCGTGTCGAACGCCCGGTTGAGCCAGGAGCCCTTCTTGCCCTCTTCGCGGTCGAGTGGTGACTCGATCCAGAGTTGCGCCGTCGCGCGCGTGGCGTGGTGCACGACCGCCTTCTCGGTCTGGAGCTTCTTGAGCGCCGAGGCCAGGCCCGGCGGGTACCGCGTCAGCTGCACCCCGGTGGCATCGGCGAGCAGCTCACGTTTGCGGCTCATCGAGAACTGCATCAGCTGCGCGGCGAGCGGAGCCAGGATCAGCAAAGCCATCGCCGCGATCGCGATCACGACCCCGATCGCACCCGCATCGTTGCTGTCACGTCGGCTGCTGCGCCCACCGAAGATCCAGAAGCGCAGGCCGACGTCGGCGAGCAAGGCGATCGTACCGACCGCGGTGACCGCGACGGTCGTCGCAAGGATGTCGTAGTTCTTGACGTGCGAGAGCTCGTGTGCGATCACACCCTCCAGCTCCGTGCGATTCATCAGCTCCAACAGTCCCGTCGTGACCGCAAGGGCCGAGTGCTTCGGGTTGCGGCCAGTCGCGAACGCGTTCGGCGCCGGGTCGTCGATGACGTACAGCCGTGGCTTGGGGAGCCCAGCCGCGATGCAAAGTCCTTCGACGAGGTTGTGGTAGCGCTGATACTGGAGGCCGTCGGCGGGCTTCGCCCCGGTGACCGCAAGCGCGACCTTGTCGGAGTTGAAGTACGAGACGAACGCCATCCCCACCGCGATCACGAACGCGATCGCCACGCCGGCGACACCGAACCCCAAGAGGATGTCGACGGCAACCCCGACAAGGACGATCAGCACGACGAACGTCAGCAAGATCACAAACGTCCGCCACTTGTTGCGGCGGATCTCCTGGTAGAAGTCGGTGCGCGCGACAGGCTGGGGAGTGGACTCGCTCATCGCTACCTAGCCCTGCTCGTGCCTGGGCAACGCGCGCTGAAGGATCAGAACTGGACCTTGACGGGGCCGGTCTCTTCAGGCGCGGTCTCGAAGAACTCCCGCTTCTCGAAGCTGAACATGCCCGCGAGGATGTTCCTCGGGAACGACTGGATCGAGTTGTTGTAGCCCAGCACGCTGTCGTTGTAGAACTGGCGCGCGTAGGAGATGCGGTCCTCGGTGGAGGTCAGCTCCTCCTGCAGCTGCAGGAAGTTCTGGTTCGCCTTGAGGTCGGGATAGGCCTCGGCCACGGCGAAGAGGCTCTTGAGCGCGCCCGACAGCTGGTTCTCGGCCTGGGCCTGCTGCGCGACGTTGCCGCCCTCTTGCGCGGTGATCGCGTTGGCGCGCGCGTTCGTGACGGCCTCGAACGTCCCCCGCTCGTGGGCGGCGTAGCCCTTGACCGTCTCGACCAGGTTCGGGATCAGGTCGTAGCGCCGCTTGAGCTGGACGTCGATCTGGCTCCATGAGTTGTCGACGCGGTTGCGACCTCGGACGAGCGAGTTGTACGCGAGCGCCACGAACAGCAAGAGCACCAGGACGACGACGACGATGATCACGGCGGCCACGGGCAAGCTCCCGACTCGATGTTGACGGGCGTCAGTGTAGAGGCGCCGAGCCCGTTGCGGGGATCGCTGTGGTTGCTCTGGCCGTCTCGTAGCGCTCCAGGAACGCCTCGGCGAGTGTGGACATGGAGAACTCGGCGGCCCGTTCGCTGGCGCGAGCCACGAGTTCGCGCCGGCCCGGCGGATCGTCGAGGGCGCGGCGCAGGCCGGCCCGCAGCGCGGCGGCATCACCGGGTGCCACCAGCACGGCCTCGCGCCCAGCGCGGGCCACGTGTCGATAGCCGGTCAGGTCGGACGCGACGACTGCAGTGCCCGACGCCATGGCCTCGAGCAGCACCACCCCGAAAGACTCGCCCTCGATCGACGGGAAGCACGCCACCGTCGCGCCTCTCAGGCGGCGCGCCTTCTCCCGCTCCGAGACGCGGCCGAGCCAGGACACGTCGGCCACCCCCCGCGCCGCGAGCTCGGTCGTCTGGGGGCCCTCACCCACGACCCAGAGGACGGCGTCGCGTTCGAGCCCTGCGAACGCCTCGAGGAGGACGCCGAGCCCCTTGCGAGGCTCGTGACGCCCGACGAACACGATCGCAGGGCGCGCCGCCGGCCAGGGCTCCGCGGAGGAGAACGCGCGCAGATCGACACCGTTGGGAAGGATGTCGCAGACCCCGCCGAACGCCGCCTCCACGTTGCGCTGGGCCTCCGCCGACACGGCGGTTCGCACCGCGAGGCGGTCGACCATTCGCGCCAGCGGCTTGCGGAATGCGTCGTACCAGCCGTTGCGGCCCGGATGCGCCGCGTGGAAGGTGCCGACGGCGGGGATGTCCGTGCCCAGCAACGCGGTGTGGTTCGCCCCGGGCTGCAACGGCTCGTGGAGATGCACGACGTCCGGTCGGAACGCGCGCAGCCCTTCGAGGGTACGGCCGACCGCGCCCTTCCCGACCGTGATGGGCGCGATCGACCCGTTCGACGGGAACCGGTGCGTCGGGCCAAGGCTCACGATCCCCGGCGCCGGGGGCGGACCGTCGGTCGGCGCGAGTATCCGCGCGTCGACGCCGAGCTCGCGCAGCGCAGTCGCGAGCCCGAGCACCTGCACCTGCACGCCGCCGTCGACCGAGAGGGAGTACGGACAGATCAACGCGACCCGCAGCGCCTGGGGGCGCGCGCTCACGTCGCCTCCGGTTTCGAGGGCACGTCGGGGGTGGCGGGCCAGTTCGGGTCCGACGGCCAGTTCGGCTGCATGAGCATCCACTGCTCGGGCGCGCGTCGGATCAACGCCTCGAACCGGTGCGCGAGCTCCTGGGTGACCCGAGCCACGTCCTCGCGTAGCCGTCCCGCCCGCTCGACCACGATCGGGACATCGAAGTCCACCCGGTGACCCGTGTCGCCCTGGAAGTACGTCCCGACGGGAAGCAGTGCCGCGCCGCTGCGGAACGCCAGCGTGGCCGGTCCGCCGGGCAGGCGGGTCTGCTCGCCGAAGAACTCGACCGGCACTCCCTCACCGGTCAGGTCGCGGTCGCACACCAGGCACACGACGCGTCCTGCTCCCAGGGCTCGCAGCACGGCCCCGCCCGCGTCGGGACCGAGCGGGACCACGTCGAGCCCGATCTGACGCCGAGTCTCGACGAACCACTCGAACAGCTCCGGCGGTTCGACCGGCTCCGCCACCACGGTGATACCGCCGAGCCGGCCCGAGAGCCATGCGCCGGCCGCGTCCCAGTTCCCGACGTGCGGCAGGCACAGGATCACGCCCCGGCCGGCGGCGTAGGCCGCGTCGAAGCGTTCGAGACCGTCGGCCTGCACCGTCGCCTGCAGGTCGGCCCGGTCCTCGGGACCCAGACGGAAGAGCTCGTACCAGTACCGGGCGTAGTTCTCAAAGACCTGGCCGGTGGCCCGCTTGAGCGCAGCTCCGTCGAGCTGGTGCTCGCTCACGCGCATGAGATTGCGCTCGACCTGATGGCGTCGCGAGGGCGACGCGACAGCCATCGCTCGGGAGGCGAGACGGGCGAGCGGGCGACCGGCCGACGCGGGGAGGCGCCGGGCCGTCTCAGCCCCGGCCCGATACGCGAGATAAGCGGCGCGGGCGCCGGGCACGGTGACTCCGCGCGATGCGCGGCTTCCCGCCACGAGACCTGCCGCCGCGAGACTTGGTACCGGCGCCGTTCGACGGGGGCGTGGCCTGGCGCCACACCATCACGAATCGGTGCACCGCGGTGATCGCGGTGAGCACGAGCATCACCCACAGCACGGGCACCAGGATGTCGAAGGCGAGGCCGATCCCGAGCAGGACGGTCCGTTCGAGGCGCTCCATCAGCCCACCGCGTGCCGAATAGCCGAGCGACTCGGCGCGGGCCCGTTCGTAGCTGATGAGCATCGAGAGCGCGAGCACGGCCATGGCGAGCACGGCGAGGTCGGAACCTTGGGCCGTGAGATACCAGGCCACCCCGACGAAGATGAACCCGTCGGCGACGCGATCGCAGACCGAGTCGAAGAAGGCGCCGCGGTTCCCGGCGGTGCCGCTCTGGCGGGCTACCGAGCCGTCGAGGATGTCAGGCAGGCCGGTGAGGATGAGTCCGAACACGGCGAGCAGGAGGTTGCCGTTCGCGATGAGCGCGGCGGTGCCGAGAGCAGCGAACAGACCGAAGATGGTGAGCGCGTCGGCGGTGACGCCGATCGAGTGCAGGCCCTTGCCGACCGGCTCCAGACCCTCTTCGACCTTGGCGCGCCAGCGTCCGTCGAGCATGGTGGGAGTGCCTTCCGGAGGGTGCAAGGGTCAGAATGGCAGGTGCGACGAGGGTACCAGTTCACCTCGCGCCTCCCGGTCTCTAGTATCCGGGGCGCTCGTCACCCCCAGCCTCCCCGGCCTGGGGTTCAGGACGGACCGGAGGGTGGCCATGAGCCCTGTGCCGACGGAGAAGATCCGGAACGTCGCGCTCGTCGGGCACGGCGGAGCCGGCAAGACCTCACTCGCCGAGGCGCTGCTCTACGTCGCCGGAGCAATCCCCCGGGTGGGCCGCGTCGAGGACGGAACCACGGTGTGCGACTTCGACCCGGAGGAGCACAAGCGAACCATCTCGGTCTCGCTGGCGCTGGCGCCCCTCGAGTGGGAGGGCCACAAGATCAACGTGATCGACACGCCCGGCTACGCCGACTTCGTCGGCGACGTCGCGGCCGGACTCCGAGCCGCGGACCTCGCGATCTTCGTGGTGTCGGCCGTCGAAGGCGTGGAGGTGCAGACCGAGGTCGCGTGGGGGCTCGCCGCGGCTCGCGGTCTACCCCGCGCGATCTTCGTGAACAAGCTCGATCGCGAGCGGGCGTCGTTCGAGCGCACGCTCGAGCAGCTCAAAGACCGCTTCGGGGCGGGTGTCGCGCCGCTCGAGCTGCCGATCGGCGAGGAAGCAGCGTTCCGCGGCGTCGTCGACCTCCTCAGCGACGAGGCGATCACGTACTCGGGCGAGCGGGCAACGGGCGTGACCGGCGCGGTTCCGCCCGAGATGGAGATGGAGGAGCACGCCGTCCACGACGCGCTCATCGAGGGCATCGTGGTGGCCGACGACGCGTTGACCGAGCGGTACCTCGCCGACGACAAGATCGCGATCCCCGAGCTCGAGCACGCGCTGGCAACGGGCATCGCGGCAGCGAGCGTCTTCCCGGTCCTGTGCGGCAGCGCCACGAAGCTCGTCGGTGTCGACCGCCTCGCGCACTTCATCGCCGAGGAGGGCCCTGCGCCGGACGTCGGCCATGGCTCCCCCGCTGCGTTCGTGTTCAAGACGATCGTCGACCCCTACGTCGGGCGGGTGAACCTGTTCAAGGTGCTGCAAGGGACGATGAAGACCGACGCGCACCTGCTCAACGGCCGCACGGTCGTCGACGAGCGCCTCCATCAGCTCTCGATCATGCGGGGCAAGGAGCAGGAGCCCGTCACCGAGGTGACCGCCGGCGACCTCGGTGCCGTCGCGAAGCTCACCGCCACGACGACCGGCGACGTGCTCGCGACTCGCGGCGATGTGCTCGACGTCGAGCCACTGACGTCGTTCGAGCCGACCCTCGCGGTCGCGATCACCGCGAAGTCCAAGGGCGACGAAGACAAGCTCGCGAACGCCCTCCACCGACTCCAGGACGAGGACCCCGCGATCCGGGTCGAGCGCAACGGCGAGACGCACCAGACGCTCCTGTGGGGCATGGGCGAGACCCATCTGGGCATCGCGATCGAACGCCTGAGCCGCAAGTTCGGGGTCGCGGTCGAGACGCACGATGTGAAGGTCGCCTACCGCGAGACCATCACCGGAACGGCACAAGCCGAGGGTCGGTACAAGAAGCAGACCGGGGGACACGGCCAGTTCGGCATCGCGTTCGTGGCGGTCGAGCCACTCGATCGCGGCGCGGGCCTCGAGTTCGTCGACAAGATCGTCGGCGGCGCGATCCCCCGCCAGTTCATCCCCGCGGTCGAGAAGGGAGTTGTCGAGGCCATGCAGTCGGGCGGGGTGCACGGCTTCCCCGTCGTCGATGTGCAAGTCACCGTGTTCGACGGCAAGTACCACGCGGTCGACTCTTCGGAGATGAGCTTCAAGATGGCCGGCTCGATCGGGTTCAAGGAAGCGATGGCCAAAGCAAGCCCCATCCTGCTTGAGCCGATCAGCGAGCTCGTCGTCACCGCGCCGGAAGCGAACCACGGCGACGTCATGGGCGACCTCAATGCCAAGCGCGGCCGAATCCAGGGCTCGAGCTCAGCGGGCAACGGCGAGTTCGAGATCGTCGCGTTCGTCCCGACGTCGGAGGTGCTGCGCTACGCGATCGACCTGCGCTCACTCACCTCCGGACGCGGCCGCTTCGTGATCACGCATTCGCACTACGACCCGGTACCCGCGCATCTCGTCGACAAGATCCCCGCGGCGGTCAAGTAGACGCCGGCTGAGCCGAGGCACCCGGTCGCTCAGCCGTCGAGGCCGAACTCGGACCAATCCTCGGGGTTGGGCTCGGTGTACTCACCGATCACCTCGGCGTCGCCGGCATCGAGCTCCACGAGGCCGCGCATCGACGGTGGGGCGTCGGCCGAGTACACCAGGACGCGCCACGACGGACGTGAGCGCAGACCGCGCCACCCGAGCTGGGCCGACGCGTGACCGACCGGGAACCCGACCGTGCGGCTCGCGACCGCGAGTGCTTCGGTCTGGTCGATCTTCAGGGGCCAGGCGGCAAGGAAGTGGTAGCCCGCGACGAGCAGGAGAAAGACGCCGGCACCGATCAGCCCGGTGTTGCCGCTGCTGAGGCCGCCGGCGAGTGCGAGGCTGCCGATCACGACGTGGATCCACCCCGCGATACGGCGGCGGCGAATGTCGGGAAACAGGTACGGACCGACGTATGCAGTGACATCGAGCTCGCTCGGGAGCGCGTCGCCGCCGGCCCGGGCGGCGGGACTTCCGGCGCGTGCGTGCTCATCGGCCACGACCCGAGGTTAACGGGAGTCGACCGGTCGGTGGCACGCGACACGGCGTGCGCCGCAGCCGAACCGGCGCCGGGCACCCGAGCACGCCGGCCGGGTGCAGACTCAGGATCTACTGGGTGCTGGCTGGGAACCTGCTGGGTGCCGGCTGAGAATTAGGGTGCCCGTCGTGAGCCAGGTCAAGTTGTGCGCGGGCACCGCCGGTCCCGCACCCCGCGCGCGTTGGTCGACGTACGGCGGCCTGTTCATGGTCACGCTCGCGACCCTGATGTACGAGATCGGGCTGACGCGCATCTTCAGCGTCACCACCTTCTACCACTTCGCATTCGTCGCAATCTCGCTCGCGCTCTTCGGCCTGACGGTAGGCGCGCTGCTCGTGTACCTCGTTCCGCGGTGGTTCCCGAACGAGCGCGTCGGTCAGCGGATGTGGCTCGCGTCGATCCTGTTCGCTTTGTCGATCCCTGTGTGCCTCGCGATCCAGCTGTCGATCCGCTTCGACGTGGCCTGGTCCGTCGGGGGCGTGACATCGGTGATCACCACGTGTGCGATCGCGTCGGTCCCGTTCGTGATGAGCGGGGTCGTCGTGTGCCTTGCGCTCACGCGGTTCCCCGATCGCATCAACCGCCTCTACGCGGTCGATCTGCTGGGCGCCGGCCTCGGATGCCTCTTGCTCGCCGTCGTCTTCAACGCGATCGACGGCCCGAGCGCGCTCATCCTGGTCGCCGCGTTGGCTGGCCTCGGCGCGCTCTTCTTTGCCATCCACTGCGAGCACCGGCGCGCGCTCGGCGCCACGGTGATGGTCGTCGTTCTGTTGAGCGGCATGGCCGCGTTCAACGCGCTCAGCGCTCGCGACGGTGTCGCACCCATCGCCATCGTGTGGACGAAAGGCGTGAAGGACCTGAGCTACCGGTACGAGACGTGGAACTCCTTCTCGCGGATCACCATCGACGGCGATCCCGACCTTCCCGTGGTCCCCTTCGGCTGGGGGCTCAGCAACACGCTGCCCACCTCGACACGCGTCCGACAGCTCGCGGTCTCGATCGACAGCATTGCGGGCACGTTTCTCACGGGTTACTCAGGCAACAGCCACCAGACCGACTTCCTCCGCTACGACATCACGAACCTCGCGCACTACCTGCGCCCTCATTCGAACGTGCTGGTGATCGGGGTCGGCGGCGGCCGGGACGTGCTCTCCGCACTCGAGTTCAAGCAGAAGTCGGTGACCGGCGTCGAGATCAACGGAAAGATCCTCGAGCTGCTCAAGGGACCGTTCGCGAGCTTCACCGGCCACATCGCCGATGACCCGCGGGTGACGCTGGTGAACGACGAAGCACGCAGCTACATCACTCGCACCGACAAGCGGTACGGCATCATCGAGATCTCGCTCATCGACACGTTCGCGGCCACCACCGCGGGTGCGTTCGCACTCTCGGAGAACTCGTTGTACACGACCGAGGCGTGGAAGCGGTTCTTCGATCGACTCACGCCCGACGGCGTGCTCTCGGTGTCGCGCTGGTACCAGCTCGGGCCGCTCGCACCACTCGAGACGTATCGGACGGTTGCGTTGGCGTCCGAGGCGCTCACCGAGCGCGGGATCAAGAACCCTCGTGATCACATCCTCGTGTACCACTCACCCCTCGAGAAGGGGTTCACGGTGGCGACGGTGCTCGTCTCACCCAAGGCCTTCACCCCGGCCGACGTCGCGAGGATGGATCAGGTCACGGGTGATCTCCAGTTCCCCGCCGTGCTGACGCCCAACACGGCACTCGGCCCGAAGTGGGCCGAGCTCGCCGCGGCCGGTGGACCGGCCAAGGGCCTGGCCGCGTTCGCCGAGGACATTGCACCCCCGACCGACAACCGTCCGTTCTTCTTCCAGATGGCCAACTTCGACAACCTCGTCCAGGGAAAGGGTTTGGACGACCCCCGCGTCACCCGCCCGGTGAAGGTGCTCGGGCTCCTGGCGGTGGCTGTGCTCCTCCTGACGTTGCTGTTCATCGGTGTGCCGCTGCTCATCACGACCCGGCGCGGTGCGCACCGCGGCATGACGCCGTTCTACATCTACTTCGGGAGCATCGGGTTCGGGTTCCTACTCGTCGAGTTCTCGCAGGTGTTGCGATTGAGCGTGTTCCTCGGACATCCGATCTATGCGCTGACCGTCGTGCTGTTCTCCGTACTCCTGTTCAGCGGCATTGGCTCCATGCTGAGCGAGCGCATCATCAATCTCGATCGCACGAGAACCGTGCTGGGTCCGCTGGCCGGCCTGCTCGTCGTGCTCGCCGTCTTTGGCTCCGCGACGGTGCTCATCACCGACGCTGCCGCGAGCGCGACGACGCCCATTCGCATCGCGGTCGCCGTCGCGCTCTTGATGCCGATCGGGCTGGTGATGGGGATGCCGCTGGCGATCGGCATGCGAATGGCCGCGACGCGACGCGACGCGCCAACCTCGTTCCTCTGGGGCATCAACGGTGCAACCTCGGTATGCGCGTCGGTGCTCGGAATGGCGATCGCCCTGTTCTTCGGGATTGCTGCGGCGTTCTGGGTCGGTTGGGTTGCCTACGCGATCGCGGTGGTCGCGATGATCGTCGCGGTGCGGAGCAGCGCCCGGGTGAGCGCCGACGCCGAAGCTGAGGTGCGGGTTCCCCTCGACGCAGCCCGTTAGGGAAACCTGCTTCTCGGAACTGCAGTGCCCACGACCGAGCACTCCGCGAACTCGAAGAGCGCGCGACGTCGGCCGCGGCATTAGCCGGGCCACGCGGCGCGGAGCCGCTCGAGCGTCGTGGTGAGCGCCTCGGGCATGACGCGAATCTCGGCGACGCTGGTCATGAAGTTGGTGTCACCGACCCAGCGGGGCAGCACGTGCACATGCAGGTGCCCGGGGACGCCGGCCCCGGCTGCCCGCCCGAGGTTCATACCGACATTGATCCCGTCGGGCGCATACGCGCTTCGCACGGCCATCGTTGCCTGCTGGGTCATCGCCATCACCGCATTGGCCTCGCCGCGATCGAGTCCGTCGAGGTCGGCTTCGTGGCGCAGCGGTGCCACCATGAGGTGCCCCGAGGTGTACGGGTACGCGTTGAGCACCGCGAACGTGGTCGCGTTTCGCGCGACGACCTGGGACTCCTCGGGTGCGGCGGCCCCGAGCGCACAGAAGAGGCAGTCCTCGGGCGCGTCAAGACGGGGGGGCACGGCAACGATCTCGGCGATGTAGTCGGCGCGCCATCCCGCCCACAGCCGTTCCAAGCTCATGCCCGGACCGTCATCCCCCGGCGCCTGACCCCTGGTTCAGGACCTCGGCGGCCAGCTGCCCGGCGAAGTCGTCGACCGTGACGCCGCGCGCAGGGGAGTCACTCCCCCGCTGGTTCACGCCAACCGTGCCCGCCTCGGCATCCTCGTCGCCCACAACGAGGACGTAGGGAACCTTGTCGGTCTTGGCCCTCCGGACGCGCGCGCCGAGGGTGTCGGAGTGCGCGTCATGAAGCTCGACGCGGTAGCCCTCGGCGTGCAACCGGTCGGCGACCCGTGATGCATACGCGTGATGCCGGTCGGCGACGGGGAGCACGACGACCTGCACGGGCGCGAGCCACGTCGGGAACGCGCCGACGTAGTGCTCGAGGAGAATCCCGAAGAACCGTTCGATCGAGCCGAAGAGCGCACGGTGGATCACACATGGGCGCGCCCGCGTGTTCTCGGGTGTCACGTACTCGAGGTCAAAGCGCGGTGGCAGTTGGAGGTCGACCTGGAGCGTCGACAGCTGCCACCGCCGCCCGATCGCATCCTTGACGTGCACGTCGATCTTTGGCGCGTAGAACGCACCCTCTCCCTCGGCCACAACGTAGGGGATCGCGGCCGTGTCGAGCGCGTGACGCAGCGCATCGGTCGCCCGATCCCAATCGGCCGGCTCGCCGACAAACTTCTCCGGCCGGGTCGCGAGCTCGGCCTCGAACTCGTCCAGCCCGAAGGTGCGCAGCAGGCGCAGCACGAAACTGAGCAGACTCGCCAGCTCGTCGGCGAGCTGATCCGGTGTGCAGAAGATGTGGCTGTCGTCCTGGGTGATGCCACGCACGCGCGTGAGCCCGTGGATCACCCCGGAACGCTCGAAGCGGTAGACGGTGCCGAACTCGAACAGGCGCAGCGGGAGCTCGCGGTACGAGCGCTGGCGCGACTTGTAGATCAGCATGTGCCCGGGGCAGTTCATCGGCTTCGGGTAGTAGGTCGCACCCTCCATCTCCATTGGTGGGTACATACCCTCCGAGTACCACTCGAGATGGCCCGACGTCTCATAGAGCGACGCCTTGGCGATGTGGGGCGTCCACACGAAGTCGTACCCACCGGCTTCGTGCTCGGCGCGCGAGTAGTCCTCCATGAGCTTGCGGACCATTGCGCCCTTGGGGTGGAACACCGGGAGACCGCCTCCGATCTCGGGCGGGAACGAGAAGAGGTCGAGCTCGGCACCCAGGCGTCGGTGATCGCGACGCTCGGCCTCCTCGAGGCGGTGCAGGTGCTCCTCCAGCGCCTCGGGTGACTCCCACGCGGTGCCGTAGACGCGCTGGAGCATCGGCCCGTGCTCATCGCCACGCCAGTAGGCACCGGCGAGCTTGGTGAGCTTGAACGCACCGAGTCGCCCCGTGCTGGGAACGTGTGGCCCACGACAGAGGTCGACGAACGCGCTGCCGTCGGCCCGCGGGTTGCGATAGAGGCTCACGACGGTCCCGTCGCCGACCTCCGACGTGTCCACCTTCTCGATGATCTCGCGCTTGTAGGGCTGGTCCTCGAACGCGGCGAGCCCGCCCTCGCGCCCCACCTCGTCGCGCACGAACTCCTGGTCCTCGGCGACGATCTCGCGCATGCGCGCCTCGATGCGGGCGAGGTCATCGTCAGTGAAGCGTCCGTCGTCGGGGAGCTCGAAGTCGTAGTAGAAGCCGTCGTCGATGGCCGGCCCGATGGCGTAGCGAGCCCCGGGGAAGAGGTCGGTGACGGCCTGGGCCACGAGATGAGCCGTGGAGTGACGGAGCACCTCGCGGCCGTCCGAAGATGCGGGCACGACGATCTCGACCCGTCCGTCGGCGTCGAGTGGGCGCCCGAGGTCGACCCACTCGCCGTCGACCTTCGCGGCGAGTGCGTCCTTCCCCAGCCGCCGGCCGATCGAGTTCGCGAGGTCTCGGGGCGTCGAGCCCTTCGCCATCTCGCGTGTCGAACCGTCCGGAAGTGTGATCGTGATGTCGTTGCCCTCGGCGTCAGTCACTCCAACGGAGGATACCTGGGGCACCCCGCAGCGCTGGGCTCAGTTCGCCGGGAGGGGGACACCGACGAGCGCGGCGAGCTCGCGCAGGACGAAGGGAGCGCTGGCGTCGCCGCCGCCCGACAGGATCGCGCTGGCGAGGTCGTCGAGCGCCTCGATCGCTCGGGGCGCATCAAGGTCGTCGTCGAGCGCGTCGCGTACGCGGGTCGCGAACGGGGCCGGGGCGGGGCCGGCGCCACACTCCGAAGCAGCCGAAAGGCGGTGCAGGAGCGCGACGCCCTCGTCGAGGTCGGTGTCGTACCACTCGAACCCGGCCCGGTAGTGGTGGCGCATCAGCGCCAGCCGGATCGCCCGAGGATCGGTCGTCTCCAGCAGGTCGCTCACGAACACCAGGTTGCCGAGCGACTTGCTCATCTTCTCGCCCTCGTAGCTCACCATCGCAGAGTGCATCCAGTGCCGGGCGAACGGTTCACCCGTGATGCTCTCGCTCTGCGCGATCTCACACTCGTGGTGGGGAAAGATCAGGTCGGTACCACCGCCGTGGAGATCGAGGGTGGGACCAAGGCTCCGCATCGCCATCACCGAGCACTCGACGTGCCACCCGGGCCGTCCCACTCCAAATGGTGCCCGCCACGCGGGTTCATCGGCCAGCGACGGCTGCCAGAGCACGAAGTCGAGTGGGGCCCGGCGATGAGGGTCGTCGGGCTTCCCGCCACGCGCCCGGGCGAGCTTGACCATGTAGTCGGCCGAGTAGTGCGAGAGCTCGCCGAAGCGCGGAAAGGTCGACACGTCGAAGTACACGGTGCCGTGTGTGAGGTACGCGTGCCCGGTGTCGAGGAGCTGCTTGATCATGTCGATCATCCCGTCGATCGACTCGGTGGCGCGCGGCTCCGCGAAGGGGGCCAGCATGCCCAGCGCGTCCATGTCGGAGCGAAACCGCTCGAGCTCCGATGCCGCGAGCTCGAGGTACGGGATCCCGAGCTCACGGGCCTTGGGCAGGATGGAATCGTCGACGTCGGTGACGTTGCGGACCATTCGCACTTCGTGTCCGAGGTCCTCGAGCCGACGAATGAGCAGGTCATAGGCGAGGTACGTCGCGGCGTGACCCAGGTGCGTGGAGTCGTAGGGCGTGATGCCGCACACGTACATCCTCACCAGCTCGCCTGGCTCGAACGGCACGACCTTGCGCTGCGCCGTGTCGAAGATTCGCATCGTCACTCGCGGCCGCTCTCGACGCCTACCAGGCGGAGGGTGCCCCTGCCCTTGTAGCGCAGGTTGATCGACAGCAGCACTGCCGCGAACGTCTCAACACCAACCGCGTTCGCGAGTGAGCCACCGTCGAACCCGCGCAGGTTCGCCATAGCTCGCACGAGGTCGAGCACGCTGGCCCGCGCCGAGTCGTCATCGCCGCACACGATGACGTCGCTCTCGAGCGGCTCGTCGATGGCGGCGAACGCGGCCGCCGGGACATGCTGGAACGCGGCGACGACTTGCGCGCCCGGTGCGGCCGCCTGCATCGCAGCCGCCAACGAGCCTTCTTCGGGAATGACCGGGTGGAACTCCTTGCCGACGCGCACAAGTCCGTTGGCCATCGCGATGACGACCTTGCCGTCGAGGAGCTCGGCGTGGTCCCGGGTCGTGGCGACGGCCGCGTCCCAGGTGGTCGCGACGATCACGAGGTCGCGGGCCCCGGCGGCGTCGGCATTGGTGCCCGGACCCAGGGTCGCCAAGCGGTCGCCCCAGCGCTCTGACAGCTCGGCCACCGTGTTCGCGCTCCGGGCCGCGTCGCGTGAGCCGACGATGACGTCGTGGCCCAAGCTCGCCAGGCGGGCCGCGAGGCCCCGTCCGGCCGGACCCGTTGCACCCAGCACGCCGATCTCCACGAGTCGAAGCATGACACGCGCCGGGCCGATCGCCCCACGTCGAGGCCGCGAAGCCCCGGTACGCTCACCTCCATGCCCGACGACGACACGAGCACACCCTGGGCCTTCCGTCTCGTGGCGATCGCCGCCGTGATCGTGGTCGCATGGGTGCTGCTCTGGCCCGTGCTGAGCCTCGCCCGCTCGCTCGTCGCGATCGCCCTCTATGTGGTTGTCGGTGTGATCGCGTATCAGGTCGGCAAGGTCGCCGGCCGAGCGTCGCGAACCCCTCGCGGCTAACCACGCCCGAAGACGAGCTACAGGAGACAGTCGGCCCCGAGAATCTCGCGGAGCTCGGCGTAGAGACCGTTGCTCGCCTCGACGCGAAACTCCTCCCCGAGACGGATGACGGTCGTCTTCTCGGGGCGGTCGAGGTGCACGAACACCGGGCGATTCCCGGGATGCCGGACGAGCACGTCCTTGAGCGCGGCGACGCGTGAATCCGAGAACGCCGCAAGCCGCGCACGTACTCGTACCGGTGCGTCACCGTCGTCGACCGCGAGATCGGGGCTCGTGACCTCGAGCGCGACGATCTTGGCGCGATCGTCACGTTGGTCGACTCGCCCCCGAATGCACACGATCGCGTCGTCTTCGAGCACATGACCATGCTCGGCCATGACCCTGGGGAACACCATGACCTCGACGACCGCGCCGAGGTCCTCGAGCAAGAAGGTCGCCATGAGGTCGCCCTTCTTGGTGTACTTGCGTGAGAGTCCGGTGACGATCCCCCCGACGGTGCAGATGTCGCCCTCATGCTTCTCGTGCAACTCGGCCAGCGGCCCGTCGACGAGCCGACGCAAGGCGTGCTCGACCCCGAGCAGTGGATGGTCGCTCACGTAGAGGCCGAGCATCTCCTTCTCGAACGCGAGTCGCTGCGACTTCGGGTACTCGGTATCGGGGATCTCGAAGCGCTGGTGGTCGATCCCGTCACCCGAACCGAGGGCATTCTCCTCCAGGTCGAAAAGGCTGAAGTTCCCCTGGTCGCGACGACGCCGACGCGCCACCGCGTCTTCGACGATCTGCTCGTGCACGTCGACGAGGCCCTTGCGCGGGTGCCCGAGCGAGTCGAAGCCGCCGGCCTTGGCGAGTGACTCCACCATGCGCTTGTTGAGCGCGGTGGGGTCGACGCGGTCGCAGAAGTCGTGGAAGTCGCTGAACGGGCCGCCCTCCTCGGTGCGAGCCCTGACGATGTGCTCCACGACGCCGGTCCCGACGTTGCGCACCGCGGAGAGGCCGTACCGGATGGCCTGGCGACCGTCGTGCTCGCGCACCGTGAAGTCCTGCTCCGACTCGTTGACGTCGGGCACGAGCACCGGGATCCCGAGCTGACGGCACTCGTTCAGGAACACCGCGGTCTGGTCCTTGTTGCTCTTCACGCTGGTGAGCAATGCGGCGAAGTACTCGACCGGGTAGTTCGCCTTGAGGTAGGCGGTCTGATAGGCGAGATAGCCGTAACCGACCGAGTGCGACTTGTTGAAGGAGTAGTCGGCGAATGGCTCGATCGTGTCGAAGATCTTCTCCCCGAACGCGCGATCATGCCCCTGCCCGACGCAGCCGTCGACGAACTTCGTGCGCTCCTGGACGATGAGCTCACGGATCTTCTTGCCCGTCGCCTTGCGCAGGTTGTCGGCTTCCTCGAGGGAGTATCCCGCAAGCCGCTGCGCCACGCGCATCAACTGCTCCTGGTAGATCATCAGCCCGTAGGTGGGAGCGAGGATCTCCTCGAGGTCGGGATGCGGGTAATCGACGGCCTTGCGGCCGTTCTTGCGATCGGCGTACTCGTTGTGCCAGTTCTGGGCCATCGGGCCCGGCCGGTAGAGCGCGACCAGCGCCGCGATGTCCTCGAAGCGTGTCGGGGCCAGTGACCGCAACAACGCACGCACCGGTCCACCCTCGAGCTGGAACACGCCGACGGTGTCGCCGCGACGCAGCATCTCGAAGGTCGATTCGTCCTCGAGGTCGACGCGATCGATATCGGGGCGCACGCCGGTCGACGACTCCACCAACGCGAGCGTGATCTCGACGACATCGAGGTTGCGCAGGCCGAGAAAGTCCATCTTGAGCAGGCCGAGGTCCTCGACGCCATGCATCTCGTACTGGGTGACGATCGGCGCGTCGCCAAGCTCCCCGCCGGGCAAGGGCTTGCGCTGGATCGGGAGGTACTCCGTCAGCGGCTCTCGCGTGATCACGACCGCGGCGGCGTGGATCCCGTCCTGACGGCGGAGTCCCTCGAGTCCGCGTGCGACGTCGACGACACGCTTCGCCTCGGGATCGCTGTCGTAGAGATCTCGCAGCTCCGAAGCCATCTTGTAGCCGTCCTCGTGCTTCGGCTGGCGCTCGAGGCATGCCGCGAGCGGTGTGTCACGACCCATGATCAGCGGCGGCATCAGCTTCGCGATCTTGTCGCCCATGAGGTACGGGTACCCGAGCACGCGAGCGGCGTCGCGCACCGCGGCGCGGGCCTTGATCGTCGAGAACGTGATGATCTGCGCGACGTGGTCAGGGCCGTAGCGCTCGGCGGCGTACTTGATCATGTCGCCGCGGTAGCGCGAGTCGAAGTCCATGTCGATGTCGGGCATCTGCTTGCGACCCGGATTCAGAAACCTCTCGAACAGCAGGTCGTAGCGGATTGGGTCGATGTCGACGATCTTCAGGCAGTACGCCACACACGACCCCGCGGCGCTCCCCCGCCCCGGACCGACGCGAATCCCGGCCTCGCGCGCGTACCGTACGAGGTCCCAGACGACGAGGAAGTACGCCGAGAACCCCATCGTCTTGATCACGCCGAGCTCGTACTCGATCCGCTCCGTGACATGGGGAGCCAACGTCTCGCCGTAGCGCTGCCCGGCGCCGCTGAACGTGAGCTCGCGAAGATACGAGTCCTCGTCGTGGCCCGCGGGTGTGGGGAACGCAGGCAGCACCGCGTTCCCGAACTCCAGCTCGACATCGGCCCGCTCCGCGATCAAGAGCGTGTTGTCACACGATTCCTCGTAGTCGCTGAAGAGGTGCCGCATCTCGGCGGCGGTCTTCAGGTAGAACTCCTCGGTCTCGAAGCGCAACCGGTTGGGATCGTCGCGGGTGCGACCGGTCTGCACGCACAGGAGCGCATCGTGGGCCTCCGCGTCCTTGCGGTGCGTGTAGTGGCTGTCGTTGGTAGCGAGGAGCCCGATCCCGAGGTCGCGCGCCAGTTGGAGAAGACCTCGGTTCACTCGATGCTGGTCGGGCAACCCATGGTCCTGCAGCTCGATGAAGAAGTTCTCGCGCCCGAGAACGTCGCGGAAGCGCGCGGCGAGGGCGCGCGCTTGCGCGACGTCGCCTCGCAGCAGAGCCTGGCAGACAGCGCTCCCGAGGCAACCGCTCGTCGCGACGATGCCTTCCCCGTGACGCTCGAGCAGCTCGAAGTCCATGCGCGGCTTGTAGAAATACCCGTCGATGTAGGCCGCCGACGAGAGCTTGATCAGGTTGTGATACCCCGTGTCGTTGATCGCGAGCAGCGTGAGGTGAAAGATCTCGTGCTCTGCCCGCTTGGGTCGGTCGAAGCGGCTCGTGGTGACGAAGTACGCCTCAGTGCCGATGACGGGCTTGATGCCCGCGTCACGCGCGGCACGCGAGAACTCGACCACGCCGTACATGTTTCCGTGGTCGGTGATGCCGACGGCAGGTTGACCGTCGGCGACGGCAGTCGCGATCACGTCGGGGACCCGGGCCGCACCGTCGAGCATCGAGTACTCGGTGTGCAGGTGCAGGTGTACGAACGACTTGGTCACGCCGTCACGCACTCCTTTGCTCCACGAGGCTTGCTGCACCGGACGTTGTCCACAGGCCTGTGGACAAATCACATCGGTGTAGTTCCTCGCAACTTAGCGCGTCGCGCGGGCGCTCCCTGTGGTGCCGCGCGCGGCCAGGAGCGGGACCCGCATCTCCGCCTCGGTGAGTGAGCCGTGGGCAGATCGCAGGTTCGCCTCGCCGGGGAGCGCGGGGTCGACGAAGGCCACTGGGTCGCGGGCGGCGAGAACGACATCGCCCAAACGTCGCCGCACCACCGCCGGGGGCTCGGGCCCGAGCCACCCGTCCGCCAGGAGCTCGGCGCGCGACCGCACCCACGCGTGCGCGCCATGCAGCTCGCGGGCACCGGCCACGAGCTCGTCGGCCGCGCCCCGAAGGGCGTGCAGGTAGCGGAACCGACCGTCGCCCGAGGCCGCGTCGACGAGCGCCCCGATCGTGCCGAGGTCGAGCCAGGACTCCGGACCGAGATCGACCTGCCCATGATCGGCGGTCACGAGCACGGTCGCGTGCTCTGGTAGCGCCGACACCAGGTCGCCGACCAGGCGGTCGGCGAACGCCACCTCAGCGTCGAAGAAGCCGTTCCCGAGGCCATGGGCGTGCGCGACCTCGTCGACACCCGGATAGTACGCGTACACGAACGGCTCGCCGGCTGCGACGAGGCGACGACACTGCTCCACCAGCGACGAGACTGCACGCCATCCCACGAGGCGTGCACCACGCAGATGGGCCTCGGTGAAGCCTGTCTTGCGAAACTCGTGCTTGGTGACCACCGGCACGTCACGCCCCCGAAACGGCGCGATCCGCTGCACGGAGCGCGGATCCGGCGCAGTGCGACCGTCGGTCCGCCACGACAGCGCGTTGAGTACGGTCCCGTCCACGCGGACCCGGTAACCGATGAGCCCGTGCAGCGACGGTGCCACGCCGGTCGTGATCGACGTGAGCGCCGCCGCGGTCGTTGACGGAACGACCGTGGTGATCGCCGAGCCCTCGCACCCCACGAGCGCGGGAAGCCCGGCGCCGCGTGCGGTGACCTGGTCCCACCCGAGGCCATCGATGACCAGGAGGACAACGCTGCGCGCGCCCACGACCGGGGCCGGGAGCCAGGGGGCGTCCCGTGCCCCGAGCAGGGTGGGGACGAGCGACGCGAGGCCGGGCCCGTCGTAGACCGGCAGGACAGGCTCGAGCTCACTCACGATCGCAGGCTATCGACCTCCTCACGATTGTCGGCCCTGGCCAGCGCCCGCGCCCACCGGCGCCTCCCGGCCGCCCCACGACGCCACCTCCCCGGCTCGGGCTCGGTGTCGCCGGGGGTCCCGCTCGTGCGCGACCATGGCGGCGTCATGAAGGTGTCCACGCGCGGCGACTACGCGGCCCGGGCGCTCCTCTCCCTCGCGCTGCACGAGTCCGATCGACCAACGTCGGTCAAGGAAATCGCGGAACGAACCACCCTCCCCCAGCCGTACCTCGAGCAGATCCTGCTCGCGGTCAAGGGTGCCGGCCTCGTGCGATCCAAGCGCGGGGTGGGCGGTGGCTACGTGCTCGCACGACCGGCGGCCGAGATCACGCTCGCGGAGATCCTCGGGGCCGTCGAAGGCCCGCTCGTCACCGTCATCGGGGAGCACGACCACTGCGAAGGCCACTGCGTGCTGCAGGAGGTCTGGTTCGGCGTGTCCGAGGAGATGCGGCTCGTCCTCGAACGCGTCACGCTCGCCGACCTCGTCGAACAGACTCGGGTCGGTCATCCGCTCCCCGCACCCACCCCGCGCTGACCCTCCCGTGGCGACGCACGACTCGACCGCACGCGCGATGGGAACCGACGTGCACGTGATCGTCGTCGCCGAGGACGAGCGGGTCGCCCATGAGCTGGGCCGGTGGGCGCTCGAGCGTCTCGAGCAGCTCGAGGCACGCTGGAGCCGCTTCCGCCCCGACAGCGAGCTCTGCCGCCTCAACGCCGCTGCCGGGCGACCGGTCGTCGTCGCCGAGATCACCTTCGAGCTGCTGCGCCACGCGGTGGTGTCGTGGGAGCGCACTGGCGGAGCATGCGACCCGACCATCGCGCCGGCGGTCGTGGCGGCGGGCTACGACCGCGACTTCCGATCGGTCACACCCGACGGCCCCGCGCTCGCACTGCCCGACGTCGGCCCCGCTCCCGGATGCGGCGGCATCGTGCTCGACCCGATCGTCGGCTCGGTCACGTTGCCACTCGGCGTCACGCTCGATCTCGGCGGCGTGGCCAAGGGGTTCGCGGCTGACGTCGTGGCCGACGAGCTCACGGCTGCCGGCGCCATCGGGGTGTGCGTGAACTTGGGCGGCGACCTGCGGGTCATGGGCGCACCCCCCCACGACGCCGCCTGGATCGTCGAAGTCGAGGAGGCTGACGACCGCCCCCTGCTCGCGCTCGCCGAGGGCGGCGTGGCGACGACGAGCCGTCGACGGCGCACCTGGCGGCGGGCTGGCACGGAGTACCACCACGTGATCGATCCGCGGACCGGCGCTCCCGCCCAAGTCCCCTGGCTCGCTGCGACGGTCATCGCCGGGCGGGCCCGTGACGCCGAGGTGTTCGCCAAGGCGGCGTTCCTCGCGCCCGACGTTGCCGGGGCGAACCAGGCATTGCGCCGCGGTGGTGCGACCGGCCTGCTGGTCGACGGCGACGGCAAGAGCCTGGGCCTCGACGGGATCGACGCGTTCAGACGCTGACGACGAGGGGATCGAGGGGCAGGCCGGCACGAGCACCGGGGAGGAGCACCACGACCGCGAGTCCACGCCGGGGTGCGTTTCTCAGCTCCACCGTCCCGCCGTCGGCGGCGACCAGGCGCCCCACGATCGCAAGTCCGAGTCCGAACCCGCCGCGATCACGACGACTGGGTTCGGCTCTCCAGAACCGGTCGAACGCGCGCGCGCGCTGCTCGGAGGTCATGCCGGGTCCGGCGTCGCAGACCTCGATGCGCACTGCGGCGCCGTCGCGTCGCGCCGTCACCGTGACCGCCGTCCCCGCGGGAGCGGCATCGAGTGCGTTGCTCAGGAGGTTGTCGAGTATCTGTTCGAGCCGACCGGGGACGCTTCGGACGTCGGGTGCCTCGAGATCCACGTCGAGGCGCACCCCGCGCTCCGCCGCCACCGCTTCCCAGGCGTCCTGGCGCCCGGCGAGCACAGCAGCCACATCGACGTCGGTGGTCGGGGCCGTCGCGTCCTCGGCCCGAGCGAGGACGAGCAGACCATCCACGAGTCGGGCCAAGCGTCGAACCTCGGTGCGTGCTCCCTGGAGGTCCTCGACCTGGAACTCTGAACCCTCCTCCTCGAGGTTCTCGAGTCGCAGGCTCAGAGCAGTCAACGGTGTGCGGAGCTGATGCGAGGCATCAGCGACGAACGCCTGTTGCGCGAGCACGAGCGCCTCGATGCGCGCCGCGGTCGCGTTGAACGACCGAGCGAGACCATGAAGCTCGGGCGGATCAGCGGGCACGCTGACACGAGCCGAGAGATCACCCGCGCCGAGGCGCGCCGCGCTCGCGTCGAGCTCGGCGAGCGGTCGGGTGAACGACCGCGCGAGCAGCCCGCTCACGAGGAGCACGACCATCGCGACGACACCACCCAGTCCGCCGAGGAGCAACCAGTGCTCGTGAGCGCGCTCGGTCACGAGCGCTAGCGACGCCGAGGCCCGGACCGATCCGACGGCGGCGTTGCTCGAGCGCACCGGCACGGTGACGCTGAGAACGTCGCCGTCGCCGGTGGAGCGATCACCCGACGATTGTCGGCCCCGAGCCGCGGCCACCATCTCGGGACGCGCGCTGAGGTCCTGACCGACCGGCGGCTCCCCGGCGCCCGCGGCAGCGACCACGGTGCCGTGTCCGTCGACGATCACCGCTCGCGTCCCCGTCTGACGGTGGAAGGAACGCACCACGCGGTCGAGCCCAGCCGGCGCGGCCGAGTCGGCCATCGCCTCGCCCACGCGCAACGCGAGCGCGTACGCGTCGGTCTGCACCTGACTCGTGAGACGACGATGCTCGGCGTTGGCGAACGAGAGACCGAGGGGCAGCTCGAGCGCGAGCAGCACGAACAACATGAGTGACAGGTACGAGACCAGCAGGCGGCGCCTCACACCCGTGCACCGTCCTCGCGCAGCCGGTACCCGACACCCCGCACGGTCTCGATCCACCGGGCATCGCCAAGCTTGCGGCGCAAGCTCCCGATGTGGACGTCGAGCGTCTTCGTCGGTCCGTACCAGTGCGGGTCCCAGACCTCGTCGAGGATCTGTTGGCGAGCGCAGACCGCGCCCGGGTCCTCGGCCAGCAAGGCCAGGAGGTCGAATTCCTTGGGGGTGAGCGACACTTCGGCCCCGTCGACCACGACCCGACGGGTGCGACGGTCGACGTGCAGGCGCACGGCCTGGTTCTCGGACTCGAGCCGCACCGTCACGCGCCGGGTGACGGCCCGGATCCGCGCCACGAGCTCACGCAGTCCGAACGGCTTCACGACGTAGTCGTCGGCGCCGAGCTCGAGGCCCACCACGCGATCGATCTCGTCGCCACGAGCCGTCACCACGATGATCGGTACGTCCGACCGGGCCCGAAGCTCACGACAGAGGTCGAACCCGTCGACGTCGGGGAGCCCGAGGTCGAGCAGCACCACGCCCGGCGCCTCGTCCTCGAAGGCTGCCAGCGCATCGCCGCCACGCTCGCAATGGCGAACGTCGAAGCCCTCCCGTTGGAGGCCCCGAACGAGCGGGGACGCGATGGCCTGGTCGTCCTCCACGAGGAGCACCCACATGCTCTTCGCGTCGGCACGCCCCGGGGGCAACCTTTACCTGTTCCTGGCGAAAGCCTCGGCTGGCGTTGTGGTGTCGTCCCGTACGGTGTGCTGGTACCGAATCCTTTCGGTGCCCCGAAAAGCCCAGACACGCGACGGCCCGTCGGTGGGGTGTCAACCCCCCGGCGGGCCGAGCGCATCCAGGGCGGCGGCGAGGTCGCCTGGCAGCGGGTCCTCGAAGGCCAGAGGGCGGCCGTCGACCGGATGGGTGAAACCGAGGGCGTAGGCGTGCAGGAACGGACGTTCCGGACCATTCGGGAGCCTTCGGCCGCCGTAGGCGACGTCGGCCACCACCGGATGCCCGATTGCGGCCAGGTGCACCCGGATCTGATGGGTCCGACCGGTCTCGAGCCGGCACTCGAGCAGCGAGACCGACGCGTCGGGCCACGATGAACGCACCTCATAGCCGGTGCGGGCCGGACGGCCCGCGTCGCGCACGGCCATCCGGGTGCGCTGGCGGGTCGAGCGTCCGATCGGCGCGTCGACGACGCCTCGGGGTGACGCGAGCTCGCCGGTGACCAGCGCGAGATAGCGCCGGTCCACCTCGCGCCCCGCGAGAGCCCCGACCAGCCTGGTGTACGCGTCCGCAGAGCGCGCGACGACCATCAGCCCACTGGTGTCCCGGTCGAGACGGTGGACGATGCCGGGCCGCGCCGGATCGCCGACCGCGGCGATCTCGGGGAACCGGTCGAGCAGCCCGTGCACGAGCGTGCCGTGCGTGTGTCCCGGGCCCGGGTGCACCACGAGCCCTGCGGGCTTGACCACGACCACGACGGCGGCGTCGACGTGGCGCACGTCGATCGGGACGGGTTCCGGGCCGGGGAGCTCCGGCGCGCTGGGCGCACCGAGCAGCTCGATGATCTCGCCCACAACGAGACGGTGACTCTTGGGCACCAGTTCGCCACCCACCAGTACGGACTCGTCGGCCACGAGGTGCTGCACCTCGGCACGACTCCAGCCGGTGAGCAGCGACACCGCTCGGTCGAGTCGCTCGCCGGCGAGTGATTCCGGCACGACGATCGGCTCCTCGTCACTCACGACGGGGCGGCTTCGCCACGTTCATGGCCACCGCCGAAGAGACTCCAACCCACGAGCAGGATCGCTCCCACCGTGATCGCGGAATCTGCGGCGTTGAACATCGGGAAGTCCCCGACACGAACGAAGTCGACGACGGCCCCGCGCAGGAACCCGGGCGAGCGGAAGACACGGTCGCTGAGGTTGCCGATCGCGCCACCCAGCACCAGGGCCAGCGCCACCACCGCGACGATGCCGTCGGTCCTGCGAGCCGCGCGCACGAGGAAGATCACGAACACGATCGCCAGGACGGCGAGCACCGGCGTCATCCCCTGGAAAAGGCTGAACGCACCGCCCGTATTGCGGCTGAGCGCCAGCTCTACGTCGGCCCCAACGATCGAGACCGGACCGTCGGCCAGGTTCCCCACCGCCCACGTCTTCGTGAGCTGATCGAGGAGGACCACTGCGGCGACAACGGCGGTGACGAGCAGGGCGCGTCGCCGCTGGTCGGAATGCGCACGGCCGCGCCGATCAGCGTCGTCGTTCGGCACGCGCCTTGCAGTCGACGCACACGTTCGCCCACGGGATCGCTTCGAGACGCTCCAGCGGCAGGCGTCTGCCGGCGGGAGTGCAGACACCGTACGTGCCCTTCTTCATGCGCGCGAGAGCCTCGCTGATCTCGTCCACCACCTGTCGGGCGGACGCCGACAGGAGAAGATCACGTTCGCGCTCGACGTTGACGGTGTCCCCGTCGCCTGACTCCTCGTCGAACTGGGTGTCCCCGCCTTCTCGATCGCGGGCGAGCTGTTCAGCTTCTGCCGCGAGCTCGTCGGCCTGGCCCTGCAGTCGTTCCCGTTCCTCCAGCAGCTTCTTGCGGAGGCGCTCGAGCGTCTTGGCCGAGAGGTTCGGCGTGCCCGGACTGACCTCGAAGCCCGAGAGCTCGCAGATCACCGTCTTCTTCCGCGCGCTCGACACCTTCGCCGGAGCGACAGCCTTCGCCGGCGCCTTCGTGG
>Ga0209048_10000059_pt1 | contig 98795 bp, 81 predicted proteins | sample FrelakmetCRP12CR_FD_187146 | JGI IMG/M metagenome (GOLD analysis project Ga0209048, IMG submission 187146) | Freshwater lake sediment microbial communities from the University of Notre Dame, USA, for methane emissions studies - CRP12 CR (SPAdes)... | ecosystem: Environmental > Aquatic >...
GGCCTCCTGCATCGCGTCGTCGGCATCGTCCGGGCGGCCGCACACCAGCAGGCTGAAGCGATAGGCCACTTCCTGCGCCCGCATCAGGAGCGTCTCCATGGCGTGCTTGTCGCCCGCCTGAACCGCGCGGACGAGCGCCGCGTAGTCGGCACCTTCCCGTGCGGCCCGGGTGTCCTCTTCGTGGAGATTCGTTTTGCGCGAATTGGTCACAACCATCGATCCCACACGTGTGACGCTTTCCCGGGGGCGTGAATCATACAACAAGGCAAGCCGATTCTATCCCGGGAATCGCCGGCGCCTCGCTGCCAGAGGTGTATCGGCGCGAGCACCCGGCCGACACTGAACGGACGATCGCGAATGGCTTCTATGGTATCCCGAGTCGCAACAGTCGCGACGATTCTCCTGGCGGCTCTGCCGCGGCTCGCGGGCGCGCAAGCGCCGTTGACGCTCGACCAGGCCGTCGCCGCCGCCCTCGCACACAACGACGGGATGAAGGCCGTCAAGGCCGGCGAGCACGAGAGCGCCGCCCGTGTCGAAGAAGCTCGCGCCGGCTATCTGCCGCGCGTGGACTACGTCGAGGCCTGGCAGCGGGGCAACAACCCGGTGTACGTGTTCGGGTCGCTGCTGTCCCAGCAGCGTTTCACCGCGGCCAACTTCGACCTCGAGGCGCTCAACCACCCCGACGCCCTGACGAACTTCCGCGGCGCGTTCAGCGTGGAGCAACCGGTGTTCGACAGCAGCCGTCTCGCCGGCATCCGATCGGCCGGTCTCGGCAACCAGATCGCACTTCACACGACCGCCGAGGCGCGATCCGACCTGGCGCTGGGCGTGACGCGGGCATACGGCGGCGTCCTCCATGCCATCGCCGCGCGGAAGGCGGCCGGTTCCGCTGTCGAGTCTGCGACGGACGACGTCAGCCGGGCCGAGCAGCGGCGCGACGCCGGCATGGCCACCGAGGCCGACGTCCTGTCGATGAAAGTGTTCCTGGCGCAGATGCAGGAGCGTCAGGTCCGCGCTGCCAGCGGCGAGGCGATCGCGCGCGCACAACTGAACCAGATGATGGGCGCGCCCCTCGACGCGGACTTCGTCCCGTCGGAACCGCCGCCCAGGGCGCCCGTCGCCACCCTGCTCGCCGACGACGAGGTTACCGCCGTGAAAGAACGGCCGGCGGTGCATCGGGCGGACGCGCAGGTGGCGCTGGCCGGAGTGGCCCATTCCGCCGCCAAGCAGGCGTTCCTCCCGCAAGTGGTCTTCCAGGGAGTGTACGAGTTCAACGGCAACACTTTCGCGGACCGCGCGTCCTCCTGGCTGGTCGCCGGTCAGCTGCGGTTCAACCTGTTTGCCGGGCTCGGTGACACGGCTCGCCTGAAAGCGGCGACAGCCGCGCAGGCCCGCGCGGCCGCCGAGCGCGAAAGCCTCCTGTCCTCGGTTCGCCTCGAAGTGCGAACGGCGCGAGCCGAACTCGACGCCGCGATCGCGCGTGAAGCGATCGGCCGCGCGGTGGTTCTCCAGGCTCGCGAGAGCCAACGCATCATCCGCGACCGCTACGATTCGGGCCTCGCGGGCGTGAGCGAAGTGCTTCGCGCGGCGACCGCAGTACTCGACGCCGAAACGCAACGGATCACGTCCATCGTTGACGCCATGGTCGCCACGGCCGCGCTCGATCGGGCCGTCGGCCGCGTTCAGTGAACACATTCTTCGGAGAGGCAATGCAGAGACCCGTTATTCTCCGCGCGGCCGGGCTGGCGATCGCGGTCGCAGGAGTGGCGCTGACGCTGCCTGGCTGTTTCGGCAGGACCGACACACCCACGACCGACAATCGCGCTCCGGCAGATGTTTCCGTGCAGGCCGCGCGCCTCGAGTCGGTCGCCTCGTCGTTCGAGGTGGGAGGCGTAGTCCGCGCCAGGACGACGGCCACGCTCGTCAGTCGCATCGTGGCCGATGTCCAGGACATCCCGGTTCGGCCCGGGGACCGCGTGCGCGCGGGGCAAACGCTGATGCACCTCGACGGCCGCGAGCTTCAGGCGCAACGCAAACGGTCGGAAGCGGCGCTGGCTGCCGCGGAACAGGGCGTCATGGCCGCGCAGGCCGCACGCGGCGCGTCGGAGGCCAGCCTGGCGCTGGCGACCGCAACACACAAGCGCATCAGCGGCTTGCGATCGCGCGGTTCGGCCACGCCGAGCGAACTCGACCAGGCCGTCAGCAGCCTCAGGGCCGCCGAATCGGGAATGTCAGGAGCCCAGGCCGGTCTCCGCCAGGCGGAGGCCGCTGCCGACTCGGCAAGGGCGGCGCTGCAGGCCGCGACAATTGACGCGTCCTACGCCGCCATCACCGCGCCGTTCGACGGCATCGTCACGGAGACCCTGGTGGAGGTCGGCAACATGGCCTCCCCTGGCGTGCCGCTGATGACCGTCGAGGACGAGCGCGGCTTCAGGCTCGAGGTGCGGGTTGACGAAGCTCGGATCAGCAGCATCGATCGCGCGCATCCGGTCGAGGCCCTGCTCGAGGGCCGGCCGGCCGGCACGCCGGCCGGCGTCCCCGACACGATGACGGGCATCATCTCCGAGGTATCACGCACACTCGACCCGGGGTCGCACGCGTTTCTCGTGAAGATCGATCTTCCGCAGGCGGGCGCGCTGCGGTCCGGCATGTTCGGCCGCGCCCGGTTCCCGGGGCCAAGCCGACAGGTCCTCCGGCTGCCGGCGAGCGCCGTTCTCCGGCAGGGACAGCTGACGTCCGTCTTCGTCGCCGGCGCCGACAACAGGGCCCGGATGCGATTGGTGCAGACGGGGCCGGTCACGGACGGGCGAATCGAGATTCTCGCCGGCCTGGACGCGGGCGAGCCGGTCATCGTCCAGCCGCCCGCCGCCCTCGTGGACGGTTCCCCGGTGCGTCCGGCACGGACCGTCTCCAGCGTCGAGTCGGCGCGACAGGCGGAGGTTCGCCGATGAGCCGCTCGACGGGTGCGGCCGGTCGCCTGGCCGGCGCGTTCATTCACTCCAAGCTCACGCCGCTCGTCATCATCGGGTCCCTCGCGCTGGGCCTGCTGGCGGTGCTGGCCCTGCCTCGCGAAGAGGAGCCCCAGATCATCGTCCCCATGATCGACGTCTTCGTGTCGATGCCCGGCGCGTCGCCCACTGAAGTCGAGCAGCGGGTGACCAGACCGATGGAGAAACTGCTCTGGGAGGTGCCGGGCGTGGAGTACCTCTATTCCACCTCCAGCCCGGGCCAGTCGATGGTCGTCGTGCGGTTCGTCGTGGGCGAGGACGAGGAGCGTGCGCTCGTCCGGCTGAACCAGAAACTCGCCTCCAACTTCGACATCATTCCGGCGGGCGCGTCGCAGCCGCTCGTGAAACCCCGCTCGATCGACGACGTGCCGATCGTGGCGCTCACCCTCTGGAGCGCCCGGTACACCGACCAGCAGATCCGCCAGGTCGCCGCGCAGCTGCGCGACGAACTGAAGGAGGTTCCGAACGTCTCGGCCGTGGAGATCATCGGGGGCAGACCTCGCCAGGTCACGGTCGAGATTGACCCGGCGCGCCTCGCGTCCTATTCGCTGGATCCCGTCGCAGCGGCCCGCGCGCTGAGAGCCGCCAACGTGGTGCCCCCGGCTTCGGATGTCGTCAGCGGCAACCGGAGCGGGCTGGTGCAGGCCGGCTCCTGGCTGGTGACCGCCCGCGATGTCGCCAACGTCGTGGTCGGAAGCCGGCAGGGACTGCCCGTCCGGCTGTCCGACGTCGCGAAGGTCGCCGACGCCGACGCCGAGCCGACGGGCTACGTGACGTTCGTCGGCCGCGACGGCCGCGCGTTCCCCGCCGTGACCCTTGCGATCGCGAAGCGCAAGGGTACCAATGCCATCACGATTGCGCGGGGGCTCGAGTCGCGCATCGAGGCGCTCAAGGGGACGCTCCTCCCCGCCGACCTCTCCGTCACCGTGACGCGAAACTACGGCGAGACGGCCGAGCACAAGTCGAACGAGCTGCTCTGGCACATGTTCCTGGCGGTGCTGTCGGTGTCCATCCTCATCTGGGTGGTCCTCGGCCGACGGGAGGCGGCAGTCGTGCTGACCGCGATCCCGGTCACTCTGGCGCTGACGCTGTTCGTCTTCTACCTGTACGGCTACACCCTCAACCGCATCACGCTCTTCGCCCTGATCTTCTCGATTGGCATCCTGGTGGACGACGCGATCGTCGTGGTCGAGAACATCGTGAGGCATGCGCGGCTGGCCACCGGCGAACAGCACGGCCTGGCGGCACTGGCCGTGAAGGCCGTGGACGAGGTGGGTAACCCGACGATCCTCGCGACGCTGACGGTCGTGGCGGCCATCCTGCCGATGGCCTTCGTGGGCGGGCTGATGGGCCCCTACATGCGGCCCATTCCGATGGGCGCCACCGCGGCGATGGTCTTTTCGCTCATAGTCGCCTTCGTCGTCACGCCTTGGGCAGCGGCGCGCCTGATGAAACGCCCGACAGGGCACGCGCATGATCACGAGGACCGGATGACGGCGCTCTACCGGACTGTCATGGGCCCGTTGCTGCGCCGCCCCGCCCTGCGCATCGGCTTTCTTGCGGGCGTGGCGCTCCTGCTCCTCGGATCCGCCGCGCTGGTGCCGCTCGGGCTCGTTACGGTGAAGATGCTGCCGTTCGACAACAAGAGCGAGTTCCAGATCATCGTCAACATGCCGGAGGGCACGCCGCTCGAGCAGACCGCCCGCGTGGTGAGCGCGGTCGCGCAGGAGACGCTTCGCGAACCGTCCGTCGCGAATGTCCAGACCTACGCCGGCACCGCCTCCCCGTTCAACTTCAACGGGCTGGTCAGGCACTACTTCATGCGACGGCTCCCGAACCAGGGCGATCTCCAGGTGAACCTGGTGCCCAAGGGCGAGCGCTCCGAACAGAGCCATGCCATTGCCAAGCGCGTGCGCCTCGCGATCGCCCCGCTGGCCAGGAAATACGGCGCCCGCGTCCAGGTCGCCGAGGTGCCGCCCGGACCGCCGGTTCTGCAGACGCTGGTCGCCGAGGTCTACGGGCCCGACGCGGCTCGGCGCCAGGCGATTGCCGGCGAGGTGAGGCGGACGCTCGAGACCACCGCCGGTGTCGTGGACGTGGACTGGTACGTCGAACAGCCGCGCGCGAAGACCAGCCTGGAGGTCGATCAGGAGAAGGCGGCTGCGGCCGGCCTCTCGGCCGCCGATGTCGCCACCGTCGTGCGGATGGCGGGTGCGGGAGAACCGGCGGGCCTGCTGCACGATGAACGGGCGCGCGAGGATGTCCCGATCGTCCTCCGCCTGCCTCGAGAGTCGAGGGGTTCGCTCGACACGCTGAAGGGCATCCGCCTCCGGGGCGCCGAACCGGTGGCCGTCGGCGAGCTGACGCGCGAGGCGCGCACGGTCGAGCCGACCAGCATCTACCACAAGAACCTCCGGCCGGTCACGTACGTGACGGGCGACGTCGCCGGGGTCGCGGAGAGCCCGGTGTACGCCATCCTCGCCATGAACAAGGTCCTCTCGCGGCTCTCGCTCCCGGAGGGTTACCCGTTCGAGATCTACTCCACGCGACAGCCCGACAACGGCGGGCGCTACGCGATGAAGTGGGACGGCGAATGGCACATCACCTACGAAGTGTTCCGGGACCTCGGCCTGGCCTTCGCCGCGGTGCTGCTGCTGATCTACGTGCTCGTCGTCGGGTGGTTCCAGTCGTTTGTCACGCCAGTGACGATCATGGCGGCCATCCCGTTCTCACTCGTCGGGATCCTCCCGGCTCATGCAGCAATGGGGGCATTCTTCACCGCCACGTCGATGATCGGCTTCATCGCCGGCGCCGGCATCGTGGTGCGCAATTCGATCATCCTCGTGGATTTCGTCGAACTCCGCGTGCGCGACGGCATGCCGCTGGCAGACGCCGTCATCGACGCCGGGGCCGTCCGGTTTCGGCCAATGGCCCTGACGGCTGCGGCCGTGATCGTCGGGTCGGCGGTGATCCTGTTCGATCCGATCTTCCAGGGGCTGGCCATCTCGCTCATGGCCGGCGAGGTCGCGTCGCTGCTGCTCTCACGGATGACGGTGCCGGTCCTCTACTACCTCATGAACCGGCGGAGAATGGAAGGCGTATCGGTGGCCGCCGCAGCGGCCGCACCGGTGGAACCATAGGCGAGCGAGACCAGGAGTCGATGATGTGGCACTTTCCGCCGTCCGGGATTCTCGTCCCCGTCGATTTCGGCGATGCGTCGGGCCGTGCTGTCCAAGTCGCGAGCGCCGTGGCCGCCGCGGTCGGCGCCCAGCTGCAGCTGGTCCATGCCGAAGTGCTCGAAGTGCCCGCGTATTTCACCCACGACCAGTTGCACGCGCTCGAACGCGAGCGACGCGTGGCGCGGGCTCGCGCTCAGGAGTTCCTGGAGGGTTTCGCCCGCCAGCACGGGGCTTCACGATTCACGTCGCGGGTCGAAGAAGGGGCGCCGAGCGCGGTCGTTCTCGAGGCCGCGCGCCACGCGGACCTCGTCGTGATGGGGACCCATGGGCGACGCGGACCCGCCCGCTGGTGGCTCGGGTCCGTCGCGGAGCGGGTTGTTCACGCCTCTCCGGCGCCCGTGCTGGTGGTCCGCGCCGACGCGGCTGGAGTGCCCGTCGAGAGCGTGTTCGCGCACCCGATGCTGGTTTCGACCACAGCCGCCGACGAAGCGCTGTCGAGGCGCATCGCCGCCGGGCTGGCCTCGGCGTTCGACGGCCGGCTGGCCGATGCCGCCGCAACCTGCCAGGCCGACCTCGCGCGAGACCGCCAGGCGACCATGGTCGTCCTCCCGGCATCGTCGCGTCACGGTTCGCTGCTGGCCCATCCGGCCGAACACTGGCTCAGGCACTGCGCGCTCCCGATGCTTTTCGTGCCGGACCCTGTATCCAAGTCCGGCCCGGCTGAATCCTTGGATCAGGTGCAGTGACATCCCGTCAAGGAGAGTTGAGATGACAGTCGACCGCTACGTGCGCATGGTCGGCGGGCTGTTCGTGTTCGTGAGCGTGCTGCTCGGCCTGTACGTCAACCCCAACTTCTACTGGTTCACCGCATTCGTCGGGTTGAACCTGTTCCAGTCGGCGTTCACGAACTGGTGTCCGTTGATGTCGATCCTCAAGGCCGCCGGCGTCCGGAGCTGACACACGGCCGTCGCGGAATCTGATAGCCTGTTGCAGGAGGTCGTGACCGTGCAAGACACGCGCTACGGTATTCGGGTGGAATTGCCGATCAGCTACGAAGCGGCCGTCGAGAAGGCCACTGCGGCGCTGAAGCTGGAGGGTTTCGGGGTTCTGACGACGATTGACGTCAAGCAGACGATCAAGCAGAAGCTCGACAAGGACTTCCGGAAGTACGTGATTCTCGGCGCCTGCAACCCGCCCATCGCCTACCAGGCCCTCAGCACCGAAGCCGAGATCGGCCTCCTGCTCCCGTGCAATCTCATCGTCTACGAGAGCGAGCCTGGCCGCAGCGTCGTGGCGGCTGTCGCTCCGCTGGTCACGATGAGTCGGGTCGAGAACGACGCGCTGGCACCGCTGGGGATGGAGGTGGACGCGAAGCTGCGTCGAGTGATCGCGTCGCTCGAAGGGGCGGGGGCGTGATGGACTATCTGTGGCCGCTGGCCTTCCTCGCCGTCTGGGTTTTCCTGCAGGCGTGGCTCCTGCCGCGCCTCGGGGTCCCGACGTGAATGAGCAACTCTTGTGGCGTCGAGGATCGACGCAATGCCCCGAGCAGCACTCCACCGACAGCCGACGTCCAGTCTGACCGCCGGCAGTGAGCGGTACGCAGCGGCTCGATCTGCCTACTGCCTACTGCCCTGCGCTCCCTCACGTCCGTCGCTCGTCTGCAGCGCCACGGCGTTGTCGAGGATCGGCTCGTAGCTGCAGAACGGCTCCTCGGCGAGGTAATCCCCGTGGTCGGAGAACGCCCGGGCTCGGCACCCTCCGCAGATTCCCTCGTACTTGCAGATCCCGCACTTCCCCGTCAGCGTCGAGGGGTCCCGAAGCTGCTGGAACACAGTGGACTTCGCCCAGATCTCTCCGAATCGCTGCTGCCTGATGTTCCCCGCACTGACCGGCAGGTAGCCGCACGGGTAGATGTCCCCGGAGTTGGAGACGAAACACACGGCCGTGCCGGCCAGGCACCCCCGTGTCATCGCTGACAGCGGCCGCCCGCCCGCAGGGTCCGGCGCCGCCTTCATCTGCGTGCCGTGCGCGACGAACGGCGTGCTCCGGTCGCCCAGCTTGCGCTCCTCCACGATGCGCTGGGCGCGCACTCGGAAGTAGTGCGGGGCGCACGTCGCCTTCAGGTCGATGGACACATCCTTCGAGCGGTCGTAGAACCAATGGAGGACCCGCTCGTATTCGTCGGCTGGCAGCATCTCCCGGTCCGCGATGCTGACGCCGCAGCCGACCGGCACCAGCATGAAGATGTGCAGCGCATCTGCGCCGAGCGACAGAGCCAAATCCAGCAGGGACGGCAACTCGGAGACGTTGTGCTTCGCAATCGTGGAGTTGATCTGAATCGACACGCCGGCCGCACGCAGGAAGCGAAGACCGTCAATGGCTTTGGCGTGCGAGCCCGGGATGCCCCGGAACGCGTCGTGGGTGGCCGCGACGGCCCCGTCGAGGCTGATGGCCACCCGCGAAAAACCCGTTCGCCGAATCCGCTCGGCGAGCGGCGGGTCCACCATCGTGCCGTTGGTGGCCAGCGCCATCCGAAAGCCTTTGCTGCGCCCGTAGGCGCCGATATCGAAGATGTCCTGCCGGAACAGGGGTTCCCCGCCGGATAGGACCATCACAGGCCTGGCGACTTCGGCGATCTGGTCGATCAGCCCGAACGCCTCCTCGCTGTTCAACTCAACGAGCGACCGCTCGGCTTCAGGAACCGCGCGACAGTGCTGACATCGCAGGTTGCACGCCTTCGTCGTTTCCCAGAATATCAAGCGCAGCGGTGGCACCGCTGTCGGAAGCGTCATCAAAACCGTCCTCTTCTGGAGAATACACTCGCACGCCGTCGGCCCGCGGTGACGGCAGCCCGCGGCCGCCTGTGCGACCTTCCACCTTCTATCTTGTGTCGCCGATCAGTTCGCGCCGCCGGCCGCAATCACCTTCATGACGCCCGGCCAGTCCGAGGACGAGCCGCCGGTCTGCCGGCCGAACGCGACCGCCGCCGATACGTCGCTGAACGCGTAATAGCCCAGTTCCTTCGTGTTCTCGTCGATCTCGCTCTTCACGAAGACCGCCGAGCGCGCCTGGATGAAGCGCCCGTTCTGGTAATCGGTTACGAACACCGTGCCTTCCGTCGCCCCGTGCTCGTGGAGGTAGCGCGCCAGGCACGAGACGGTACGGAACTTCAGGGCCAGCCGGCCGGCCGGCGGCACCACCTCCGCCGCGATCTTCAGGTTCTGGATGGGACGCCGACACCCTTCGCAGATGTCACCCGCCCGGATCGGGACGGGCGTGACGGATGAGCACGATACGATGGCCAAAAGGAAGACCCCGACGACGAGCGGAACGACGGTTCTCATATGACCCTCCCGCTGGGATGAACATCCGAGAGATTGGCCACGTTGCGAACACGTTCATACGCCCGCGTCATCCTGTCCAGCCCGCTACCCGTCCTCCTCCACCAGGATGGCGCGCGCGACCGATGGCTCGACGGCCAGTTCCGTCTGGTCGCACTCGAACACGAATCCCGGAAACCGCTGCAGCAGCCGGATGCGTGCGCCCGGCGTCACGCCGAGCGCCTTCAACCGTTCGGCTCGGGCGGGGTTGTCACGCAGGACGCGGAGCACCACGCCCCCCTCGCCAACGTCGAGCGACGCCAGGCGCCGCCCGTGCTCAAAATCCGACACCGAGGATCCGAAAGGCATAATGGAGGCCGGCTCCGGTGGACAGCGCCACGGTCGTCACGAACACCAGGATGGCCACCGCCGCTTTCAGCCCCTGCTCCTTGATGATCATCAGGAAGTTGGCGACGCACGGGACGAACAGAGTCATCACCGTCAACGCCACCACTGCCTGCGTCGCGCTCAGCTGGCCCGCGTGCGCCAACTGGAACAGACCCGCGGCCCCGTAATCCCGTCGCAGGAAGCCCATCACGAAGACCTGCGCGGTCTGCTCCGGCAGCCCCAGGAGCCCCGTGACAATCGGCCTGCCGCCCGCGACCACCCACTTCAACAGGCCTGTCTTGTCCAACACAAATAATAACGCTGTTCCGACCAAAAAGAGCGGCACGGCCTCCCAGAGATACCACCGGATTCGCAGCAGCGTCTTGGACGCGAGGTTGCGTATCCCGGGGAGCCGGAGCGGGGGCAGTTCCAGGATGAAATCCGATCGCTCGCCGGGGAGCACCTGAGCGGCCAGGAACCCGACGAGGAAGATCTGCACGAGCACCACCCCGAAGAGCGTCAGCAACGCGGCGAACGAAATGCCGCCGAGGATGCCGAGGATGGTCGCCAGTTGGGCGGAGCACGGGATGCCGAGCGCGAGCAGCAGCACCGCGATCAGCCGCTCCTTCGGTGTCCCCAGGATCCGCGTCGTCATGGTCGCCATGGTGTCGCAGCCGAGGCCGAGCACCATCGGCAGCACGGCCTTGCCGTTCAGCCCCATGACCCTGAAGATCCGGTCCGAAAAGATGGCGAGACGTGGGATGTAGCCGCTGTCTTCCAGCCAGCCGAATATCAGGAAGAACGTGGCGACGACCGGGAGCACGATGGCAATCGAGTACGTGAGGCCCATCGTGATCAGGCCGTATTCGCCGACCAGGAAATCGCGAAGCGGGGGCCAGGGGACGAATCGGTCGGAGAGCGCGATGGCGGCCGGGTTGACGTAGCCCTGGAAGAGGCCGTGTTCGATCAGGTTCACGAGCGTCTGGGCGCCGAAAACGCCAACGAACAGGTAGATGACGTAAAGGACGAACGCGAAAATGGGCAATCCCGTCGCCGGCCGCCGTACGGCGCGGCCAAGAAACTCCTGGAAGCGTCCGATCGATGCCGGTCGCGTTCGGCGCAGGCGGGCTGCGGTTTCGTGCGCCCAGGCGCCGTGGTCGCCGGTCGGCGTAAACGGGACGCGGGCCGGCGACGCGAGGGGCAGCGCTTCCTTCAGATCGTTCAGCCCCTGCCCTTCGACGGCGACCGTCTCGACCACCGGCACGCCGAGCTCCGACGCCAGCCGCGCGGCATCGACCTCGATGCCGTGGCGCCTCGCCTCGTCAACCATGTTGAGGACGAGGACCATGGGCAGGCCGAACCCGGCGATCTGAGCGGTCAGCATCAACGCCCGCCGAAGGTTGCGGGCATCCGCCACCTGGACGACCACGTCCGCCTCGCGGTTGGCGAGCAGGCGCCGGCTGACGTGCTCGTCCTCGCTCAGCACGCCCTCGAGGGCGTTGACACCGGGGCTGTCAATGATGTCGCACACCTCGGAGCCGACCATGGCGCGGCCGGTGGTGATGCCGACCGTCGTACCGGGGTAGTTCGAGACGGTCGCGTAGCGGCCCGTCAGCCGGCCGAAGATGACGCTCTTTCCGACGTTGGGGTTGCCGACCAGGATGAGTTTGAGAGGACGCGCCCGGAGCCGGAGTGCGGCAGGGGCCGCGGCGCGCTCGGCGGCGACATGACAGGACATGGTGGAAGGAGGGCCGATCGTTCTGCCCGGTTAACGATATTGCGAATGAGTCTCAATCTTACCTCATTCCCCGGTGCCTGACCATGACAAACGCCAAGATTTTGGACCTGACCCCAAAACGAAAAGGGCGCGATACGCTCGACAGCGTACCGCGCCCAGGAGTCCGCCGCTTTCAGCCGTTAGAAGAAGTAGAACACGCGGACGACCGCGGTCGACCCCGAGTACGGCCGGTTGCCGTAGCCGGTCGTGATGGCACCGAGCCAGTCGATCCGCGGCGTGTTCGTCTGCGTCCCGAGCGAGGCGATCGGCAAGGTGTCCGACCCGGCCGTGTTGATGGTCGCGAAGTCGGCCACGTCGAACTTCTCGTACAGGTAGTCGAAGCCGATGCCGACCTTCTTCGAGAGGCTGTACTTGAGGTCGAACGTCAGATGGTGCCACGCGTTCGTCACGTTCGGCAACGCGATGAACTGCCCGATCGCGGCGAGGGAGCTGATGCGAGGCCCGCCGTGCAGGAACCCCTGGTCCGAACTGCTGTAGTCGTAGGCGACGTTCAGGTCCGTCTTCGCCACGGGCTTGACCAGGTTCAGGTACAGCGTGAAGGTGTTCACCTTCTCGTCGTTGGTCATCGTCCAATTGCGGGCCGGGTCGGTCCACGTCGGATCCGGCGCCGGGTTCGAGTTGCGCGACTGCTGCAGCGCGTTGAAGGTCTCGCGCCCGTAGTCGGCGCCGAAGTTCGTCTTCACGTTCGGCGCCACGTTGACACCCACCGTATAGGTGGTGTTCGTGTTGCTCAGCAGGCCGAACTGCTGGGCGGGGTCCGCCGCCTGGTAGTCGTCCTTGCCGGACGCCACCGAGAAGTTGACGCCGACCGTCGAAATCGGCGTGAACTCGACGAGGAACGTCCCTCGATTGCGCGTCCGCGACGCTTCGTCGTAGAACCGCAGCGCCGGCTGCGCGCCGGACGCCGCGATGTCGTCGACGCTCAGGCCGATCGACGCACGCGAGGTGTGTTCGTACAGCGCGCGCAGCGTCACGTACTGGTTGCCGACCGTGTCGAACGACACCCGCGCGGTGTTGTCCCTGAACCCCTCGGTCGCCCGCGTCGTGTGCTCCCATTTGTCGTACCCGTAGCCGAAACGGATGGCGCCGTAGGGCATCGGGGTGAGCGACGCGTTGATGTCGAACGTGTTGCGATTGATGTTGAACCGCTCGGTCCCAGTCGTCGGGTAGATCGGCACCCCGGCCGGCGCGCCGGGAATGGACGGGTAAGGAGTCGTCGAGTACGGATTCTCGGCCGCGGCGTCGAACCTCACGGACTGTGTATTGTCGAATTCCGGCGTGAAGTCGTTGCGGCTGTTGAACCGGTACCGGGCGGTCACCGTGACCCACTTGTTCGGCCGCGAGTTCACGTTCATGGTCCCGGTGGCGTAATTCACGCTCATGTCAGCGGTGTCCCGCGGCAGCGACGCCAGACCCGGCCACCACGCGTACACCGCGGGGTTGGCGATCGACGAGTTGGTCGTCCACGGGATGAGCGCGTCATCCTGTCGGCTGGCAGCCATCGAGAAGCTGGCGTTCGCCGTCGTGTGGACGGGCAGCTTGACCATGCCCATCCAGTTGAAGGTGTCCTGCGAATTCGACGGCGCCATCGCCATCCGTCCGTAGGCTGGTCCGCCGCCGGAGCTGTAGCCGCTCGGGTCGAAGCACGTGCCGGGCGCAGCGCCCGAAATGCCGGTCTTGCAGTAGTCGGTGGCGAACAACGGATTGTCGAATGTGAACGACGGGATGTTCTGCTGGAACTTCGAGTGCAGGTAGCCCACCTTGAACATGCCTTGATGGCTCGCCCACTCGATGCCGACGTTCACCTCGGTTTCCCGGTTGTCGATCACAATCGGGAGTTCCGTGGCGTCGTTGAACGCGAACGACGCGCCGTACGGCATGTTGCCTGACCTCTTGTAGCTGAGAACGCCGAAGGTGAGGTCGAGGTTGTCGGTGGCCGAATACCGCACGTCGGCCGCGATCGTGTCCCGGCGCGACTGCAGATCGAACTGCTTCGCGATCGAGTTGTAGATGGAACCCGTCGCCAGCTGCGCCACGGTCTGCGGGACGCCGACGGGCGATACCGGGTTCGAGAACGTGGGGCCCGCGCCGCGGCTCGCCTGGACCTGGCCGCGCAGGCCCGCGTCGAGCGTGCAGCTGCCCGCCGCGCAGTTGTACGGTGTCCTCGTGTCGTAACTGTAGTTGAGCGGCGTCGAGTCGAACATGAACGACGCCTTGACGCGCCGGCTGTTGAAGTTCAACGCGTACCGGCCGTCGCGGTAGCCGATGCTGGTGGCCTTCACGTCGAAGGTCCAGTTCTCCGTCTCCTTGTTGAACAGCAGGTTGACGTTCGCACCGCTGCGCAGGTCCCGATACCGCTCGTACCGGGCCTCGTCACCGCTCGTGGAGGTGACACGTCCACCGATATCGATGACCCCGTTCGACGGGGTGGTCGTCGTCTCCTGCGGCTTGTCCTGCGCCCACGCAACGGTCGTGGAGGCGAGCAAGAGCGCCGCAGTCCCAATCATCAGTCTGTTGCGCATCGCAATCATCCTCCTCACCTAGCGCAGGAAAGCCTTGCCCGTCGGGGCATTCGACCCATGAATCTGCTGATGGCAGACCACGCACGACCTGCCGTAGATCTTGTTGCCGTTCGTGGAGTTGTTCAGCAGGTAGCCCTCGTACACCGTTGGAGGATGGCGCGATGTGACGTGGCAGCGCTGGCACAGGAACGGCTGCTTGGCCACGAGCATCCGGTCGTTGTTCGAGCCGTGCGGGTCGTGGCAGGTCACGCAGTTCTCGGTCACTGGGGCGTGCTCCCAGAGCGTGGGGCCCCGCTTCTCGGCGTGGCAGCTGACGCACGAATCGAAGACCGTCCCGCCGGTCCTCAGCAGCTTCACGTTCGACGCGCCGTGCACGTTGTGGCAGGACGAGCACGAGAGCTTGCCCTCGCGGACGGGCATGTGGTTGAACTTGAGCTGCTTGTTGACGATGGCCCGGTGGCAGGTCGCGCACAGCTCGGTCTCGGCAGCGGCCTTCAGCTGCTTGTCGCCCTTCGCGGCATGGATGCTGTGGCACGTGGTGCAGCCCACGTTCCGCTGGTCGTGCTGGCTGCCGGACCAGAACGTGTGCTCCGTCCGGAAGTGGCAGCTCGAGCAGACCTCGCTCGCGTCCTTCGGCGACAGCGAGGCGAACCGGCGGATCTTGGTCTTGTCCCCGCCGGCGTCGGCGTGCGCCTTGCCCGGGCCGTGGCAGCCCTCGCAGCCCATCGCCGCCTTGGTGTCCCCATGGCATGCCTGGCACCCGGTCGGCGCCATCGGTGTGCCTGCCTTGAACGCGTGCGAATGAGGCCCCTGCTTGATTGCCGCGCCCCGGTCCTCGTGGCAGCCGAGGCACGTGGTCGCGCCCGCGTACGCCCCGTGGGGGGCCTGGGCCTGGACGAGCGACACTTTGGCCGATTCGTGGCCCGGCGCCGGTGCCGTCCCGGTCGCCTTGGCGGCCTGGCCGGCCAGCGCCAGCCCGCCGAGCGCGAGCCAAGCGACCGCGAGAGCGGTGAGCACCGCCCGACCGCGGCTCTGGACGAATGAATCCATGGCTTGCTCCTTCAAAAGTGACTACTGCCCTGTTTGGGGGAATCAAGAATGCGTCGGCCACCCGACGTACCGGACGCCCGGAAGTCGACCGACGAACGGCCGATCGATTGCCCGCGGCGCCATCTGCAATGGCGATGCCGCAGCGAGGTCTCGAGAGGGTCGTTGTGAATATCATCACAACACTGAGAAAACGCACCCGAGACGTGCCGATTTTCTGCGGCTTTCATCGGCACCATCTCCGGAGGTCCGGCAGGGGCCAGGGCCGGCTACCGGGTATTCGGCAGCTTTCGCCCTGGCTCTATCCATTATTCCGTAGACGCCGATCCCGATTCTTGAATTTTGTGAAAGCATGCACAAGCTGATTCGGCCGCTTGTGAATGATCGAACTAGCTCAATCTCGACTGGGGTTGTCCAGAATATCGGCGCGAACGCTACGAAGGGAGGGACACGAAAGCGGAGGTCAGGGGGGCGAGGCCTACCCCATCTTGTGACAGAGCTCGCAATCCTGTTTGATCACCAGGCCGTCACTGGTCTTCTTGGCGTCGTCGTGACAGCGGAAGCATCCCGGGAAATCCACGTGCCCGAGGTTGTTCGGATACGTTCCCCAGGTGACCTTCATCGACGGGAAGATGTTCCGCCGGTAGATGTCCTGCGTCGCGGCGATGGCCTTCGCGACGTCGGCCTTCCTGGCGGCTGCCTGCGGGCCGAGCTGCTGATCGAAAAACGACGTGAGGCGTCTGGCAATTCCGGCTGCAGCCGCGTCCTGCGACGCGTAGACCGCCTTGAGCGCCGCCACGGCCTCCCGCCGCACGTATGGCAGGGTCGGCGCGATCACTCCATTGGAGAGGGCGTCGTCGACCGCTCGTTCAGGCGTCGAATCGAAGCGGTGGCTCGGCCGGTTGTGGCAGTCCATGCAGTCCATCAGCCGCCGCTCGCCCTTCCGCAGCTGTTCGTCGGTCACCCCGTCCGCACGGAACTTCCGGACGCCGCTCCGGTCCGCCACCTCGACGTAGACGATCGTCTGGCGTTTCGCGTCGGTCGTGATGTAGCTGACGCGTGTGGACGGCGCCATGTGCCAGTGGATCCCGTGTGCGCCGATGCTGTCGCTGCCGCTGCCCACGTGCAGTTGGAGCGTGCTCGTCGATTCCGTATTCGCCTGGTCGTCGGCGAATTCGCGCACCTGCCGGACACGGTCGCCGGTAAACTTCTCGGGCCAATGGCACTGCTCGCAGGTGTCGCGCGCAGGCCGCAGGTTCTCGACGGGCGAAGGGATCGGCTTGGGATAGGTCTTCAGCGCCACGGCGAACAGCTGACGCGTGCCCGACAGCTTCGACTGCACGAACCACGGCGCGCCGGGGCCGATGTGGCACGCCACGCATTGGACGCGGGCGTGCGGACCGCCCCGGTAAGCCGTGAATTCCGGCTGCATGACCGTGTGGCACACCTGGCCGCAGAACTGCGGCGAGTCCATGTACTCGATCCCGCGAAACGCAGCAAGCGAGATCACGACGATGTTCCCGACCGTCAGGACGACGAGGATGCCGGCGATTGTCCGGGTGTGCCCGGAGTTCAGATCGATGAGCGGCCAGGCGAGCGTCGGACCTGACGCCCTGAGCCGCTCGTGCCGTCGCGAGCGGACGATCCCCAGCGGAATCAGCGCAAGGCCGAACACGAAGAAGCCGGGGAGCATCAGGAAGAACACGATGCCCATGTACGGGTTCATCGGCAGACCCATGAGGTCCGCGACGAAGAACGCGAGGAACAGGATCCCGCTGACCGTCGTCAGCCACCCGCCGAACATCGTCAGCGGGTTGCGCGTGTGCCGGAACTTCGATTCCGCCGCCATAGTCTCGTTTCTCCGCCAGGGGTGAAGGGCGCCCCGGGGCCGCCGCACGACAACGACGCTACAGGCGCGCGAACAGCACCGCGTAGAGTATCAGGCCGACCATCGCCAGGCCGAGCGTCACCGCGACGACCGCCACGGCTTTCGCGAGCCTGGGCACCCATGCGGCCGCCGGGCCGACCTCAATCTCGTCGAGCCGCCGCCCAGCCCGGAGACGCTCGTACTCCGCGGGGCGCTCCTCCATCAGTTCGTGCTCGCTCACCCGTCCCGTGAAGATCACCGGGTCCATCGGGAACTTGTCGGGCCGGAGATGGCTGTTGAAGAAGTGAATCGTGAAGATGAAGCCGACGGCCAGCAGGCCTTCTTCCCCGTGCACGAACAGCGCGATGTTGAACCACGACCCGGGGAGGATCTTCGAGAAGACCTCGGGGAACCACAACACGAGCCCGGAGCCGCCGATCACGCCCATGCCCCAGAAGACGGCCCAGTAGTCGAACTTCTCCCAGTAGGTGAAATGATCGAAGCGGGGCTGCGGACCGAGGCGAAGGAACCACCGCAGGTGCGCGAGCATCTCCACGACGTCCCGCGGCTGCGGGGTCATCGAGGCCGGGCCCCACAGGACGTCCAGCTCCTTCTTCACGTAGAGACGGTGCATCAGGCGCCATACGTGGAGGACGACGCAGCCGATCATCATCGACGCGAAGATGCGGTGCACGATTCCGGCCGAGTGGCCGCCGCCGAACACGGCGGCGAGGCGTATCGCCCACGGAACGTCGCTGAACAGCAGGGGCATGCCGGTGAACGCCAGCCCGAGGAAGCTGACCATCAGCACGCCGTGCAGGAGTCGATTGTAGATGTCGAACCGCTGGTATTCCATCGGGCTACTCCTGCGTCCGCCGGCCGTCGTCGCGCCGTGACGACTGCCCCAGGCCAGGCTTCACGGCGCGCGAGGCCCAGAGCGCCGTGTGAATCCCGAAGAACGCGAACACGCCGATGAGCAGCACCTCCATGAACTTCGACGCGTAGAACAGCAGCGGGTCGCGCGCGCGGTTGTGGCGGTCGGCGTGTGGGTCGTACTGCGCGAAGCTCGGGTTCGCGCCCGGGTGGCACTTCTTGCAGGTGGACACCTCGCGCGCCGCAGACACGGTCGAACGCACGTCGCGCTTGGGGAAGATGTCGTGGGCCCCGTGGCAGTCCGCGCACGTCGCCACGCGCATGAACCCGAGTTGCGTTTCCTGCCCGTGGAACGTGTCGCGATACGTGCGGTTCGATTCCGGGTGGCACGAGCCGCATTCGGCCGTCACCTGGGACTTCCACGACGCCCCTTCGGTCCGCTGAATCTGGTGCGCCGAGTGGCAGTTGACGCAGACGGGCGCGTCCGGGCGTCCCTTCGCGAGGGCCTCTCCGTGGACGCCGGTCAGATAGCGGCGCTGCACCCCCTCGTGGCACCTGCCGCACGTGGCCGGAATCGTCGCCCGGAAGACAGTGCTCGCCGCGTCGGTCTTGCGCTTGATGTCGTGCGCATTGTGGCAGTCCTTGCAGTTGGGCGCCACCGTCAGGCCGCTCCGGCTGAGCGCCTGTCCGTGGATGCTGTCCTGGAACTGCGCGACGACATTGCCGATGGCGATGCGCCCGCGCCGGATGATCTCGGCGTTCCCGTGGCAGTGGCCGCACGTCGCCGGCAGGTTCAGGTGGTAGGTCGCCGAGTCCGGGTCCTTGGAGCTTCGGATCTCGTGGGTGCCATGGCAGTCCTTGCAGGCCGCCGCCACGCTCTGCGTCGACGCGCGCCGGGCCTCGGCGTGCACGCTGGTGTCGTACTTGGCGGCCGCCGCGTCATGGCACTTCGCGCACGCCACCGGCGCGAGCTTCTCGGCGTGGGGGAAGTCGGTGGTCCGGGCGAGGTCCGCGTGGCAGTCCACGCAGGCGATGCCCGCCTGGCCGTGCACCGAGGCCCCGAACTTGTCGGGCAGCACCGCTACGGAGCGGCCGTTGGACCCGGCCGCCGAAGGGTCCCCGTGACACGCCAGGCAGTCGTCGTTGGTCGGCGGCTTCGGCACGGCCGACGCGGCAGGCTTCTGCGCCAGCGCCGTCGAGGCGGTCAGACACGCCGCGAACAACACAGCGGTAGTGAAACGCGTAGGTCTCATGGGCGCGAGGATAGCTGCAATCGTTGAAGGAGCCCGCATTGTAACGACGCCGCGGGCACAACGCAATGACTGTCTCCGGTAACCGGGCAAATGGAGCGGAACCCTGAATCACCTGACCCACGACGCGGGCGCGCGGCCCTGCTGGCCGCGTCCCGCCTGCCCTGCCCGCCTAATCTGTTGCCCGGTTCGGTCGCCCTGTGGAAAAAGGGTCTGGAAGGATGAAGTAATGCAGCTCGACACGACCGGCCGTTTCATGGGCTGACCGGCCGCGGCAGGTCTATTGTGGATACCAACGCGCGACCTCCCCGGGCACAGATCCTCGCCTGCAGCGAGCAAACTCTGACAGGCAAACTTTCTTATCTCAATGGTTCAGCCTCGCAAACCGGGTGCCATCTCGAACTTCCCATGATTCCCAGCAAAACCGTCCGACGAATCCCGGGAATTTGCGGGGGAGCGGCACTCCTCCGTCGAGGATGCCGGGAAGCCGGCATGGTTCGCCGCCTGGGGGCTGGCGGGAACCGTCCGGCGCGCAACTACGAGCGCACACATTCCGCGCACCGGGACTCGAAGGAGATGCGGAGGATTATAGACCAACGGGGGAAAAAGGCAAGACTGCGCGCTAGACGGCGGGGTCCCGGCGCCGGAATACCCGGAACTGGCTGCCGGCCTGGACCTGCTCCGCGAGATAACAAATCTCGCCGCACTGCGCCGAAAAGTGGTAGCCGAATTCCGGCTCGTGATCGGTCACATCCTCCCACTCATCGTCCAGGCCGACGATGGCGTTCGCGGCAGCGGCCACCTGCTCAGCAGGGGCTCCAGGAAACCGCTTGCGAAGGACGGCGAGGATTTTCTCTCGGTCGATCATAGCTCGGTGGAGAACGGGGAAGGCCGGGCGGGGGGATGAGCTCGGTGCCGCCGACCGTCCCGAACGCATGCGGGCCCCCATCCGCATACATCCGAATCCAGCCGGCGACACCGACCAACGGAGATTATAGACGCAAGTCGGATGCCACGCGCAACCCTGGTGAAAACAGGCCTTAAATCACACGTTCGTCGCGCTCCCCCCCGCCGTTCGGCCCCCCTGCGCTGGCGGGTTTTCGCCGTTGGCGCCGGAATCTCGTCGCGGCCGCGGCCGCATGCGACGCGAGAACAGCGGTTGCGCCAGGGCCCTGGCCGTGCGGCGGTAGGCCTCGTAGACGTAGAACCCCGGCGTCCGGGGCACCAGCATCGCCGTGTCATCCGGGTTGACGACGATACTGACCTCGATGTTGGGTGCCGCGCCGATCGGAATCCAATTGCGGCGGCACGCCTGGTAGACGTGTTCCATGACCGGCCGCATCTGGTCGAACGCCGGCGACGGCCAGTTCTCCATGGCGGACCCGATGGTCGGTCGGAAGATGCACACCGTCGGGAAGGCCCCGTGGTCGGCAATCCAGTCAATCCCCTTCAAGGTCGCCTCGATCGGCTCCACACCCGCGATGATCTCGCCCGACACCGCCCCCTTGGGCATCCGCTTCGCGCAGTGCTCGATCGAGTCGAAGAAAATCTGCTGCCCGAGCACGCGCTCCTTGCCCGGGCAGATCTTCGCAAACCACTCGGGATCGACGAACTCCAGGCAGAACGAGAGGTGGTCCACGCCCAGCGCGATCAGACGGTCGTAGTGACTGAAGTCCTTCTGCGGCGCCAGCTGCGCGCCGACCAGCACGCCGACCTGCTCCTTCAGGGCGGCGATGTACGGCTCGGCGAACTGCACGCCGCGGCTTCCCTGGAACCCGGCGTTCAGGTGTACGAAGGTGACGCCCGATTCATCCCTCGCCGCCCTGGCGACCTCGACGACATCCGCGACGGCCTTGTCCACCACCTCGTGCTCGCCCACATTGTTCCCGGTCGTGCAGAATCGGCAGTTCAACGACGGGCTGTAGTTCCAGAAGGTGCAGACCATGTTGATGTAGACGCCGAGGTAGGTGCCCTGCAGCACGCCGATGCGGTTCATCGGGATTCCTCGGGTCGTGCTCTTCGCGTACCACGCGGGCTCGGGGGGAATCTCGATCGGATAGCGGACCGAGTTCCGATCGTCCCGCACGCGGTAGCCGTCGAGAGGGGAACCCTCGAGCACGTAGGGCGATTCGTGCGCGAACGACTCTTCCACCGGCACGTTCACCCAGATCCGCTCCTTCACCCACGACCCGCCGGGAATCACCACCTCGAGCCCTGAACCGAGACCCGCCCGCGTGCGCGAAATCCCTCGCGCGCCGTCCAGCGGCACCTCGTCCGGCACGCGCATACCACGGCAGAACAGGTCGATCTCGAGCTCGCACGCATTCAAGGGCATTGGCTGATCTCCGGTCCTCGCGAACAGTCTAGCGCACCCGGCGCGGTCACGGCGAGGCGGGGAGGCGCGTTCAATCCGGTTGCGCGTCCAGCGCGCGCCGCACGGCATGCGCCAGGGTGCCGGAGGTGAACGGCTTCTGGAGCAGCGGGGTGCCTCGATCGAACTCCCCCCGCCGGACGCCGGCGTCGTCTGCGTATCCGGACAGGTAGATGACGCGGGCGTCCGGGTGTGTCGTCCGGATCTGGGCGACGAACGACGGGCCGTCGAGCCGCGGCATGACGACGTCCGTCACCACGAGGTCAATTCGGCGCGCGTGCTCGCGCCAGACCGCCAGCGCGTCTTCGCCGTTGCTGGCTTCGAGAACCGCATAGCCGAGACGTTCGAGGATGGCCGTGATCAGCCTGCGCACGGAATCCTCGTCCTCGACGACCAGGATCGTCTCGGTGCCGCTGGTGGTGTCGAACAGGTTGTAGGCAGTCTGGACCTCGTCCGGCTGCTCTTCCACCTGCGGGAGGCAGACCCGGAACGTCGTCCCCTTCCCGGGCGTGCTGTCGACGGAAATGAACCCTTCGCTCTGCTGCACGATCCCGTAGACCGTGGACAAGCCGAGCCCCGTGCCCCGTCCCTGCGACTTGGTGGTGAAGAAGGGCTCGAACAGCCGTGCCCGGGTCGCGTCGTCCATGCCGATGCCGGTGTCGGCGACGGAAAACGTCGCGTAGCGACCGGGCGCCACGCCGCGTTCCGCGGCCTCGCGCTCGCCGAGTTCCATCGAACCGGTCTGGATGGTCAGTGCCCCGCCTCGTGGCATCGCATCACGCGCGTTGACCACCAGGTTCATCACGACCTGTTCCATCTGCGTCGGATCGGCCTTGACGTTGCCCGCGAGTCCGATGGCCAGTCGCAACTCGACGTCCTCGCCGATGAGCCGCCGCAGCATCGGCGCCACGTCTTCGAAGACGCCGTCCAGCGCGAGCACCCGCGGCGCGAGCACCTGGCCGCGGCTGAACGCCAGGAGCTTTCGCGTCAGGTTGGCCGCGCGTTCGCCGGCGCGTCGGATTTCCTCGATCCTCCCGGTCATCGGGTCGTCCGGGGCCAGGCGGTGCAGCACCAGGTCGGAATAGCCGAGGATCGCGGTGAGCAGGTTGTTGAAATCGTGCGCGATGCCGCCGGCAAGGCGGCCCACCGCTTCCATCTTCTGGCCTTGGCGCAACTGCTCGGCGCTCCTCTGCAGTTCCTCCTCGGCGCGCTTCCGATCGGTGATATCCGTGATGAACCCCTCGAGCACGATCGCCTGGCTGGACGACGACTGCGCGGCGCGACCCTGTTCCCACACCCACCGGATCTCGCCGCTGGCGTGCCGAATCCGATACGTGAGCGTGTACGGCTGCCCGCGGTTGATGGCGTCGCGAACCTGCGTCGGGACCTCTTCCCTGTCCTCTTCGAGGATCAGGCTGCCGTACGACACCACGCGGTTGCCCACGAGGTCGGAAGGCTCATAACCGGTGAGGCTGCGACAGCCTTCGCTCAGGAACAGCATCGTCCACTGGGGATCGACGCAGCACTGGTACGCCATGCCGGGCAGGTTGCTCATCAGCGTCGCGAGCATCCGCTGGCTCTCCCGGCTCGCTTCCTCGGCCCGTCGCCGTGCCGTCGTGTCGACGGCCTGCACGAGCAGGCACTCCTCACCGGAGACTTTCAGCGGCACGACCGAGAACACGCCGTCGAAGAACCCGCCGGAGCGGCGGCGGAGCCGGATCTCCTGTTGGTGAATCGCGCCCTGGCGGGCCACGGCCTCGAGCATCTCGTCACGGTCGGTCGGCGTCATCCACAGCCCGAGCTCCGTGGACGTCCTCCCGATGACCTCCTCGCGCCTGAAGCCGAATTCGCGGAGGAAGACATCGTTCACGTCGAGGTAGGTGCCGTCCGACCGCCGGCTGATGCCCATAACGCTGGGCGTCGAGCGAAACGCGCGCTCGAATCGCGCCTCGGATTCCCGCAACTCGTGCTCGACCCGGGTCCGGTCGGTGATGTCCATGGCCGACACGAGCACCCGTGACCACGTGTCTTCCGCGCCGGGCGCCACCGACCACTGGAGCGCCAGCCGGATCGGGTCGCCATTCAGGGTGTAGTTGACCCCCTCGCTCTTCCACGACCCCACGCCGTTTGCCAGCTCGACGATCGAGCGCCGGAACACGCTACGGCCGTCTTCGCCGATGATGCGGTCGAGGCCGGCCAGCAGCTCCGAGCGGTTCTCGGCGCCGTAGAGCGCGAGGGTGGCCCGGTTGACGTCCACCACCCTGACGGCTTCCACGCAGTCGGCGAGCTCTTCGGGATGTGTGACGAAGTGCTCCTCGAAATCGGTGACGCCGAGCGCGCGCAGCCGCTCGAAATGGCGCCTGATCCCGGAGAAGTCCTCCTCCCACAGCGAAATCGGGCTTTCGGCGAAGAGCGTGCGATACCGTTCCTCGCTCTCGCGGAGTCTGGCGTCGGCCTGGCGCGCGGCCGTCACGTCGTGGATCGCACAGTGGATACGAATCTCGCCGTGCTGATCCTGACCGCGACGACCGTCGAGCGAGATCGTGACCGGCGAGCGGTCGCCGCGGATCAGCGTCAGCTCGACGTCGTGCACGTCCGCGCTGCCAATCCTCCGTCTGAACTGCGACTCGTAGACACCAACGCTCTCTGGCGCAAGCAGGTCGGCGAATCGCCGCCCGACGGCCCGCCCCCGCGTGAGGCCGGTCAATGCCAGCCAAGCGTCGTTCACCATCACGATCGTGCCGTGCTCCGAGACCGAGTGGTAGGCCAGAGGGAGGTACTGGTACAGGAGCCTGAAGCGCTCCTCGCTCTCGCGCAACGCTTCTTCGGCCTCCCGCCGCGCGGACACGTCACGCACGATCGCCTGCACTCCCCCATCCTCGAACGCACGCGCGTTGACCTCGACGGCCAGGACGCTCCCGTCCTTCCGACGGATCCGGCGCTCGGTGACGATGCCGCGCCCCGACCGCAGCTCCTCGAAGTGAAGGGGCTGGGCGGCGAGATCGCCCGGCGCGAGGAGATCGACCACGCTAAGGGTCAACAACTCCTCCCGCGTATACCCGGACAGCCGGCACACCGCCGTGTTGACGTCCACCAGCCGCAGGTGGTCGTCGGTGATCGCGATCCCGTCCGACGCGTGCTCGACCAGCTGCGTGTACCGGCGCTCGGCCTGCACCAGCTTGTCCTGGACCTGGCGCCACTCGCTCAGGTCGAACGCCATCGTGGCCGCGAGGCGGCGCCCGTCGGCATCGGTGATGGGGAACTTGACGGTCAGCCAGTACCGTTGTCGTCCGTCGGCGAGCACGACCGTGTCAACCGACTGCTGCGGCACGCCCGCGCTGAGCACCTGCGCGTCCTCGCGCTCGAACCGCTCCGCCAGCCCCGCCGACCAGAACCGGGAATCCGGCTGCTCCCGCCACGCGCCCGCCTCGACGCCGAAGTACCGCTCGAGCGTCGCGTTGGCGTAGACCAGTCCGCCGGCCTGCGTTCTGACGAACGCGATGGCCGGGCTGTTGTCCATGAACGTCCGGAAGCGCTCCTCGCTGCCGCGCAACGCCTGCTCGGCCTTGTCGCGTTCGGCCTGCCGCTCCTGCAGGGCGTTCGCCATCTCGTCGAACGATCTCGCCAGTTCGCTCAACTCGCCATGCCCGTAGGGCAACCGGGTCCGCGCCGCCGGATCACCGGCGGCCAGCTTCTTGGTGGCGTCCAGCAGCGACGCGACACGGCGGAGAACGAACCGTTCGGCCGCAAACCAGGCGGCGGCGAGCGTCAGGACCATGGCCATGAGCAACGTCAGCAGGTGCCGCGTCTGCAGCCGGTCGAAGGCGCCGTACGCCACGCTCCTCGGAACGCCGATCGCCATCCGGAGGCCGGTCTTGACCTCGCCTCGAACCGGTGTAAACGCGTACACCCTCGACACGCCGTCGTCGTCCTCCAGTTCGATCGTGCCTTCGTCCTGCTGCTGCATGCGCCCGGCCAGCGCGCTCTCCGGCAGGCCTCGTCCGAGCGCCTCGGCCGCCTCGGGGTAGCGGGCGACCACGACGCCGCGTCGATCGATCAGCACGAGGACGGCGCCGGACGGCAGCTGTGCCGTGGCGGCGATCTGGTTCAGCCAGGTGACGTCGAGACCGGCAGCCAGCACCGACACGACGTGCCCGGCGTCATCGACGACGGACCACGCGGCGACGACGACGTGCTTCCCGGTGAGCTGTCCGATCTGGTAGTCGCCCAGGGAAAAACCCCGGGTCGTCAGTGCACGCTGGAACCACGGCCGATCCGCGAAGTTGGTGGGCCGCTCCACTCGAGGCAGGCTGACGAGAACGTTCCCGGCCAGGTCGAGCACCGAGAAGCTCGTGTAGCCGCGGTAGAGCTTCATCAACAGGGAGAAGAACGTACGCGACCGCTGGGGTTCGCCCGCCCGGACTTCGGGAACGCCAGCGAGGTCCTCCAGGATCTGGCGGGTCCCGTCGATGACCCGCTCCTGGTCGTTGGCCACGATCCGGGCCAGCGCGACCGTGTCGCTGCCGACGCTCGCTCTCTGTCGCTGCCGGTTCTCCCAGCCCGTGTACCACGTCAGGGCGAAAGCCGGCAGCACAGCCAGGAAGACGAGCAGAAGGAGCCGCCCTCGAAGCCCCGAAAGAAATGGACGTGGCACGTGTGCTCCTGAACGGCGAGGTCGGCCCGAACGGGACCCGGTGGCGGGAACGCCAGTGGTCACGGGTGGCCTCGAACTTGCGAAGCCTGGGGGCAACAGGCCGGAATCCTACCAGAAAACCGCCGCAAGGCGCCTGGTTCAGCGGATTACCGACAATTCGGGGACAGAAGTCCCGAAAACCCGGCGCGGACGGGGTCCAGCCATGCTACCGCTCCAAGAAGGTCTCGTCTATGGCCCGGTCCATTCCCGCCGGCTGGGCTGTTCGCTCGGCATCAACATCCTTCCCCGGAACCTCAAAGCCTGCACCTTCAACTGCAGCTACTGCCAGTACGGGTGGACGAAGACACCCGTGCGCCACGCGGGTGAGCTGGCCGAACACTGGCCGTCGCCAGCGTCCATCGCCAGGGCCCTGGCGCAACGGCTCCCCCGGCTGCTCCACGGAAAGGACCGGATCGATCACGTGACCCTGGCGGGCCACGGCGAGCCGACGCTTCACCCTCAGTTCCCGGAAGTCGTCACGGAGATTCGCACGGTACGCGACACGCTGGCCCCGCACCTTCCCCTCGCCGTGCTGTCCAACTCGGCGACGCTCGACCTTCCGGGAGTCGTGCCGGCGCTCAACGAGGTGGACGAACGAGTCATGAAACTCGACGCCGGGGAATCGGCGATTATCCGGCGGGTCAATGCCGCGACGATTCCCGTCGAGCAGATTATCGAGGGCCTGAAGCGCCTGAAGAACGTCGTCATCCAGGCGATGTTCGTGCGCGACCGCCTCGGCCGGATCGACAACGCCACCGACCTCGCGGTCGCCAACTGGATCGGCGCGTTGCAGGCCATCGCTCCGAAGGCCGTGCACGTCTACTCGATTGACCGGACTCCCGCGTGGCCCTACCTGCAGGCGGTGCCGCTGGCCCGGCTCGAGGAAATCGCGCGGCGTGCGCAGGCGGCGGGGCTGAACGCGATCGCGTTCGGCATCGCGACCGCGCGGTAATCCTGTCCTGCGGTGAGAATGTTCGCTCGCCACGCCGAAGCCCGGAAAGCGGAGGCGGACGCGATTCTACGACGGGAACATCTTCTCGAACCAGCTCCCGGCGCAACCTTCGGCGATGGGCACGAACCCGCGTGAGCGGAGCAGGTGAGCGGTCAGCACCGCCCTCGGGAGCAGGACGAGGCGATGTCCGCCCCCCGCGAGACAGGCGGTCTCGAGCGCATCGAGCAGGGACGTGGCGATCTGATCGAGCGTGCAGGGAGTGGTGGCATCGACGGCGAACTCGTGCACCCGGACCTCGCCGGCCACGCGTTCGTAGGCCGCGAAACCGACGATGCGGCTGCCGCACGCCGCCATGACGCGCCCGCTGTTTCCGAGCCGTTCCCGGCGAGCCGGGGTGAGGCGCCGGCCGCGGAACAGTCGGCGTAAATCCGCCGGCGTCAGGCAAGCCGCGTCAGGACCGACCACGCGCACCTGCACCGGATTGGCCTGTGGGGTCGGGGCTAGCTCCATCGTGGTCTGCACGGAGCCAGGGTGGAGCAACCACGGTGCCAAGGCCGGCGACCCCTTCGATCCGCGATATTTCTGTGAATTCCGGCGATCCGTCGAGGGTGTTCGCCGGCATTCCGACGAAACCCCGGCAATTCCGCCGATCTCTCGTCAGTGTTGAGTTTTCAGGCAGCCGCACCCGGGCGATCGGAGGTGATCCGGCCGTCCACCAGCTCGATCACGCGGTCGCACCTGGCGGCCAGGCGGTGGTCGTGGGTCACGATCAGGAAGGCGGTTCCCTGTTCGCGGTTGAACTGCCTAAGCAGCGCGAACACCTGGTCGCCGCTCTTCGTGTCGAGGTTCCCGGTCGGTTCGTCGGCCAGGACCAGTGCGGGAGTCATCGAGAGGGCCCGCGCCACCGCAACCCGCTGCTGCTGTCCGCCCGAGAGGTCCGTCACCCGGTGGTGCAGCCGGTCGGCCATCCCCACGCGCTCGAGGAGGCCGATCGCGTGACGCCGCATCCGCTCGTCGGCCCGGCCGCGGTCGGCAAGCGCCGGCATCATCACGTTTTCGACAGACGTGAACGCGGGCAGCAGGTGATGGAACTGGAACACGAATCCGATCGTTCGGCCACGGAACCGGCCGAGCGCGCGGTGGCCGAGCTCTCCCGTGTCGCAGCCGCGCAACAGAATGCGTCCGCCGGTCGGCCGGTCGAGCAGCCCGAGCAGGTGGAGCAGCGTGCTCTTCCCGGACCCCGATGGACCGATCAGCGCCGTGAACTCGCCGGGCGCCAGCGTGAACGAGATGCCGTGCAGCACGCGGGTCACCACGTGCTCGCCGTAGTCCTTCGTCACGTCCTCGAGCCGCAGGAGGCAATCAGCCATACCGGATCACCTCGACGGGGTCGAGTCGCGCCGCGCGGTGGGCCGGCGCCGCCGCAGCCACGATGCCGGTGAGCGTCGCGATGATCGACGCCCGGAGGACCAGGGCCAGGCTGAGATTGACGGGGAACATCGGCGATCCGTCGGGGTTCGTCGCCAGGCTCGCGAAGAACACCGAGAGCCCGGCGCCGAGCGCCACGCCGAGTACCGACCCCGCGAGGCCGACGAGCGCGCCCTCGATCAGGAAGACGCGGATGATCCGCCGCGTCGGCGTCCCCATCGCCTTGAGGATGCCGATCTCGCGCGATTTCTGGACGACCGACACGACCAGCACGCTCGCGATCCCGAGAGCCACGGCGATGATGACGAACACCTGGATCATGTAACTGGAGTTGTTCTGGGACCGAAGACCCACCAGCAGCTGGGTGTTCGTCTTCATCCAGCTGTCCGCCTCGAGCCCGGTGCGGGCCGTCAGTTCCACCGCGATCGACTCGGCGGCGAAGATGTCGGCCACCTTCACCTCGATGGTGGACACGCCGCCGACCAGGTCCAGCAGCGTCTGCGCGGAGCGCAGCGACACGAACACCCAGCGCTCGTTCGCGTCCTTGTTGCCGATGTCGAAGATGCCGCGGATGGTGACCACGTCGCTCCGGTCGTCCGGGGCGCTGAGCCGCAGCTTGTCGCCGACGGTCAGGCCGAGCGCGTTCGCGAGCTCGATGCCGATGACGGCGTCGGCCCCCGTGATCTCGAACCGCCCGGCGACGATCTTCGAACCGACGTCGATGATGCGGCGGAAGCCCGCCGGGTCGACGCCGCGCACCAGAACCGCGCGGTTGGCCGTCCCCTGCCGCGCGAACGCCGAGCCGGTGACCGTCGGCGTCAGGGCGAGGATGCCGGGCACCCGCTCGATCGAGTCGAGCATCTGCTGCCACTGGAGGATCGAGCGCAGGCGCTGCGCCGGCCGTTCGACGTGCGCGGTGACCCCGGCCGGCCCGTCGCGCTCGAGCAGCGGCCTCGGCATCTCGTCGGGCCTCTTGAGCACGATGTGCGCCTGCGTCCCCAGCGTGCGGTCGATGAGGCTGACCTGGAGGCCGCTGATCAGCGCCGACAGGAACACGATCACGCCCACCCCGACCGCGACGCCCGCGAGGATCAGCAGTGACTGCGCGCGCCCTTCCCGCAGGTAGCGGATCGCCACCATCCACTCGAACGGCACGGCTACGTCCCCTCGGCAACCGCGGCCATCCGCGTACCCGGGGCCGGGTTGCCTGCAGACGCCGGGATCACCAGGTCGCCTTCCCGCGCCCCGCCCAGGATCTCGACGAACGCGTCGCCGCGAAGCCCGGGACGCACCGACCGGCGCTCGACGATGCCGTCGTTCAGCACGAGGATCCAGGGGGCGCGCCCGGTGACGTCGCGAACGCAGTCGGCCGGCACCACCAGGGCCTCGTTCCGCTTGCCGGACTCGAGCTCCACCGACACCGTCATGTCCGGCCTGAGCGTCGGCGGTGGAGTCGGCACCGAGAGACGGACCTCGACGGTGCCTCGCTGCGGATCCACGGCGGCGCCGATGAAGCTGACCGTGGCCGGAAACTTCTGGCTCGGATAGGCGTCGGCCGACGCGAACGCCGTCTGTCCCATCCAGATGGCGGAGAGATTCCGCTCGTCGGGCTCGATCGTGAGGAGCGTGGGGCCGTCAACCGCCAGCACGAGGAGCGTGCTCCCGGGCTGAACGATGTTGCCAGCCTCGACGCTCCGCCCGATGATCACGCCGTCGCCGCTGGCGCGGAGGGTCGTCTGGGCGAGCCGGACGGTCGCGGCCGCTTCGGCAGCCTCGGCCTGCTCGAGCGCGGCCCGCGCGGTGCGTTCCTCGACGCCTGCGGGGCCGCTGCCGGCCTGCTGCACCGAAGCGGCCTGCAGCTGACTGCGGGCCATCGCCATCGCTTTCCTCGTGTCGTCGAGCTGCGTGGCCGTCACGATCCCTTCATCGGCCAGTTTCTGGACGCGCTCGAGCTCCCGCTCGGCGCGGTCGAAGGTGAGCTGCGCCTGGTTCAGCCCTTCCACGGCGAGCGGGAGTCCGACGCTCCGCAGCTGTTCGAGCTTCACCCTGGCCTGGCTGACCGCGGCCCGCGCCTGCGCCGCCGCGGCCCGCGCCTCGGCGTCGTCGAGCAGCAGCAACGCCTCCCCCGCGCGCACGCGCTGGCCGTCCTCGACCAGCCGCCGCGCGACCGTGCCGGTGACCATGGCGCCGATGTTCACGCGGATCGGCGGCAGGACGCGGCCGCTGACGACGAGCGTCTGCGTCAGGGGACGGCGCGCGGCGCGCGCGACGGCCACGCGCGGGGGGCGCGCCGCGCGCACGCCCCCCCACACCCCCGCCAGGGCCACCACGATGGCGCCGGCGATCGCCACCCTCCGGGTCGTCCTGCTCACCGCACCCTCCGTCGGTTGTGGTAGAATGAACTTCTAAGTCCCAACATGAACTCTTAAATTCAATTTTGATTCGATGCATTCAAAAAGTCAAGGTCGGAGCCCGGTCGCCGCCCCGAGGGTCGCCCGGCGCCGTGCGCTCACGCGGGAGCGAATCGTGGCGATGGCCGCCCGGCGGTTCGCCGAGGCCGGCCCGGACGCGGTCCGGCTGGATGCGATCGCCGAGGCGGCGGACGTCGCCCGGGGAACTCTGTACAGCCACTTCCGCACGAAGGACGACCTGCTGTGCGCCATCGTGGAGCCCGTGCTCCGGCTGGCCGTGCGGAAGACCGCGGCGCTCGGGCGGCTCGATGCCCGCACGGGCATCGACCAGATGCTGCGCCTGTATCTCGAGCTGTGGCACGCCTACCCCGATGCCCTGCGGATTGCCTACAAAGCGCAGGACATGCCGCTCGGGGATCTCGGCACGCTCCACCGGAACTTCCTGAAGGGCGTGCTGCGGGTGTTCGATCGCGCCAACCAGGCGGGGATCCTCCGATCGGGCAGCCCGCTGCTCGCGGGCCACGTCCTGAGGCAGGTGGCCGTGCCGCTCCTCGAGCTGTACGCGAGCCACCCGGACGGCGACGGCCTGTTCGTGGAAGGACTGCGCGCGCTTCTGCTGACGGAGCCTCGACGCTAGGCGATGATGGAGGCTTGCGGCTTTCGGCTGGCGGCCAGGGCTGAGCCGGCAGACCCTGGCGCCGTCAGCCCTTCCTGCCGCTCGTCGCGAGAGGCAGGCCGGTGTGGTGTCAGCTGTCGCCGACCTCGAGATGGGTCAGTTCGAGTTTCTTGATTCGGTCGCCGAGCGTGGACCGCTTGATGTTCAGGAGTTCGGCCGCCTTCGACTTGTTCCCGCCGCTCACCTTCAGTGCCCAGCTGATCAGGTTCGATTCCACGTCCTTCAGCCGGTCGTCGAGCGACACCGCCGACGGGTGCCCGTGGGTCTCGACGATCGGCTGCTGATCCTCGGCATACTTGTGGAACAGCACGCTCACCGGGACGCAGCCCAGTCGTACGGTGTCGCACGTGCACGTCTGCGCGATCCGCTCGCACGCGTTCTCGAGTTCGCGCACGTTGCCCGGCCAGGGATAGCGCATGAACGCCTGGAGCACGGCCGTCGAGATGCCCCGCGGCTCTTCGCCGCGCTGGCGGAAGTAGCGCTTCACGAAGTGGTCCACGAGGATGGGAATGTCCTCGCGCCGGTCGCGCAGGGGCGGGAGAATCACCGGGATGACGTTGAGGCGGTAGAAGAGGTCCTCCCGGAACTTCCCTTCCGCGGTCAGCGTGCGCAGCTCGCGCTTGCTGCCGGTGATGACGCGAACGTCGATCGGGATCTGGCGGGTGCCCCCGAGGCGCTCGACCACGCGGTTCTGCAGCACTCGAAGCAGCTTGACCTGCATGGTGAGCGGCACGTCGTCGATGTCGTCGAGGAAGATGGTCCCACCCTGCGCGAGCTCGAAACGGCCGGGCCGATCCTTGATGGCCCCGGTGAACGCGCCGCGCTCGTGACCGAAGAGCTCCGATTCGATCAGCGTCTCGGAGAGAATGGCACAGCTGACCGGGACGAAGGGCTTGTGGCGGCGCGAGCTGGATTGATGGATGAGGTTGGCAATCAGTTCCTTGCCCGTGCCGGTTTCGCCGGTCACGAGCACGCTGCTGTCCGAGTCGGCGATGACGCGCACGAAATCGAATACCGCGCGCATGCGCGCACTACGACCGACGACGACCGAATCTATGGTAAAAGGGGCGTTGGCCATGTGGGACGGGATCCAGGATGATTCTACCAGATGTCGCCGGCAGTGGCGGTATACTGGTACCGTGCGGAAGGGCTTCCGCGCCACCCCGCTGACTTCGGAGACCGGTCGCGCACCATTCCAGGTGCCGTTGTGGGAGCAGCCATGATTTCGCGCGAGCGCGTGCAGGCGGTCATCGAGCGACTTCGGCCCTTGATCCAGGGCGACGGCGGAGATATCGAACTGGTGGACGTCGTGGACAACAAGGCCAAGGTGAGGCTGACCGGCAACTGCGTCGGCTGCCCCAGCGCGCAGATGACGCTCTTCATGGGCGTCGAGATGGCCATCAAAGAGGAGATCCCGGAATTCGAGGAACTCCAGGTCGTCTAGCGCCTCCCAGAACGCCGCGGTTTCCGACCCGGCGCCCGGACACTATAATCCCGTCATGATGGTGCGCTCCGTTGCCGCGCTCGGCCTCGTTCTGGCGTGCGCCCTCGCAGGGCTCGCGCAGGACCCGACCTACCTCCCCTCGCTCGAGCGCTGGCGCGCGGCGCACGAGGCGGACCTCAGGTCCGACGAGGGGTGGTTGACCGTCGTGGGATTGGCGTGGCTCAAAGACGGCACGAATCGCGCGGGGAGCACGGCGAACGCGGACGTCAGGCTGCCGGCAGGCGCGCCGGCGGCGATCGGCGTCTTCCGTCTCGAGTCGGGAACCGTGACGTTCGAACCCACGCCGGCGGTCGCTCCGGAGCGGGTCGGCCAGCCGCCCACGGCACGGGTCATGCGGCCGGAACTGGACACGGTCACGACCGGCACCCTGACGCTCTACATCATCAAGCGCGGCGACCGGTTCGGCGTCCGGATCAAGGACAGGGAGAGCGCGGCGCGGCGCGACTTCACGGGCGAGGCCTGGTATCCGGCGCGGACATCGTGGCGGCTCGTTGCCCGGTTCGAGCCCTACGACCCCCCGAAGGTGCTCCCGATCCTGAACGTCCTTGGACAGGTCGATCCGCAACCGAGCCCTGGCGCCGTCGTCTTCACGATTGCGGGCCGTGAATTCAGGCTCGACCCCACCGCACAGGGCCGCCAGCTGTTCTTCATCTTCAAGGACCTGACCAGCACCGACGCCACCTACCCGGCCGGCCGGTTCCTCTACACGCCGATGCCGGAGAACGGACAGGTGGTCCTCGACTTCAACAAGGCGGAGAACCCGCCGTGCGCGTTCACCGCGTTCGCCACCTGCCCGCTGCCGCCCAAACAGAACCAGTTGCCCGTCCGCATCGAGGCCGGCGAGAAGTACACGGGTCGGCACTAGCCGCGAGGCTATCTCGTCCACCTCCCGTTCGGCATCCGCACGGGCCCGGGATGGAAGAACTTCTCCGGCGTCATCACGCCGTCCTTCTTGAAGACCGTGCCGTTCTTCATGACGAACTGCACGTTGCGCAGCGCGTCGATGTCGGCGAGCGGGTCCCCGGGGACGGCGATCATGTCGGCGAAGAAGCCGGGCTTGATCGGGCCGCGGTCCCCTATCACGTCGGCGGCCTTGTAGCCGTTGATCGTCATCGCCCGTAACGCGTCGAGCGGCGGGATCTCGGCTGCCTTCCACGTCAGGAGGAAGTTGATGGTCAGCTCGCCTCGCGACATCCACTCCCCCGTCTTCGGGTCCTTCATGCGGTCGTTCCAGTAGTCGAAGTCGGTCGAAAACGTCAGCGGCACCTTCTTCTCGTAGGCGTCCCTGAGGCTGGCCACCGCGCGCTTGAAGGCCTGCTCGGATCCGCGGTAGGGCGTGAATGGCGTGTCGGTGCCCGTGAGGTAGATCCCCTTCTGCGCCATCTGGGCGTGGTGTTCCGGCGTCAGCGCATTGCCGTGCGCGATGATGAAAATGCCGGCGTCGATCGCGCGCTGCGCGCCTTCGGGCGTCTGGACGTGGCCCTCCACCTTGCATCCGCCGGCGGCCGCTTCACGGATGGCCAGCTTGATGTCGTCCACCGAGTAGCCCCACGGCTTGCAGTCGATGCACAGCTTGATGGTGCGGGCGCCGAACAGCATGTTCTCCCGCACCGCGCGGACGATCTCGTCGGGGCTGTTGGCGTCGATGTACTCCGGGTACATGATGTTGTGCTGCTTGTACATCTCGGGCGTCGGCCAGAACTGCCCGCCGGTGCTGCCGATCATCGGCCCGGACGGGATGACGGTCGGGCCCGGCAGCCAGCCCTGCTCGATCGCCTGCCGCAGCGCTGCGTCGACGTACATCGCGTTGTTGCCGACGTCGCGGACCACGGTGAAACCCGAGTTGAGCAGCTGGACGCCGTTGGCCGCCGCCTGGATGGCGCGCAGCGGCGACGAGTCCGTGATGTAGGTCAGGTAGTAGTAGTTGTTCTCCGGCTGCTCCTTGTAGGTCATCGCCATGTGCGTGTGAGCGTCGACCAGGCCCGGCAGGACGGTCATCTTCGACAGGTCGATCACGGTGGCGCCCGCCGGCACCGCCAGGTTAGGGCCGACCGCCTTGATGCGTTCGCCCTCGACCAGGATCACCTGGTTGGGGGCCACGATTCCGGTCTCCGGGTCCAGCAGGCGGCCGGCTTTGATCGCCGTGACCGGCAGGGGTTTCGCCGCCGCCGCGGCAGGTGGCTGCCCGGCGGCCGGCGTGACGGCGGCCAGCACCAACATCGCCGCGCACGCGGTCGCGACACGTCTGAACATGAGTCCTCCTCGGCCTCTACGGGCCTCGTCGACAACCGGGCCGCAGATGATCGGCGTCCCGAGTTCCTCGTCCCGGCGCCGGCGCGACTCTGACGCCGAATCGGGCGGCTGTCAAGACGGGGAACGCTGGCCGATCGGCGGTGGATTTGATCAGGCCACGGCTCGCGACCTATCATGGCCGGATTCCACGCGCGCATCGCGGAAGGAGCAGGCGGGTGAGCCAGAAGACATGGAACGTGGCCGTCGTCGGCGCCGCCGGCATGGTCGGCACCGAGATGATCAAGACGCTCGAGCAGCGTCGATTCCCCGTGAACGAACTGCGGCCGCTCGACGTCGCGGGAGTGGCCGGCGCGCCCATGGCCTTCGCGGGCCAGATGTACACCTGCCTCGAAGCCACGGAGGCGAACTTCGCCGGCATCGACATCGCGCTCTTCTCGGCGGGCGGAGAGGCCAGCCTCGACCTGGCGCCGAAGGCGGTCGGGCAGGGCGCGGTCGTGATTGACAACAGCTCGGCCTGGCGGATGGATCCGGCCTGCCCGCTCGTCGTGCCCGAAGTGAACCCGCATGATCTCGCGTGGCACAAGGGGATCATCGCCAACCCGAACTGCTCCACGATCCAGATGGTGGTCGTGCTCAAGCCGCTGCACGATCTGGCGCGCATCACACGCATCGTGGTGTCCACCTATCAGGCGGCTGCGGGCGCGGGCAGGAACGGCCTCGACGAGTTGGTGCGCCAGGCCGGGGAGATCCTCGAACACGGCACCTGTGGCCCGCCGCGGACGTTCCAGCACCAGCTCGCCTTCAACGTGATCCCGCAGATCGACGTCTTCCAGGAGATGGGATACACCAAGGAGGAGTGGAAGATGGTCCACGAGACGGTGAAGATCATGGGCGACCCTGGAATACGGGTGACCGCCACCGCCGTCCGTGTGCCGGTGTTCGTCGGGCACTCCGAGTCGGTCAACATCGAAACGGAGCGAAAGCTGACGGCGAACGAGGCGCGCGCGGCCCTTGCCGCCGCGCCCGGCATCTCGGTCGTGGACGACCCGGCGACGCTCGCCTACCCGATGCCGGCGCCGACCGCGCACACCGACGCGGTCTTCGTCGGGCGCATTCGCGAGGACAACTCGCTCGACCACGGCCTGAACCTCTGGATTGTCGCGGACAACGTCCGGAAGGGCGCCGCGCTCAACGCCGTGCAGATTGCCGAGCGACTGGTCGCCGACAACCTGGTGCGCGTGCCATGAACGCGGTCCCGATCCTCGTGCAGAAGTTCGGCGGGACGTCGGTATCGACGCCCGAGCGGCGCCGGCAGGTCGTCGCACACGTGCGTCGTGCGCGAGCCGAGGGCTACCGGGTGGCGATCGTCGTCTCCGCGATGGGGCGGCGCGGCGACCCCTACGCCACCGACACCCTGCTCGACCTGCTGCGGTCCGACGGCGGCCCGGTGGCGCCCGTCGACTACGACCTGATGTTCGCGTGCGGAGAAGCGATCTCGGCGGCGGTGATGTCTCAGGCGCTCAAGCGGGCGGGCATCCCGGCGGCCGGCCTGACCGCCGCGCAGGCACGGATCTACACCGACGGCGTGCACGTCGAGGCCAACATCGAAGAGATCGACACGTCGCGACTGCACTCGCTGATGGCGGCCGGCCTCGTCCCGGTCGTCACCGGTGGACAGGGCCTCGCGCGGCCGACGCTCGATTTCACGACGCTGGGCCGCGGCGGCAGCGACACATCCGGGGTGGTGCTTGGCGCGGCGCTCGGGGCGTGCCGCGTGGACATCTTCACCGACGTCGAGGGCGTCGCGGTCGCGGATCCCCGGCTCGTCCCCGGCGCCCGGGTCCTGACCCGTGTGAGCTACCCCGCGATGCACGAACTGGCACGGTTCGGAGCGAAGGTCATTCATCCCCGCGCCCTGCTCGCGGCGTGGAAAGCCCGCACGCCGATCGTCGTCCGCTCGACGTTCTCGGACGCGCCCGGCACGCTCGTCGGCGACGTGGACGACGAAGCCCCTCTCGTCGGACTGGCGGCGTTGCCGCCGATGAACACCGTCGAGCTGGCGGCCGCGGCCGCAGACGGCGCCACGCGTGACTTGTGGGAGCGCCGAAGCCTCGTGATGACCATCGCGGGCGGCCGAGGCGGAGGGCTGCTGGCGGGAACCGCCGACGACACGCTGGCGAACTTGCGCGACCTGCTGGGAGCATCGGGTGCCGTGCCGATCCGAACCGAGGAGAGGTGCTGCTGGCTGTCGGTGGTGGGCGCCACCGGTGCCCTTCGGGAGACCCACCCGGCCTGGATGGCGCGTTTCGCGCAGCAGGGCATCGCGGTCCGCGGACACGAACTCGCCGAGCGGCGTTCAACCTACGTCATCCCCGAGGACGCGCGAGCCAGTGCCGCTTCAATCCTCTACGAAACGGTAGGTCTGCGGGGCTAGCGGACGGCCCAGCACTGCACGTGGACCGGAGAACGCAGAACGAAAAACGTCGAACGCAGGCGCGCGCACCGACCTGCAATCTCCGCTCTCCGTTCTGCATTCTCCGTTCGACGTTCTCCGTTCAGGCCGAGCCCGTGCCACCGGCCTGCCGCCTGCGCCAGTACCTGGCGAGACCCTGCCAGCAGTGGTCGAGCTGGACGGTCAACTGGTAGCGCTGGACCCAGTCGTCGCCCGGCAGCCGCGCGCGGAACACCGCCGTCATCCGTTCGACGAATCGCGCCTGCCGCTGTCCGTCGTCCAACGTCTCGTCCGCCAGGAGCGACCGCACGTCGCCCGCCATCGCGCTCAGCCGTTCCTCGAGATCCGCCAGGTGTTCGAGCGGGTCGTCGAACCCACCGAAGTGCGTGAGGAAGACTCGCCGGGGTTTCCAGGCCCGCAGCCGGAGGACGCTGGCGTGCCAGGCCTCCAGATCGATGTCCGGCGGGGGCGTCGGAGGAATCACCAGGAGCGGCCGGCCAACGCGGACGCCGCCCGTGTCGCCGACGAATGCGGTGCCGCTGGAGGTGTCGAAGTAGCTCACGTGGTGGGAGGCGTGGCCAGGCGTGTACGCGACGCGAACCTCGACGCCGCCGACCTGGAGCACTTCGCCACCCTCGAGAGGATGCACGTTCGCCGCGGGCACGGGCGCGATCTCGCCCCAGAGCCGCTCCATGCCCTCGCCGTACAACCGGGACGCGCTCGCCACCAGCTTCGACGGGTCCACGACGTGAGGTGCCCCGCGCTCGTGCACGTAGACCTGGAGGCGCGGGTTCGATCGGACCATCACGCCGACGCCGCCGGAGTGATCCAGGTGAATGTGCGTCACCAGGATCGTCTCGATCTCCCCCACTTCGTGGCCGAGTCGAGCCAGCGTGGCCCGCAGCACCTCGAAGCTGGCGGCCGGTCCAGGGTCCACGAGCGCGAGGCCGCGCGGCCCCTCCAGCAGGCCGCAGGCGATCGAGCCGGACCGGCCAAGGAACTCGAGATCGATCGTCGCGACCATCGGCTACTCCCCGACCACTGCCGCGGGGTTCTCGTGATGCTGCGGCTTTCTCATCAGCAGCACGAGCGGAAGCAGCAGCAGGAACACGACCGCCAGCAGCTTGAAGCCGTCGAGGAACGCGATCATCGCCGCCTGTCTCTGCACCATCCCGAACAACGCGGCGTTCGCCCGGTCGGTGGCCGTCACCAGGTCCGAGCCACGGGCCATGAACGTCGCCCGCAGATTCTGCACCATCAGCTGCGTTGACGGCGCAAAGGGGTTGATGTGCGCCCCGATGAGGTTGAAGTGCTCCTGACGGTCCCGGGCCAGCACGGTCTGGATGACCGCGATCCCCGCCGCCCCGCCGATATTGCGGAGCAGGTTGAACAGGCTCGTCGCGTGGCCCATGTCCTTCGACGCGATCCGGTCCATCGTCACCGTGGTGAGCGGGACGAACAGCAGGCCCATCCCGACGCCCTGGACGAACTGCGGCCAGAAGATGTCCCAGAACCCGGCCTGCAGGTTCAGCCAGGACATCCACCACAGCGAGACCGCGTTCACCAGGAACCCGATTGCCAGCATCCGGCGAGGGTCCGTCCGGTTCATGAGAACGCCGACCAGCGGCATCGCGACGAGTGAACCGAGCCCGCGCGGCGCCATGGCGTAGCCGGCCTCGAGCGACGGGTACCCGAGCAGCGTTTGCAGCAGGACCGGCATCAGCACCAGGCTGCCGTACAGCCCGAACCCCATCGCGGTGATCAGCACCACGCCTGTCGCGAACGTGGGTTCCTTGAACAGGCGGAGGTCGATCACGGGGTCGCGCGCGAGCAGCGCGTGCGCCACGAACGCGACGAGGCCGACGACGGCCGTCACGGCCAGGCCCACGATCAGGTGGGACGAGAACCAATCCTCCTGCTGTCCCTGGTCGAGCCCGATCTGCAGCGCGGCGATGCCAATGGCCAGCAGGCCGATCCCCCAGTAGTCGATTCTCGCCGTCCCGCGCGTGATGTAGGGCGGGTCGAACACGTACGCGCGCAGCATCCCGAACGCGGCGATGCCGATCGGCAGGTTGACGTAGAACACCCACCGCCAGGAGTAATTGTCGGTCAACCAGCCGCCGAGCACCGGCCCGAGCACCGGCGCGACCACCACGCCGATGCCGAAGAAGGCCATCGCCTTGCCCCGGTCCTTCGGCGCGAACGCCTCGAGCATGATCGCCTGCGACAACGGCTGCATCACGCCGCCCGTCATGCCCTGGATGATCCTCCAGAGGACGAGGATCGGGAGACTGGTCGCGAGGCCGCAGAGGACCGACGCGAGGGTGAACCCGGCGACCGACAGGAGCAGCAGGCGGCGCCGGCCGAAGTAGTTCGCCAGCCACCCGGTGATGGGCAGGATGATCGCGTTGGCCGCGAGGTACGAGGTGAGCGCCCAGGTGGACTCCTCGATCGTCGCCGACAGGTTGCCGGCGATGTGAGGGAGCGACACGTTCACGATCGTGGTGTCGAGCACCACCATGAACGTGCCGAACATCACCGAGATCGCGATGATCCACGGACTGGGCGCCGGTCGCGAGTCTCGCACGCCGCTACCTCGTGTATACCGTCGGCACCACCGACATGCCGGGCCGCAGCAGGTGCTCGGGATCCTGCCCCTTGTCGAGCACGATCTTCACCGGGATGCGCTGCACGACCTTCACGTAGTTCCCGGACGCGTTCTCGGGCGGCAGCAGGCTGAAGCGCGCGCCGGTGGCGCCGGCGATGCTGTCCACCTTGCCTTCGTAGGTGCGGCCGTACGCGTCCACGGACACGGACGCCCGCTGGCCCGGGCGCATCTGCCTCAGCTGGGTTTCCTTGAAGTTCGCCGTGATCCAGATGTCTTCGACCGGGACGATGGCGAGGAGCGGCTGCCCCGGCTGGATGACCTGGCCCGGCTCGACGGACTTCTTGCTGACGCGACCCGCCACCGGAGCCTTGATGGTGGTGTAGCCGAGGTTGAGGTTGGCCTGATCAAGGAGGGCCTTCGCCTGCGCCACCCGGGCGCCGGCAGACTGCGCCCGCGCCGCCGTGACAATGACCTGTTCGGGCGCCGTCTCGGCCGTTCGAAGCTCAGCCCGTGCCTGGGTCAGCGCGTTGGCCGCTTGAGCACGCCGGCTCTCAAAGACCGACACCGCCTGCGTGGCCTCGCTCACCGCGGCCTGCACGGCTTCCACCGTCGCGCGCGCGGCGTCCGCCGCCGCGACGGCCGCGTCGTACTGCTGCTGCGACACTTCGTCCTTCGCAATCAGCTGCTTCATGCGGTCCAGGTCGCGGCCGGCTCGGGTGGCGTTCGCCGTGGCCTCCCTCAGGCGCGCCTGCGTCGAGGCGAGCCGGGCGCGCGACGCCTCGACGTCCCGCGTCGCCGCCTCGAGGCCGGACGTGGCCCGCTCGACGTTTGCCCCCGCCGAACTCACCTGGCTGGCCGTCGTCGTCGAGGTGATCGGGATGCCCGCCTGCGCGGCGGCCAGGGCGGCCTGCGCATCGGCATAGTCGGCTTCGGCGCGCTGCAACGCCACGCGGTAATCCCTGGGGTCCACCTCCACCAGCACGGTCCCCGCGTCCACCACCTGGTTGTCTTCGACTTTCACCGCCAGCACCGTCCCGCCGACGCGCGCGGCGATCGGCACGATATGGCCGTCCACCTGGGCATCGTCGGTTGATTCCCGCCCCTGGTAGTGCCACCAGATGCCGAGGATGGCGACCGCGACGACCATGCCGCCGGCCAGGAGCAATCGCCGGGTCTGCCGACGGTCCCGGCGGGGGCCGCCCCCGCCGTTTCCTCCCGGATCGGCCGCCGGCGCGCCGGCTCGCGGAGTTTCGCTCATCGTGACATTCTCCCGTTCGAGATCAACGCGACCCGCCATTACTTGGTGCCTCCGCGAAACTGCTTCGCTCGCGCCTCGGCGAGGCCGATGGCACGGGCGAGCGAGATCTTCGCCAGGTTGTGGGCGTAGAGCGCAGACAGATAGTTGTCGGTGGCCGTCGCCACGCTTTCCTGCGACTGCACGACTTCGATGTTGCCCGTCACCCCGGCGGTGAACCGGTCCTGCGCCTGCGTGAGCTGTTCACCGGCCAGATCCGCCGCGCTCTTCGCGACCCGGACTCGATCGTCGGCGGCCTGCACGTCGAGCAGCGCGGAGCGGACCTCGTATTCGATCCGGGCACGGAGATCGTCCACCTGCGCCTGCTGCTGCTTGACCTGGGCGTCGGCCTGCAGCACCCGGCCATGGACCCGGCCGCCCTGGAAGATCGGCACCGTGACCGACGCCACGACCGCGTAGGTGCCGTGCAGGGTGTCCCAGGCGTTGGAACTCGCCCCCAGGTCGGCCGCGACGCTCAACGACGGAAGCCTCTCGCCGGCGGCCGCCTGCCGCCCGGCTTGCGCGGCCTGGACCAGCGCCAGCGCACTCTGCAGGTCCTCGCGGGACGCGTACGCCTGTGCCAGGCTCCCGTCGAGCGTCACCGAGTCCAGAGCGGAATAGGGAGCGCGGTCGGTCAGCTCGATCCGCTGTCCCAGCGGAATCCCGACGGCCCGCTCGAGCGCGAGCTTCTGCTTGGCGAACTCGTTCTCGAAGAAGATCACGCGCTGCTGCTGCGACTGCACCTGCACCTGCGCACGCAGGACCTCAATCCCGGCCACGACGCCGGCCTGCCGCTGGCTGACTGCCCGATCGTACAAGGCCTGTGCGGTCGTCAGCTGCGCACGGGCCGCGTCGATCCGGCTCGCGCTGGTCACGGCCTGGAGGTACAGGTTTGCGGTGACGAAGACGACGAGCTCGCGCGCGTCGCGGAACGAGTGCGTGGCCGCGGTCGCGACCTCTGCCCCGGCCTTCGCCCGCTGAATCGCCGCGTAGTCGAAGATGGGCGCGCTGACCCCGAGGTGCAGCGCCGACACGTTGAACGGCCCGATGATGGGCGACTGCCCGGGCGCCACCGGAAAGCCGTATTCCTCGAGGTTGATCTCCTCGCGCGACTGGCCCACCCGCAGGCCGGCATTCGGCAACAGCCCGCTGAGCGCCAGCCATCGGGTTCCCGACGCCGACTGGACCGATTGTTCGGCCAGTACGATACCCAGATTCTGCTTGAGCCCCCTGGCGATCGCGTCAGCCAGAGAGAGGGGAAGCACCGCCGAGGTCGCCTGCCCCGCCGGCACGCCTCCCATGAGGACGTTCTGGCCGGTCATGATGCCGCCCGACGGGCCCGGGAGCGGCACCCCGCCCTCTCGCGGCACCTGCGGCTCCCCCACCACTCCCTGCGCGCGGCCACTGACCGGCGCGACCGCCAGCGCGGCCAGCGCCAGCGCGACCATCCGCACCATGCTGTCCCTCAGCCTCGTTCTCATCGGTGTCCGATTCCTTTCCACGTCAAGTCGAACGCGAACGCGATGTCTTCGTCCAGCGACGCCCTGCTCGCCCCGCGGAGACGCTGCGAGACGATGCTCCGCGTAATGTCCAGGATGGCCGACGCCGCCGCCTCGGTGCGGACCGCGCGGATCGTCCTGCGGCGGACGGCGTGCTGGAGGACCTGGTCGAGGGCCTTCACCTGTTCCAGGAAGAGGTCGTCGATGTGCTTCGCATGGTGGCCGTGGCGGCACAGCGCCCGGCCGGCCTCCGTGTAGTAGATTCGGAAGAAGTCCCGGTGTGCCTCGAAGTAGCGCAGCTTCGTGTCGATGAACGCACGCACCTTCTCGCCGGCGCCCGTCGCCCGATCCATCGCGGCCTTCGTGCGTGCCGCCAGGTCGGCGGCGCTCTGCCGCAGGGCCGCCGAGTAGATGTCCTGCTTCGAGGGATAGTAGAGGTAGATCGTGCCCTTCGCGACGCCAGCCACCCTCGCAATCTCCGCGATGGTGGCCTGGTCGAACCCCTGTTCGGCGAACACGCGGTACGCGGCGTGGAGGATCTCGGCCGTTCGAAATTCGGTCACGACCTCCTTCTTGGTGCGCGGCATCGTGCTCCTGGCGCCGTGGTGACGATGGTCTTGATGGTCACTAGACTGACCAAGAGGTCAGTATACCGCACTTTCCGCGTGTGCCGCAGCCGCCCGCCCGGTTGCCGGAGGGCTTATACTGAAGGGACTGGCCTTTCTGGACACCCGGAGGATGAGCGGCGAGGCATCGGCACGCGCCGCATCGTGAAATGCCGGACGAACGCCGCAAGCGGGGCACCGAAATCGTCGACCGGCCCGAGCAGGAGGTCAAGCTCCCGCCCCTGTTCCGGGTCGTGCTCCACAACGACGACTATACGACGATGGAGTTCGTCGTGCAGGTGCTCGAGTCGATTTTCCTGATGCACCCGGCGGAGGCGTACCGGGTGATGATGCAGGTGCACCGCGACGGCCGGGGCGAGTGCGGGGTCTACCCGCACGAAATCGCCGAGACCAAGGTCGGCCTGGTCCACGGCCTCGCGCGCGAACACGGGTTTCCGCTGAGGGCGAGCACCGAAGACGCGTAGGACGCCGCTGTCGAGTTGTCGAGGAGTCCCATGTTCAGCGCTGCGGTCGAGATGTTGTTGCACATCGCCTACCGGGAGGCGGTCTCCCGGCGGCACACGACGTTGACCCTCGAGCACCTGCTCTACGTGCTTACCCACGACCTCGAAGGCGAGCGCATCCTGGCCGCCTGCGGCACGGACCTGCCCCGGCTCCGCCGGGAACTGGACACCTTCCTCTCGAGCTCCGTCGAGCAGTACCCGCGGGGGATGGAAAAGGAGCCGGAGCAGACTCGGGCTTTCCGCCGCGTCCTCCAGACGGCCGTGCTGCACGTCCAGAGCGCCGGCAAGCCGGAAGTGAACGCGGGCGACGTCGTCGCCGCCATCCTGCAGCAGACCAACTCCTACGCCTGTCAGCTGCTGGAGGCGCAGAGCGTCACCCGGCTCGACGTCCTGAACTACATCTCCCACGGGATCTCGAAGGTGCCGACGCCGCCCCACTCGGGCGAGGAGACGCGACGACGTCCGGCGGCGCCCGGCGGCGCCGACGCCGCGCAGGCGCAGCGCGACCCGCTCAGCACCTTCACCGTGAACCTCACGGAACGCGCCAGAGCGGGCGTGCTCGACCCGCTGATCGGCCGCACCGTGGAACTGCAGCGCACCCTCGAGATCCTCTGCCGGCGGCGGAAGAACAACCCGGTATTCGTCGGGGACGCCGGCGTCGGCAAGACCGCCCTCGCCGAGGGACTGGCCATCCGGCTGCTCGACGAAACCGTGCCGACGATCCTGCAGGGCGCCGAGATCTACAGCCTGGACACGGCCGCGCTGCTGGCCGGGACGAGATTCCGCGGCGACTTCGAGGAGCGCTTCAAGGCGGTGCTGGCGGCGCTCAAGAGCCGACGGCTCCCGATCCTGTTCATCGACGAGATCCACGCGACGATCGGCGCGGGCGCCACCACAGGCGGGACGATGGACCTGGCGACGCTGATCAAGCCGGTGCTGACCGCCGGCGAACTCCGGATCGTCGGCTCGACGACATTCGAGGAGTTCAAGCACATCGAGAAGGACAGGGCGCTGGCGAGGCGACTGCAGAAGGTCGTGGTGGAAGAACCGTCCGTGGACGAGACGATCAAGATCCTGCAGGGGCTCCGCGCGCGGTACGAGGAGCACCACCAGGTCGAGTACTCGGACGCGTCGCTCGAGGTCGCCGCCCGCCTGGCCAAGCGGTTCCTGCGCGACTACCGCCTGCCGGACAGCGCCATCGACATCCTCGACGAGGCGGGTGCCATGCTTCGCCTGCAGTCGTCGGTGGGGTCCACGGCCTCCCCGGCCGCGCCGGCGAACTCGGCGGCAGCCGCGCCCACCCAGACGACCACCGCGGGCGCAGCCCCCGCCGGGGTGGAGTGGCGGCCGATTTCGCCCGCAGCGCCGGCGGCCGACAAACCGGCCCAGGCGATCCGAAGCGTCGTCACGCCGGCGGAAGTGGAGCGGATCGTCGGGCGGATGGCGCGGATCCCGGACAAGCAGGCATCGGCGTCCGACAAGGAGCGCCTGCGGACGCTCGAGGAATCGCTGCGCCGCGTGGTTTTCGGGCAGGACGAGGCCGTGCACATCGTGACGGGCGCCATCAAACGGTCGCGCGCCGGGCTGTCGCAGCCCGACCGGCCCGCCGGGTGCTTCCTGTTCACCGGCCCGACAGGTGTCGGCAAGACCGAACTGGCCAAGCAGCTCGCCATACATTTGGGCAACGAGTTCCTGCGCTACGACATGAGCGAGTACATGGAGAAGCACGCCGTGTCTCGCCTGATCGGGGCGCCTCCAGGCTACGTCGGCTTCGAACAAGGCGGCCTGCTCGTGGACGCTGTGCGGACGCACCCCTTCAGCGTCGTGCTGCTCGACGAGATCGAGAAGGCGCACCCGGACATTTTCAACATCCTCCTCCAGGTGATGGACCACGCCACGCTGACGGACAACAACGGGCGGCGAGCCGACTTCCGCCAGGTGGTCCTGATCATGACGTCGAATGCCGGGTCGCGCGAGATGAGCGCCGGCGCGATCGGGTTCAGCTCGAGCGGCCTGGCGAGCGAGTTCGGCGAAGCCCTCGACCTGCGCGGCCAGACGGCCAGAAGCCGTGCGAAATCGGCGATCGAGAGGATGTTCAGCCCCGAGTTCCGCAATCGGCTGGATGCCATCGTCAATTTCTCGGCGCTCAATCCGTCGGTCCTGGAGACAATCGTCGAGAAGTTCGTGCTGCAACTGGAGGCCCAGCTGGCCGAGCGGAAGATCGCCATCACGCTCGACCCAGCGGCCCGCGGTTGGCTGGCGGTCCAGGGGTACGACCCCGTCTATGGCGCCCGGCCGCTGGCCCGTGTCGTGCAGACCGAGGTGAGGGACCGGCTGACAGACGAAATCCTGTTCGGTCAGCTCGAACACGGCGGCACGGTGGGTATCGGCCTGGACGGCGATCACCTGACGTTCACCTTCGAAGCCGCCACGCCCGTCGCGTAGCCGTGACGATACGATGGAAACCAACGAAAAGAACCCCGACGGCCCCGTGAAAGTCGTCGATCGGCGCTGGTGGCACAAGGGAGACACGGGAGCCGACCCCGAGGCGGGCCGGCCCCGGAAACCCAGCTATCTCGAGGACCTCGAACGCCAGCTGGCCGAGAAGGACAAAGCCATCCAGGCGCACGCCGAGCGCTTTCGCGAGAGCTCCGTGGAGTTCGAGCAGGTCCGTGCGCGCCTGCGTCGCGACGTTGACAGGGACATCGAGCGGGCCCGCCGGGCGGTGCTCGCCGACTTCCTGGACGTCGCCGACAACCTGGACCGCGCGATCACCGCCGGCTCGGCGTCGGGACAGGCGGATCCCAGCCTGCTGAGGGGCGTGCAGCTCGTGCGCGACCTCTTTCTCTCCAAGCTCGCCAGCTACCAGGTGACGCGCCTCGCGGCCGACGGCGCCCCCTTCGACCCTCGCGTTCACGAAGCCGTTTCGGTGGTCCAGGTAACCGACCCCGCGCAGGACGACCACGTCGTCAGCGTCGTCCGGGCAGGCTACACCATTGGAGGCGAAGTCCTGCGCCCGGCAACGGTTGCCGTCGGACGCCTCGCCACCAACGCAGACTACTGAATCGGCGCAGTCCCTGCCGGCGCGCCAACCTGTGTCACCGCCACCGCCACGGGCGGGTTGGCGGTGGACTGATAGATCGTTCCGCCCTGATTCGTCCCGAATCGCCGCGACCCCGTGGAACTGGCCACCTGAGGGTCCGCGCCCACGAAGTACGTCTGAGACAAAGACGAGGGGCTGTTGCATCCGATAGCCGTTCCTGGCGCTGCGGCTCCTGCAGTCAGTGCGATGGTGTACCCGCTCTTCTCAGAGGGGTCCGAGGTGAGGTCCGGACTGATGAACCCCTCGCTGCCAGCCTCCGGCGGCTTTCCGAGATCGACGAGCGTGCCGGCGTAGCTCCCCTGCCCGCAGCTCGACGCGTAGCTGGCCTCGGCGCTGTTGATGGCCCGCAGGGACCCGATGGCTGAAGCCTCGTTTCCAGCCACCCGGGCGCGCATCAGCCCCGGCACGGCAACCGCCGCGATAATGCCGATGATAGCCACCACGATCAGCAGTTCGATGAGCGTAAACCCGTCCCGTACCCGCAGGTGCATAGTCGCCTCCCCCCGACCTCTCAGCCGAACTCCTGAGCAACGCGAATGCCACACGACGGCGCAGGAGATCAGGACAGGCAAGGCGCTGTGTTCTCAGCGGGTTCCCGCGTCAGCCAGCCGTCTCCGATCCGACCTTCGCGCCGTGGCCGCGCACTTTTCGCGAGGACAGGCTTCGTGCGGACTGGCAGATTCGGCCAACCATCCCGCCAGCCGCCACAACCACTGCGCCATTGTGCCGGCCTCCCCAAACACGGTACCCTTGACCCTGTATTTCCATGGACCTAGGCGTCCTCGGCCAACGGATCAGACAGCAGCGTGAGCGCAGGCAATTGCGCCAGGCGGACATTGCCAGCGCGCTGCGTCTCACGTCCCAGGCGGTGTCGAAGTGGGAACGAGGCGAGAACGCCCCTGACATCTCGGTCCTGATCGGCCTGGCCCGCCTGCTCGGCGTCAGCGTGGAGTGGCTGCTGACCGGACGCCAGGAGGCTCCCGGGACGTTTCCGGCGGTGGTCCTCTGCACCAGCCTGAACGGGTTCGCGGAGCGGGCGTCCCGCATGGCGCCGGCTGACCTGGCAGCGTGGGCCAACACGATCCACTTCGCGGTCACCGAAGCCGTCCTGAGGTTCGACGGCGTGCCGGTGAAATGCGTGGGTGACGGGTTTCTCGGGTTTTTCGCCGGGCCCGGCAAAGCCGACCGCGCGCTCGGTGCGGCAAGGCAGGCCAAGCAGTTGTTCGAGGTCCCCGACCTGGTCGCCGTGCTGCACGCGGGAGAGATCTTCCTGGGCTCGGTCGGGCACCCCGACTACGCGCGGACCGACATCATCGGCCAGACCGTGAACACGGCCTTCCTGGCGATGGCGTTCGTCGCGACCCATTGCGCCGGGGGGATCGGCGTCACGGATGCCGTGGTGGAAGAGCTGTCGGAAGGCGCCGCGTGCGTCGAGCGCGGCCGGGTGACGGTGGTCGGCGTGAGCGAAGCGTTGACCGTTTACGAACCAAGGAGAGACGAGTGAAAGCTGCTGCAACGATACAGGACTACGTGGTGAAGGACATCGGGCTGGCCGAGTTCGGTCGGAAGGAAATCAACCTGGCCGAGCACGAGATGCCCGGCCTCATGTCCACGCGGCGCAAGTACGGCCCGACGAAGTCGCTGAAGGGTGCGCGCGTCATGGGCTCGCTCCACATGACCATCCAGACGGCGGTCCTGATCGAGACGCTGCAGGAACTGGGCGCCGACGTGCGCTGGGCGTCGTGCAACATCTTCTCGACGCAGGACCATGCTGCGGCCGCCGTCGCCGCCCGCGGGGTGCCGGTCTTCGCGTTCAAGGGGGAGAGCCTCGAGGAGTACTGGGACTTCACACTGCGCGCGCTCACGTGGCCGGATGGCAAGGGTCCGCAGCTGATCGTGGACGACGGCGGCGACGCGACGCTGCTCATTCACCGCGGGTATGCCGCCGAGGAGAACGCGGCGGTCCTCGACGAACCGACCGACAACAAGGAGCTGCAGATCGTCAACGCGCTGCTGAGGCGCACGCTGGCCTCGCGCCCGGGCTTCTTCCACGCCGTCGTCAAGGGCCTGAAGGGCGTGTCGGAAGAAACGACGACCGGCGTCCACCGCCTCTACCAGCTCCACGAACAGGGCAAGCTCCTGTTCCCGGCCATCAACGTCAACGACTCGGTGACCAAGTCGAAATTCGACAACGTCTACGGCTGCCGCGAGTCGCTCGTGGACGGCATCCGCCGCGCCACCGACCTCATGCTCGCGGGCAAGGTCGCCGTCGTCTGCGGCTTCGGCGACGTGGGCAAGGGTTCGGCGCAGTCGCTGGCCTCGTCCAAGATGCGCGTGCACGTGACGGAGATCGACCCGATCTGCGCGCTGCAGGCCTGCATGGCCGGCTACACGGTCACGACCGTCGAAGACGCCCTGCCGTACGGCGACCTCTTCGTGACGACGACCGGCTGCTGCGACGTCATCACGATCGACCACATGGCGAAGATGAAGAACAACGCCGTCGTGTGCAACATCGGCCACTTCGACAACGAGATCCAGGTCGAGAAGCTGATGGAGTACCCGGGCATCAAGCGGACGACCGTCAAGCCCCAGGTGGACGTCTTCACGTTCCCCGACGGCCACTCGATCATCCTGCTCGCCGAGGGCCGGCTGGTGAACCTCGGCTGCGCCACAGGCCACCCGAGCTTCGTGATGTCCAACAGCTTCACCAACCAGACGCTCGCGCAGATCCGGCTCTGGGCCGAGAAGCACGAGATCGACGTCTACACGCTCGACAAGAAGCTGGATGAAGAGGTGGCGCGCCTTCACCTCGAGCACCTCGGCGCGAAGCTGACGGAGCTCACGCCGTCGCAGGCCGCCTACATCAACGTGCCGGTGGATGGGCCCTACAAGGCCGAGCACTACCGGTACTAGCAGGCCGCCGGCCCACGCCGGCCTGAATTGAGAATTGAGAATTGAAATCGGAAAGGCCATCGCGTGGTGGCCTTTCCCGGCTTCTACATCCGAAACCGGATCCCGAATCCGCACCGCGTCCCGCTCGGCACGAGGTCCGAATCGGTGCCCGAGATCGGTTTGAGTGCCGAGAGTTCCGGAAACGGGTTCGTCTCCGATCCCCAGAATCCGTAGCACGCCAGCTTTCCCATCACGAGCGTTTCGACCTTCACGAGCGTGGTCCGTTCCTTCTTGCCCAGGGTGACGCCGAACATCTGGTTCGCGGTCGCACATGCCACCAGTGAATCGTCGCGGGACAGTTCCTCCCGGACGAACGACCCCTTCCACTGCCCGAGCGGTGTCATCGGAGACGTCAACTCGACGCCGATGTAGTAGCCGGGTTTGACGACCGGCGAGGCCACCGGAGGGCCCGGGAGCAGCGCGGCGGAAGTTGCGGCGAGGCCCCAGGTGTAGCGCGCGTATTCCCCGAACACCCGAACCATCGCGATGGGCGACGCGGAGAAGGACGCCACGACGGCATCGTCGTTGTGCTTGCTCAGCTGGAGGCTGATCGAGTCTTCGATGCGGCTGTTGATGTAGTTCTTCCTGTACGAGATGCCGAGCACATAGTGCTTGTCGATCCAGCGGGCCGAGCCGACCACGCCGATCGCCGAGTTCTTGTCCTCCGCCGCATCCGTGAAGTCGTAGTAGCCGTAGTCGTGATACGGATTGCTGTTGCCGGTGATCGCGGCCAGATCCAGCCGGAACCGCGTGTCCTTCATGTAGAGGAACACGCCGTTGTCGGCCATGAAGTCGATGCGCTGGATATGGGTCAGGTCCTTGGCCGTGTACCAGGTCACATCGTCCAGGCCGAAGCCCTGAGGCACGTACGACCGTCCGAGGAGCGCGCCGAACTGGCGTCGGCCTTCTATCCTGTCTGCTTCCGGTCGGAATGTAAAGAGGAGGAGAGGAAGGGCCGGGCGAGCCGCCCGGCCCCAGACGCGGGCGTGAAGGCCCGCGTCGGGCTAAGCCGGCATCAAGACGGCGTGCTGCCCGGCGTCGAACGCCTTCAGGTTCAGGTCGAGGAGCGCGGCCTTCTTGCCCGACAGCTCCTTCTTCAGCGCCTCGGCCACCGCTTCGCGGCTGACGAGGCCCACGCGGCCGACCAGGCCGCCGAGCGCCACGATGTTCGCGAGCCGCGGGTTCCCCAGCTCGCCGGCGAGGCCCGTGATCTCCAGGTACATCACGTCGATATCCTGCCGCGTGTGCGGGATCTCGATCAGCGTCTTGTTGATGAACAGGTGGCCGCCGGCCTGCATCTTCGGCTCGAACTTCTCGAGGGACGGGCGATTCATCGCAACCAGGACGTTCGGGTGGGTGACGACCGGCGTGCCGATGCGGCGATCGGATACGACGACCGAACAGTTGGCCGTGCCGCCGCGCATCTCGGGGCCATACGACGGGATCCACGACACTTCCTTGCCGTCGATCATGCCGGCCAGCGCGATCATCTTCCCGAGGAAGAGGATCCCCTGCCCGCCAAAGCCCGCGAGGACGATCTCGTAGGTCATGACCTCACCTCCGCGCTCTTCAGGTCGCGGAACACCCCGAGCGGGAACTCCGGCATCATGCTCGACTCCATCCAGTCGATGGACTCGTTCGGGTCCAGGCCCCAGTTGGTGGGGCACGGCGACAGCACTTCGACGAACGTGAACCCCTCGCCCTTGTTCTGCATGTCCAGCGCCTTCTTGATCGCGCGCTTGGTCCGCGTCAGGTTCGCCACGTTGTTGAGCGACGTCCGCTCGATGTAGCGCGGCGCCTTCAGCGTGGCGAGCATCTCGCTGACGTGGATGGGATACCCCGCGAACTTCGGGTCGCGGCCGTACGGCGACGTCGAGCTGGTCTGGCCAACCAGCGTCGTCGGCGCCATCTGGCCGCCCGTCATCCCGTAGATCGCGTTGTTGATGAAAATGACAGTGAAGTTCTCGCCGCGGGCGGCGGCGTGGATGATCTCCGCGGTGCCGGACGACGCGAGGTCGCCGTCGCCCTGGTAGGAAATCACGATCGAGTCCGGGTTCGCGCGTTTCAGTCCCGTGCCCACCGCCGGCGCGCGGCCGTGAGCCGCCTGCACGTTGTCGGTCTCGAAGTACCAGTAGGCGAACACCGAGCACCCGACCGGCGAGATGACGATGGTCCGGTCGTGGAGGCCGAGTTCGTCGATTGCCTCCGCCATCATGCGGTGGACGATGCCGTGGCCGCAGCCTGGACAGTAGTGGAATGGCTTATCGTTAAGCGACTTCGGTCGCTCGAATACCTTCTGCATGGGTTCCCTCACATCCGCTGCTTGACCGCCGCGACGACCTCGGCCGGCGTCGGGACGTTGCCGCCCGAGCGGCCGTAGAAGTAGACGGGCCGGTGGCCTTCAACCGAGAGTTGCACGTCCTCGACCATCTGCCCCATCGACATCTCGCACGCCAGGAAGAACTTCGCCTGGTCGGCAAGCCGCCGGAGCACCGCCTTCGGATACGGCCAGAGCGTGATCGGCCGCACCATCCCCGCCTTGATACCTTCCTGCCGGAGCAGCTCGACCGCCGACCGGACCACCCGCGAGACGATGCCGTAGGCCACGATGACGACTTCCGCGTCGTCGGTCAGGTACTCTTCGTGGCGCGTCTCGACGCGCTCGATCTCGCCGTACTTGCGATACAGCTTGTGGATGTAGTCCTCCATCTCGTCGGCGTCGAGGTAGATGGAGGTGATGGTGTGGCCCTTGCGGTCCCTGGCGCCGGTCAGCGCCCACTCGGAGTGATTGTAGAGGTTCGGGTAGCTGTCCTTGAGTTCGACCGGCTCCATCATCTGGCCGAGGTTGCCGTCGGCCGCGACCATCACCGGGTTCCGGTACTTGTCGGCAAGGTCGAACGCCAGCACGGTCAGGTCCGTCATCTCCTGCACCGACGCCGGCGCGAGGACGACCATCCGGTAGCTGCCGTGGCCGCCGCCCTTGGTGGCCTGGAAGTAGTCGGCCTGCTCGGGATTGATGTTCCCGAGGCCGGGGCCTCCGCGCATGATGCTGACGACCACCGCCGGCAGCTCGGCGCCGGCCAGGTAGGAGATCCCTTCCATCATCAGGCTGATGCCCGGCGACGACGAACTGGTGAGCGCCCGGCGCCCGGTGCAGACCGCGCCGTAGACCATGTTGATCGATGCGACCTCGGTTTCGGCCTGGATGTAGGCGCCGCCCGGGATCGTGGGCAGGCGCCGCGACATATACTCCCCGACCTCGTTCTGCGGCGTGATCGGGTAGCCGAAGTACAGGGTGGCCCCGGCGCGAATGGCGGCCTCCGACAGGGCCTCGTTCCCCTTCATGAGCACTTTCATATGAGTGCGACTCCCCCTTACCTGAACACCTCGATGCAGATATCCGGGCAGATCAGCGCGCACGCCTTGCAGGCCGTGCACTTGCCGCCGGTATACGCTGCCGGGTAGAAGCCCTTCGCGTTCAGACCCCTCCCAATCTCGATGACATGTGTGGGACAGACGCGGACGCACAGCGCGCATCCCTTGCACCTGTCCTCGTTGATCGCGATCATGGGCATCGCTTCCCCCTCTTTCCGGCCATCATGATACCTCCAGCCTCCCACGGCTGCTTCATCTGCTTGCCGATCACCATTACGGGCACCCCGAGATCGTCGAACGCCCCGGGGGAATAGAAGTCCTCCATCACCGACAGGCACACCAGCGGGTATCTGGTCACCTCCAGGACCCTGGCAAAACCCGCGCGGATGATATCCGAAGTCGTCTCGCTGATGAGATGCGGATTGGCGATCATGCCGGTGATGGGCAGCCGCGCGCGCGCCGCGATCCGCTCCGCCATGTCCACCGTCGCGTCGGCTGTCTGGTTGAACGGGCGGTACGGGTTCACCACCAGCCAGTGGTTGCTGGGCTCGCCGGCGAATCCCCTGTGCAGGTACCCCGCTACCAGTCCCCCAAGGTCGCTCCCGCCGAGGTCGAAGACCACAGGGCCGTCCTTGCGGTCGAAACAGGCGTTGATCTCCGGAGACAGGGCCGGCAGGTCGGCATTCTCCATGCCCTCGATGCTGGAGATCACCCGGATGCCCCTCTGCTCGAGATCGTAGGCCTTCTGCCGGGATCGGAAGTACAGGTTGACGATGTCGAGATCGACCAGCGTCACCGGTTCGTGTCCCTCGGCGCGGAGCTTCAGCGCGAGGTTGATCGCGATCTCGGTTTTCCCGGTGCCGAAGGCGCCGCTGATGACGGTGAGGCGCGGCGCGGCGCCCGTCATGCCGAACACGAAATCGCGGCCGCCAGCGCGATGGAATTGAACTTCGTCTCGTCCGAGTCGGCCCTCGAGGTGAGCACCACCGGCGCGCTCGCGCCGACGACGATGGCCGCGAGCGGCCGGGCGCAGACGAGGCCGATGGCCTTGTAGAAGACGTTGCCGGCCTCGATGTCGGGCAGCAGGAGCACGTCGGCGACGCCAGCCACCGGGCTGTCGATCCCCTTGTGCCGCGTCGCCTCGATCGACAGCGCGTTGTCGAGCGCCAGGGGACCGTCCACGACACACCCCTTGATCTGACCCCGGTCGGCCATCTTCGCGAGCGACGCGGCGTCGAGTGTCGCCGGCATCTCGGGGTTGACCGTCTCGACCGCGGCGATGACCGCCACCTTCGGGCGCTCGACGCCCAGCCGGTGGGCGAGGCCGACCGCGTTCTCCAGAATCTGCACCTTCTGCGCAAGGTCCGGCGCGATGTTCATCGCGACGTCTGTGAACAGCACGAGCCGCTCGGGGTCGTTCGCCTCGAAGACGGCGACGTGGCTCAGCAGCGGCCGCTGGCGGAGGCCGAACTCCTTGTTGAGCACGCCCTTGAGGAAGGTGCCGGTCGAAACCAGCCCCTTCATCAGCAACTGGGCCTCGCCGCTGCGGACCTTCCGCACCGCCAGTTCCACGGCGCCGGCGTCGTCGCCGCACTCGATCATCTCGGGGCGGAAGGCCGTCAGCCCGAGTTTCTCGCAGAGCGAATCGACGAGCGCGCGCCGGCCGATGAGGAGCGGACGCACGAGGCCGGCCGCCGAGGCCCTGTCGAGCGACAGCAGCACGTCGCCGTCGTGCGGGCACGCAACCGCGATCGTACGAGGCCCGCCCTTTCTGGCCAGCGCGTGCACGTCTCTGAGAGCGGTGACAGGGGACATGGATGGCATGTGTTCCTCGACGACCGCGGTACCCCTCAGTCCGCCATGCCTTCGAGGACCGGCGTGCCGCTCGACGACTGACGCCTGGGGATCATAGCCGGAACGCGCGTGGAAGGGGCTCGAGACAGGGCTTCCTAGTCTCCCTCGACCCGCCGACGGTGTCAAGGAGTCGGAGGGACGATGCGCGAGGCGCGGCGGCGCGAGGCTCAGCCGCTTCGGGTATGATGATGATGCGCGGTCGGCCCGCCGTGTGGCACGACGGGCCGCCGCCGCGTGGAGGCCTCATCCATGACCGCTCCGGATCAGATCATCGACATCCTGCGGAAGGCGTACCAGATCGAGGTGGACGGCTACACGTTCTACTCGATGACGGCCGATCGCGCCGACAAACCCGCCGTCCAGGAACTGTTCGGCAAGCTCGCGCAGGACGAGGTGCAGCACCAGGGGTTCCTGCGGAGCGTCATGAAGAACTACCACGACAAGGGCGTCGAGGCCTTCTCGATGGGCATCGTCCTGCCCGATCTCCGGACGTTCTCGGACAAGGTGTTCACGGACCGCTTCAGGGAACAGGCGGAAGGGGCGGCGTTCGAAATGGCGGCGCTGTCGGTGGGCATGACGCTCGAGAAGAACGCCGTCGCGTACTTCTCCGGAGCGGTCCGCAACGCGGCCGAGGCGGAAGTGCGGCAGTTCTATCAGTTCCTGGCGGACTGGGAGCAGCAGCACCTCGACGCGCTGCAGTCGTTGTGCGAAACGATCCGCGGCGATTTCTGGGAGAAGGGCGGGTTCTCGCCGTTCTAGGGGCGGAGGCCTGCCGATCGCGGTACTGTGACCTACAACTTCGACCCCGATCGCTGGTACGAGGACGAGCGACGGCGCGTGGAACTGCGTCAACGCTCCGGCGAGCTGACGCAGGCGGATGCCGCGAAGGCGCTCGAAAACCTCGACCGGCGCTACGTCGCGATGCTCGCGCGGCTGGACGGCACGTTTGGCGTTCAGAGACCGGAAAAAGAGTAGAGGTCGCCCCGGACCCCGGACCGAATCAGCGGTAGAAGACGAGACCGAGCAGGGCGGCGCCGAGGACCACCCACAGCGGGTTGACCACGGTGAACGTGAGCACCGCGAACGAGATGGCCGCGAGCAGCAGGCCGTCCCAGCGCGAGGTCAGGGCCGCCGCCCAGCCGGCGCGCCCCGCGCCGAAGACGGAATGCGCCATGTCGTAGGCGGTCCAGGCCAGCAGGCCGATCACCACGGGGCGCACCGCAGTCAGCATCGCCTGGACGAGGCGGTTCTCCCTGACGCCGAAGAACACCACCACCATCACCAGCATCAGGGCGGTCGTCGGGAGGACCGTCCCGCCGGCCGCCGCCACGGCGCCCGGCGTCCCGGCGAGTTTGTATCCGACGTAGGCCGACACCTGCGGCGCGATGGGACCCGGGAGGGCGTTGCCGAGGGCGACCGCGTCCGCGAACTCCGGGGGCGTGAGCCAGCCGGCCGACGTCACCTCACGCTGCATCAGCGCCAGCGAGGCCGGGCCCCCGCCCCAGGAGAACAGGGCCACACGAGTGAAGACCAGGAAGATGTCCCAGAGCAGCATCAGGGACTCCGCGCTACTTGCACGCCCCGGAGAAGGCGACCTCCCCGCTCATGCCGGGAATCGGCACGCGCTTGCGCTGGCTGACCGGCATGTACTCGCGGAGAGTCGGGCCGGTGTAGACCTGCCGCGGGCGGTAGATGCGGGTCTGGCCTTCCCAGACTTCCTTCCAGTTCGCGATCCACCCGGGCATGCGCCCGATGGCGAACATGACCGTGAACATGTCGAGCGGGATGCCGATCGCCCGCATGATGATGCCGGAGTAGAAGTCCACGTTCGGATACAGCTTCTTCTCCTTGAAATAGTCGTCGCTGAGCGCCGCCTCTTCGAGGGCGCGGGCGAGGTCCAGCATCGGGTCGTGGATCTTCAGCTTGTTCAACACGCGATCGGCCATCTGCTTGATGATCTTGGCGCGCGGGTCGTAGTTCTTGTACACGCGGTGGCCGAAGCCCATCAGCTTGATGTGCGAGGTCTTGTCCTTGACCTTCGCCACGTAGTCCTTCACGGAGATGCCACTGCTGTGGATGTACTGCAGCATCTCGATGACCGCCGCGTTCGCTCCGCCGTGGAGCGGCCCCCACAGCGCGCACACGCCGGCGGCGCAGCTCGCGAACAGGTTTGCGCCGCTCGACGCCACCATCCGGACGGTGCTGGTGGAACAGTTCTGCTCGTGGTCCGCGTGGAGCACCAGGATCAGCTGCAGGGCGGCGACGATGTCCGGATCCGGTTCGTACTCCTTGAACGGGATCGAGAACATCATGTGCAGGAAGTTCGAGCAGTAGTCGAGATGGGGTTTCGGGTAGACCAGCGGCTGGCCGATCGACGTCTTGTAGGCGGCCGCCGCGATCGTCCTCGTCTTGCTGAGGAGGCGCGCCGCGTTGTCCTGAAACGTCTCCGGGCTGTCCATCTTCATGACATCCGGGTTGTAGCAGCTCGCCGCGTTCACCATGGCCGAGAGGATCGCCATCGGATGGCCCTGCGAGGGGAAGCCGTCGTAGTGCTTGTAGAGCCCTTCATGCAGCATCTCGTACTTCGTGAACAGGTTGCTCCAGCACTGGAGCTGATCGCCGGTCGGCAGCTCGCCGTAAATCAGCAGCCACGCAGTTTCCGGAAAGGTGCTGTGCTCGGCGATCCGCTCGATCGGAATGCCCCGGTAGCGCAGGATTCCCTTTTCGCCGTCGATGAACGTGATGGCTGACTGACACGACCCGGTGTTGCTGTAGCCATCATCCAGCGTGATCACGCCTGATTCGGCCCGCAGCTTGCTGATGTCGACCGCGACCTCGTTCTCGGTTCCGACTACGACCGGCAGGGTGTACGTCTTTCCCTGCACCTGGAGTGTGGCCGTCTCAGGCATAGACCTCTTCCTGTTTCGGATCGTGAGTGGTGGTCCCCGTTGAACATGCCTATTCTAAACCGAAACCCTCCCCAGTGAACCCAATCCGGCGCCCCTCGGCGCTCATTCCGGCCCGCTGGTCAGATGCCGAAGGACTTCGTCGCCATCCCCGCGATCGCCTCGCCGATGCTGATCGACGCGGTCGCCGCCGGCGACGGGGCGTTGAGCACGTGCACCATCCGGTCGGCCTCGACGATGTGAAAGTCGTCGAGCAGCCTGCCGTCCGGGTCGAGGGCCTGGGCCCTGACACCGGCGCCGCCCGGATGAACGTCCTCGCCGCGGAGTTCGGGAATCAGCCCCTGGAGCGCCCTGACGAACGCACGCTTGCTGAAGGAGCGGTGCCACTCCCCCACGGCCATACCCCAGTACTTGGCCGCCATCTTCCAGAACCCCTTGTACGCGAACATCTCGAGCGAATCGCGCGCCGAGAAGCTGGTGCGCGTGTACCCCTCGCGCCGGAAGGCCAGAACCGCGTTGGGACCGGCCTCGACGCCGCCCTTGATCATCCGGGTGAAGTGCACCCCGAGAAACGGGAAACGGGGGTCGGGCACCGGGTAGATCAGGTTGCGAACGAGCGATTGCCGCCCGGGCACGAGCTCATAGTACTCGCCGCGGAAGGGCACGATCTTCACGCCGGGCTCGACCCCGCACAGCCGCGCCACCCGATCCGACTGCAGGCCCGCGCAGTTGATCAGCGCGCGCGATTCGACCGTCCCTCTCGTGGTCTCGAGGATGAGCCGGCCGTCGCGCCGCTCGACGCCGGTCACGCGCGCCGCAGTCCAAACCTCTCCGCCCGCCTCGGACACGAGCCGGCCGAATGCGTGCGTCACCGCGGTGTAGTCCACGATACCGGTGTCGGCGACGTGCAGGCCCGCGACCCCGGCCACCGCCGGCTCGTATTCCTTCAGTTCCTCCGCGCGGAGGCGCCGCAGCCCCTCGAGGCCGTTGGCGCGGCCTCGGCGCTCGAGTTCCTCGAGCGCCGGAATCTCCGAGGGGTTGGCCGCCACGACCAGCTTCCCGCAGCGGTCGTGGGCGATCCCGTGCTCCTGCAGGAACCGGTACATCACCCGGCGGCCCTCGACGCAATTCTGCGCCTTGAGCGACCCCGGCTTGTAGTAGAGGCCCGAGTGAATGACCCCGCTGTTGTTGCCCGTCTGGTGCGCGGCCAGTTTCGGTTCGGCCTCGAGGATGACCACGCGACCGACGCCCCGTCGAACGAGGGCCATCCCGGTGGCCGTGCCGACGATGCCCCCCCCGATGATTGCGACGTCCCACGCCTTGCTCATGACGCTGCCCCTGCGTTGCTCGTGACGCTGCCGCTGCCTTCGCCAGGTCCGCTCATTGTCTCGCTATACTCTGGCATATTCGCCGGGTACGCTCCACAGCCTTGGCGCTCGAGGGGTTCGCTGCAATAATGTCGGACGAATGCCGAACCCGGGCTCCCCCGTCCTCTCCGCAGTTCGTCTCGCCGGTCTGGTGGCCGCGCTCGCTGCGGGAGCCTCCGCCGCCTGGGCTCAGCCGAAGCCGGTCGTCCGCCTCGCGTGCGGCGCCTACGAGGCGGTGCCGAGCGGCGTCGGGCCGGCCGGGAAGCCGACCCGGCTGAGCATCCAGAAGGACGGCCGCCTCCTCCAGGGGATCAGCGACGGAAGCATCACCCGCGTGGACTGCGCCGACTTCAACAACGACAACGTGCCCGAACTGCTGGTGGCCAGCAGCAGCGGCGGCGCCCGCTGCTGCGAGACGTTGCGCATCTGGGCCCTCGGCGCCGCGCCGCGCCGGATCCTCGAGTACGAGAGCGGCAGCGCCCCGGGCTTCGAGCTGCGCGACCTGAATGGCGACGGACGTATGGAGCTGCTGGTCGGCGACGACACCTTCGCCGACTTCGACGATCTGGGCGACGAGTACTCGCCCGCCCGCCTGCCGCTGGTCGCCTGTCAGACCGACACCGTGTTCCAGGACTGCACGACGAGGTATCCGGATCTGTTGCGCTCGTGGCTGGCACGCTACGTCGATCGACTGAAGGCGCCAGGCATCGGCGTGGACGTCAAGGGCGTCGAGGGCGCGGCCCTCGGGGCGCTGGCGATCTTCGTCCTGCTCGGCGAGGAAGCGGCCGGCGTCGAGACGATTCGAAAGGCGGTCGCGAGCGACGACGTGATGAAGTGGGTCGAACGCCTCCGACCGAAGGTTCGCGACTGGGCCGAGACGCGGGGAAAGAAGCTGAAGGACGGGAAACGATAACCAGATCCTGCGATCGGGCGACCCAGGAATATTGCGATCTCAGATCGTCGGATCGCACGGTCGTAAGATAGCGCGATCGCCCGACCGCACGATCGCACGATCGCAAGATCGCACGATCGCAAGATTCGAGTATCTCCCTATGGGCTTCTCCACCATCGACTATGCCGTGCTCCTCGTGTACCTCGTCGGGATCACGATCTTCGGGACCCTGTTCCGGAAGTCGCAGCACACGGTCAAGGACTACTTCGTCGGTTCGAAGAAGACGCACTGGCTGGTGATCAGCCTGTCGATCGTCGCGACGGAGACGAGCACGCTGACCTTGATAGGCGTGCCGGCGCTGGCCTGCACGGTCTACGCCCGGCCGGAACAGGGAGGAGCCCTCACCTACCTTCAGGTGGTCTTCGGCTACGTCATCGCCCGGTTTATTATCAGTTTCCTCTTCATTCCCGCGTACTTCCAAGGCGAGCTGCTCACGGCCTACGAACTGCTCTCTCGCCGGTTCGGCCCGGCGACCAAGCACTTCGCCGCTTCGCTGTTCCTCACGATGCGGGCGCTCGCCGAGGGTGTTCGCGTGTTTGCCGCGTCGCTGGTGTTGGCGGCCGTGATCGGTTCGAGCCTGCCGGGACTGCCGCACCTCTGGCTCTGGTCGATCATCCTCGTGGGTCTGCTCACGCTGGTATACACGTTCGAGGGCGGCATCGCGGCGGTCATCTGGACTGACCTGATCCAGCTGGTGATTTACATAGGCGGCTCGCTGCTCGCCGCCTGGCAGTTGCTCCACCTGGTGCCCGGCGGCTGGCCGATGATCGCCGCGCACGCCGAGGCCGCTCACAAGTTCACGCTGCTGTCGTTCTCCTGGGACCTGAGCCTGCCGTTCACGTTCTGGGCCGGGGTGATCGGGGGCACCTTTCTCACCATGGCGTCCCACGGCACGGACCAGCTGCTGGTCCAGCGCCTGCTGACCTGCAAGAACCAGCGGGACAGCCAGAAGGCGTTGATCGCCAGCGGTTTCATCGTGCTGTTCCAGTTCGTCCTCTTCCTCATGATCGGCGTGATGCTCTTTGCCTACTACCACCACGAGCCGCTGCCGCCCATCACCAGCTACGACGAGATCTTCCCCATGTTCATCGTCCACAGCCTCCCGCACGGCGTCGCGGGGCTGGTGATCGCCGCGATCTTCGCCGCCGCGATGTCCAACCTGAGCGGCTCGCTGAACTCCCTGGCGTCGACGACCGTCCTCGACTTCTACAAGCCGCTCGCGGGCCGGCGGCGCACCGATGGCGAGCTGCTCCGCCTTTCCCGCTGGTGCACCGCCGCGTGGGGCATCGTCCTCATCGGCATCGCGATTGTCGCCCGCGACTGGGGCTCGGTGTTCACCGTCGGCCTCTCGATCGCGTCGCTCGTCTATGGCCCGATGCTCGGCGCCTTCCTCCTCGGCGTCCTGACGACGCGCGCGAATCAGCCGGGGGTGATGACCGGCATCGGCGTCTCGCTCGGCTGCATGCTGCTGGTCAAGACCTACACGATGCTGGCGTGGACTTGGTACGTCCTCGTCGGCACCGTTATTTGCGTGAGCGTCGGATACCTGGTGAGCCTCGCGTTCCCGCAGGCCGCCGGACCGGCGGCCCGCGAAGAAAGGTGATCGCCATGAAGCGCTTCGCGCGCGTTCTCTCGACCGCCGCGCTGCTGGTGTTCGGCGGCGCGTATGCCGGCCACGCGCAGCCGGCGCCTGCGGCCGGAGACTTCGTCCTCCACGACTTTCACTTTGCGACCGGCGAGACGATGCCCGAGTTGCGACTGCACTACACCACGCTCGGCGAGGCGAGGCTGGACGCGAAGGGGGTCGTGCGCAACGCCGTCCTGATCCTGCACGGCACGGGCGGAACGGGACGGCAGTTCCTCTCGAAGAACTTCGCCGAGGTGCTGTTCGGGCCCGGTCAGCTGCTGGATGCCCGAACCCACTTCCTGATCATGCCGGACGGCATCGGCCACGGGCAGAGCAGCAAGCCGAGCGACGGCCTGCGGGCGAAGTTCCCGCGCTACACGTACGCGGACATGGTCACGGCCCAGTACCGGCTGCTGACCGAAGGCCTGAAAGTCAATCACCTCGCGCTGGTGATGGGCACGTCGATGGGCGGTATGCAGACCTGGATGTGGGGAGAGACCTACGCTGACTTCATGGACGGCCTCGTGCCGCTTGCCAGCCTCCCCACGCAGATTGCCGGCCGCAACCGCATGTGGCGGACGATGCTGATGGACAGCATCCGGAAGGACCCGGCCTGGAATGGCGGCGACTACAGGACGCAGCCGCCCGGCCTCGAGGGCGCCGTCCGCATACTGGTGCTGATGGCCGGTTCGACCGTGCAGGCGCAGAAGGACGCGCCGACCCGCGACGCCGCCGACGCGCTGGTGGTGCAGCAGATGCGGGCGCGTTCCGCGGGAGTCGACGCCAACGACATGCTCTACCAGTTCGACTCGTCGCGGGAATACGATCCGTCGATGGCGCTCGGCAGGATCACCGCTCCCCTGCTCGCCATCAACTCCGCCGACGACCTCATCAATCCCCCGGAGCTCGGGTTGATGGAGAAGCTGATGCCCCGCGTGGCGAACGGGCGGTACGTCCTGCTCCCCATCACGCCCGAGACACGGGGGCATGGGACACACTCGTGGCCGGCGATCTGGCAGGGGTTCCTCAAGGAGTGGCTGTCGGGCGTGAAGGAGCGCTGAAGTCAGGCACCGTGCCGCTGCGATCCCCACGGCGGCAGCAGCTTGATGAGCACAGCCAGGATCACGAACGGCAGGATCAGCAGCAGAATCGCGGGGAGCAAGCCCTCCCGCGTGGCCCACTCCATCTTGTAGACCGTGTAGCCCAGGAAGCTCTTCGAGAACAGCTGGCCGCCGATCACCACGTTCCACCGCATCGCGAAGATGCCGATGAGCGTGAGGAGGCCCGCGGTGCCATAGATTCGCCTTCTCGTCTTCTCTCCCATCCTCACCAGCTGCACGAGGCCCAGCATGGACAAGGGCACCACCGTGCCGACGAGGATCTGGAGGATCACCTGCGAGGTGTAGAGGCTGGTGTGCACCATGAAGTCGAGCGCGCGGAACGACTCGTCCGCCTCGTAGATGCGGTGGATGAGATCGAGCATCTCGAGAGAGAAGTCCACCACGAACGCGTAGAACAGGTAGCGCGCGACCGTGTCGAGGCACTCCATGTCGAAGCGGCGCTCGCGCCACCACGCCGTGACCATGTAGACCAGCATCACCGCGGCGATGCCGGACACGATCGCCGAGAACAGGAAGACGATGGGCATCAGCGGCGTGGACCACCAGGGGTTCGCCTTGACCGAGCCGAATATGAACCCGACGTAGCCGTGCAGCAGGAACGCCGACGGGATACCGATGACGGTCAGCGCCCGGCCGATCCGGTCGTCCAGTGCGAGCGACGCCGGGCTGATGTTGTCCGACCAGAGCGCCATCGCCCCGTAGAGCCATCGCTTCGGCCCGCGCGACTCGCGCCACATCAGGACGATTTCCTTCCGGTAGTCGAGCCAGACCTCCAGGACGAGCACGACCATCAGGTACCACAAGTAGACGAACCCGAACATCGCCATCGCCGAGACGGTGTGCGGCGTCAGGTACATCTCCAGCGACCGCTCGGGGTGGCCGAGGTGCAGTTGCAGCGGCAGCGGGGCCACCAGCAGGAATGCGAGGGCCGTGAGCAGCGCCAACCGATAGGTCGGCTTGATCGCATCGACGTTGAACACCCGCTCGAGCGACGCGAGGATGAACGCCCCCGCGACGAGTCCCGTGATGAACGGGTAGAGGACGACGAGCACGCCCCACTGGAGCTCCATCTCGTTCGGGTACATGAACCCCTGGATCGCCGGCAGCACGCTCTCCATCGGTGTCCTCCGCCCTCTACCTCACCGAACCGTCGAGACCGTTGTAGTACACCTTCGCGCCCGTCGCCATCTGCGGCTTCAGGACGAGCACGTGGTGACCGAGCAGGAACTGGTGAATCGGGTCCTTCTTGTTCTTCAGGTCGCCCAGCTGCCGCGCGCCGGTCGGGCAGGTTTCGCAGCACGCCGTGGTCAACCCCTTCGTGATCCGGTGGTAGCACAGCGTGCACTTGTCCACCGTCGACGTGCGGGGGTCGATGAACCGGCAGCCGTAGGGGCACGCCTGCACGCAGTACCGGCATCCCAGACAGTAAGTCTTGTCCACCAGGACGACGCCATCCGGGCTGACGAACGTGGCGCCCACCGGGCAGACCTGGACGCACGGCGAATCTGCGCAGTGGTTGCACAGCTTGGGCACGAAGAAATGCTTGGCGTCGGGGTCCGGATCGCCCTTCCCGGGGAACCCGTCGTAGCCGCCGTTCGGGGAATCGACGACCGGGTGCTCGAGGTCGGACGGGTTGACGCGGTAGCGCTCGACCCACGTGCGGAAGTACTGCGGCATCCGCGGCACGTCGTTCTCTTCCTTGCAGGCGCGCAGGCAGATGCCGCAGCCGATACACGACTCGATGTCCACCACCATGGCCCACCAGTGGTCGGTCATCGTGTAGTTCGTCGCCGTCTCTGGCCGGCCGGCGACGATCGCCTCCCACGCGACGGACGCAGCGGTTGAGAGCACGAGCAGCTTGCCGGTCCCGAGCAGGAAACTGCGTCGATCTGGGTTCATGGCCGCTCCTCCTGTCAGGACATCTTCGGCGCGTGCGGCTTGTGGCAGGCGACGCACGGCCCCTCGGGGCTGTGCTCGGCGACGACCACCTGCGGGAACGCCTTCGGCTTCCAGGGGCTGGTCTCGTGACACCGGGCGCACAAGATCCGCGAGTCGGGGCGGGCCGGCTTCTTCTCGCCGCCGGCCTGGACGTGGGCGAAGAGCGGACCGTGGCAAGCCTCGCAGCCGATTCGCGCATGCCGGCTGCCCACCCTCGCCGCGACCACGTCGGCGTGGCAGTCTTCGCACGCCGCTCGGCCCGCGTAGTGCAGCGGACGGGCGCGCGCATCGTCGAGCGCGCCGGGCCGGTAGTGGCCGTAGAGCCCGAACCCGGCTGGCACCATCACCCACCGGAACACGAAGAAGGCCGTGATGCCGAGCGCGAACAGCCCCGCCATCCGCGCGAGGTGTTCCTTGTCTTTGAGCCAACCGCTCATCGGGCGCTCCTAGGTCGAGTGATCCGCCGCACCGCTGCGCTACCGGTTGCCTGTGAACAGGTGAGGGTATCACATGACGCCAAGCAATCGATCTGCCAGAGACCTCTGACCGGACTTTTCGCTGAGAATCTCGGCGATTCTGCCCGTGTTCGTCAGCCGAGTCCTGCTCGAGGTACTCTCGCCTGCCGGGATCCCGGCACATGTGGGGTCACATGTGAAAAAGGTGATGATTCAAGACCTGACCCCACATATCATTCCGCTGGACGACGCCCCCGGCTCCTCCATTCTGAATTCCGAAAGGCGCTCCGATGACACCACGACTGCGCGCCCGATTGCTCGCGGCCATCGCGCTCTGCCTCTGCGTCCTGTGGGTCGGCGCCCGTGCGCAGGCCCCCCAGGCCCAGCAGCGTCCCCAGGGCCAGCCGCCGGCCGCCACGCCTGCACAGCCCGTCCCCCCCGCGCAGGCCCCTGTCAACCAGTCCGACGATCCCCTGCTGAAGCCGTTCCGGTTCCGCTCGATCGGCCCCGCCAGCATGGGCGGGCGCATCGACGACATCGTGGCGGTCGAGAGCGACCCGTCCACGATCTACGTCGGCTTCGCCACGGGCGGCGTTTGGAAGACCACGAACAACGGGACGACGTGGGCGCCGATCTTCGACACGTACCCGGTCTGCTCGGTCGGCGCGCTCGCCGTGGACCAGAGGAACCCGAACATCGTGTGGGTCGGCAGCGGCGAGGCGAACAACCGCCAGAGCTCGTCGTTCGGCGACGGCATCTACAAGTCCACCGACGCGGGCAAGACCTTCACGAACGTCGGGTTGAAGGACACACAGTCGATCGCGCGCATCGTCGTCGACCCGAAGGACTCGAATGTCGTCTATGTGGCGGCGATCGGCCACCTGTTCGGGCCGAACGGGGATCGCGGAATCTACAAGACAATCGACGGCGGGAAGAACTGGATCGCGATCAAGACGATCGACGCCGACACGGGCTTCACTGACATCGTCATCGACCCCGCGGATTCGAAGACGCTCTTTGCGGCTTCCTACCAGCGCCGGCGGGTGCCCTGGGGCTTCAACGGCGGCGGGCCCGGCAGCGGTCTCTGGAAAAGTGCCGACGCGGGAAAGACGTGGACGCGCATCTCGGGGAACGGGTTCCCTGAAGGGCTGCTGGGCCGGATCGGCCTTGCGGTCTCGCGGTCGAGGCCGAACGTGGTCTACGCCCAGATCGAGGTGGGTGCGAGCGCCGGAACGGGCGGGAACGTGACGGCCGACGGCAAGGAACCGCAACCCGGCGCCGCCGGAGGTGGTGGTGGCGGCGGCCAGCGCGGCGGGCTCCAACCCGGCCAGGCTCCGCCTCCCCCCGATCCGAAACGCAGCGGGGTGTGGCGGTCGGACGACAAGGGCAAGACGTGGAAGGTGATGGGCAACAACAACGACCGCCCGATGTACTACAGCCAGATTCGCGTCGACCCGACGAACGACCTGATCGTCTACACGATGGGCGCGCCGTTTCACAAGTCCGTCGACGGGGGCAAGACGTTCAAGGTGGTCCAGGGCATCGCACACAGCGACCACCACGCGATGTGGATCGACCCCAGGAACCCCAGACACCTGATCATCGGCAACGACGGCGGGCTCGACATCAGCTACGACCAGGGCGATACGTGGGAATTCGTGAACACGCTGCCGGTCGGCCAGTTCTACGCGGTGAGCGCCGACATGCGAAAGCCGTACTACGTCTACGGTGGCCTCCAGGACAACGGCACGTGGGGCGGCCCGAGCGCCACGCGCAGCTCCCAGGGCATCACCAACGCGGAGTGGTTCCGTGTCGGCGGCGGAGACGGCTTCTACACGCAGGCGGACCCTTCGGACTGGAGCACGATCTACGTCGAGTCGCAGGACGGAAACGTGCAGCGCCTCGACCTCCACACGGGCCGGGCGGCCAACGTCAGGCCGCGAGCCGCGTCCCGACCGGGCCAGGGGCAGCGCGGTCAGGCGGCCGCGCCTGCCGGGGAAACCCAGCCCGGTCAACCCCCGGTCCCGGCGGCGCAGGCGGCGGGTCAGCGTTCGAACATCGTCCCCGCACCGCCCGAGGGGCAGCAGTACCGGTTCTTCTGGAACACGCCCATCCTCCTCTCGCCGCACAACCCGTGGACGGTGTACATCGGCGCCAACCAGCTGTTCCGGTCAGTGGACCGGGGCGACACCTTCGTCGGCTCGCCGGATCTCACGAAGAACATCAGCCGCTTCACACGGCCGATCATGGGCGTCGCCGGCGACGCGCCGATGGCCTCCAAGCACGACGGCGCCGGTGCGTTCAGCAGCATCGTCACGATCAGCGAGTCGCCGGTGGTCCCCGGCATCGTCTGGGTCGGCACCAACGACGGCAATGTCCAGGTGACGCGCGACGGCGGGGCGACCTGGAAGAACGTGGTTGACAGCGTCCCCGGCGTGCCGAAGGAAACGCACGTCTCGCGCGTGGAAGCGTCGCACTTCGACGCCGGCACGTGCTACGTCTCGTTCGACGGCCACCGGACCGACGACATGAAGCCGTACGTGTTCGTCACCCGCGACTACGGCACCACGTGGAAGGCCCTGACCAACGGCCTTCCCGCCGTCGGCAACGTCAACGTCATCAAGGAGGACCCGAAGAGCAAGAACCTGCTCTACGTCGGCACCGAGTACGGCCTCTACATCTCGCTGAACGGCGGAGCCGAGTGGAAGCGGTTCATGAACGGCATGCCGGTCGTCCGAATCGACGATGTGATGGTGCATCCGCGCGACAACGACCTGATCGTCGCGACGCACGGCCGCAGCATCTACATCCTCGACGACATCACCTCGCTGCAGCAGTTGACCGACACCGTGCTGCAGGCCGATATCCACCTGTTCGACGTGCGACCGGGGACGCAGTGGAAGACGGATATCACCCTGGCGCGGTCGATCGGCGGCTCCAAGAACTTCGCCGGCGAGAATCCCCGCCCGGGCGTGGCCATCACGTACTACCTGAAGGCTGCGGCGCCCGGCGACGTCAAGCTGACCATCAGCGACTACAGCGGACAGGCGGTGCGGACGATCGACGGTCCGAAGGTCGCAGGCCTCAATCGGGTCCAGTGGGACTTCCGGGGGAACCCGCCGCCGGCCGGCGCAGCGGGGCAGACCCGCGGGGGCGGCGGAGGGGGAGGCGGCGCCCGTGGTGGGTTTGGAGCGCCCGTCGTCGAACCCGGTACATACCTGCTCAAGCTGTCGGTGGGCGGGAAGGACTACACCACGAGAATCGTGGTCGAAGCCGACGACTTCGGGAAGTAAGTTCCGGCAGCAGCCGCCGATCAGCCGGCAGGCGAGGCGGTCTTGCCAGCGGCACGTGGCGCCGGCCACGTGCCCTGGCTCCGGACGAGCACGACCACCGATCGTGCGCGCACGACGTAGCGGCGAGATGCGATCGCGGCCGCGTCCTCGTCGGCCAGGATGTCCGCCGGCGACGGTTGGGCCGTGTCCACCACCCGCCGCCAGTCGGCCGGCGTCCCCTCCTGGACCTTGAATGTCAGGTCCTCCGGCCCCGCGTTGATCATCACGTAGAGATCGCGATCGTCCTGCGAGGCCCCGCGGAGGCAATACGCCAACTCGTGGGACTCGCTGCCCCAGTCCACGTGGCGGCCGAGGCCGTACCACTGCACATCGTCGCGCCAGAACCGGCTTCGGCCGATCGACGGGTGCGCCTTTCGGAACGCGATCATCATCTTGAAGAAGCGGTGGATGTCGTGGTTGCGCTCCAGCAGCGACCAGTCGAGCCAGGTCGTCTCGTTGTCCTGGTTGTAGGGATTGTTGTTGCCACCCTGGGTCTGCAGGAACTCGTCGCCCGCGCAGAACTGCGGCGTGCCGTTCGACAAGAACAGCAGCGCGCAGAAGTTCTTCACCTGCTGGCGCCGGAGCGCCAGGACCGCAGGCGGGGCGCCCTCGTCTCCTTCGTGCCCGCAGTTCCAGCTGACGTTGTGGTCACGGCCGTCGGCGTTCCCCTCGCCGTTCGCGAGGTTGTGCTTCTGGTTGTACGAGACGAGGTCGTAGAGACAGAATCCGTCGTGGGCCGTGACCATGTTGACGCTCTGGAACGCGTGGTACGCGTCGAGCAGGTCGTCAGGGAACTGGTCCGCACTGCCGTAGATGCGCGTCATCAGGTTGCCCACGGTGCCCCGATCGCCCCGCACGAAGGCCCGCACCTCGTCGCGGAACCGATCGTTCCACTGATACCACTCGATGGCTGGGAAGTGGCGGCCCAGTTGGTAGCTCTGGAGGTCCCACGCCTCGGCAATCAGCCGCAGATTCCTGAAGTCGGGGTCGGCGTCGATCGCCGAGATGATCGGCGGGTCGTCCAGGTCGATGGTGCCGTCGGTGCGCCGCGTGAAGATCGAGGCCAGGTCGAACCGGAACCCGTCGACGTGCATGTCCCGGGCCCAGAACCGCATGCTGTCGATCACCATTTTCCGGACCGCCATGTTGGCGGTGTGCAGGACGTTGCCGGTCCCGGTGTCATTGCGATACCGGCCGCGATCCTCCTGGAGCAGGTAGTACGTGGAGTTGTCGATCCCGCGGTAGGAGTACGTCGGCCCGATCTCGTCTCCGTCGACGGTGTGGTTGTAGACGACATCGAGAACGACCTCGAGCCCCGCTTCGTGCAGCGCCCGTACCATCTCCTGCATTTCGGCAATCGCCGCCTCGGACGTGCCGGCGGCCGCGTATTGCGTGTGCGGCGCGAAGAAGTTCAGCGGCATGTAGCCCCAGTAGTTCCGTTCCTGGGGATCGCGCTGGCAGACCGGCATCAGTTCGACGACCGTCACGCCGAGGTCCACCAGGTAGGGTATCTTGTCGACGACGCCGGCGAACGTGCCGCGGCGATCGGGAGCCACGCCGGAGCTGCCGCGCCTCGTGAAGCCGCGAACGTGCATTTCGTACACGACCGTGTCCCACGAGTGGCGCGGCCGACACGCTTCGTCCCAACCGTTCGCGCGGCGGCTCGCTTCCAGCACACCGAGGGGGGCTCGTCCTGCATTGGAGCCCCGCCCCTTGGCCGCCTCGCGGTCGAACGCCGGCGGAAAGAAGACGGCCCGCGCGTAAGGATCGACCAGGACCTTCTCGGGATCGAAGCGGTGCCCTGCCGACGGGGCGAAGGGGCCCTCCACCGAGTAGGCGTAGTAGCACGCCCCGGGAACCGCGTCCTCCGGGACCCAGCAGTGCCACACCCTGCCCGACTTGTTGACGAGGTGGTCGAGCCGGATGCGGCGCAGAGGCTCGACAAAGTCGTCCGCGCCGTACAGCAGCAGGACGACCGCCGTCGCGTGCTTCGAGTAGAGCGCGAAGTTCCAGGCCCTGGCCGTCGCGTGCCAGGTCGCGCCGAGCGGCGACGGGAGCCCTTCGACTCGAGCCCACGGAACGGGCAGACAGTCCTCGGTCTTCATCGATGTGCCGCCCGCCTACTTCCTCAGCAGGTTCCCGAGCTCACTCGAGATCGCCTGCTGAATCCGTTCCTCGCCCAGGATGCTCTTCACGAGCGCCGGCAGCTCCGACTCCACCACGACGCGGTCTTCCATCACGTCCATCGAGCCGCGGACCGATGTCCCGAAGAACCCCTTCGCCGCGGTGAACGAGAAGCTCATCCGGCTTCCATCCCAGTCCCTCCTGGCGTCCTTGATCGTCACGCCGCCCGGCGGCTCCCGGACCAGGCGGTCGAGAAACTGGTCGACCCGGCTGACCGCTTCCTGCTGTCCCAGCGCGTGCGGCTGCTCAATGCGCATCTTGTGCCCCTGCCTGCCCCGATCGTAGCAGACGTCTCGCTACTGTAACATCGCGGCGCACGCGTGTCGTCCCCGGTTCGGCGCCTTGCAGCGGATGAGGCGTTTGGGTCACCATGGCTGTCTGGCAAAAGGTCACCGCGCGACGCCCGACGAGGAGGCCCGCGCACCGGGGAGGCATTACGATGAAGGTCCTGGTCGTCGGCGGAACGGGGACCGTCGGTTCAGCGGTCGTGGACGCGCTCCGGGCGAGTGCGCACGAGCCGCGGGTGATGACGCGGTCCGCGGACAACCTCGGGCGGTTGCCGGCCGCAACAGCGCATGTCGTCGCCGATCTCGAGCATCCCCCGACTCTGCCGGCGGCATTCGCCGGCGTGGACGGCGCGTTCCTGCTGGCCTCTGTCGGTCCGAACGAAACGGCGCAGAGCCTCGCGGCTGTCGAAGCCGCGCGGTCGGCCGGCCTCCGGCGGCTCGTCTACCTGTCGGTGATCATGCCCCCGGGCTCGGACGTGATTCCGCACTTCGCCTCCAAGGTCCCGGTCGAGCAGGCCGTCAAGGCCTCGGGCATTCCCTGGACCATCCTCAGGCCGAACAATTTCTTCCAGAACGACGTCTGGCTTCGGGAGGCGATCGCCGTCCATGGGGTCTATCCGCAGCCGATCGGGCGGCGCGGGGTGAATCGAGTGGACGTCCGGGACATCGCCGAAGCGGCAGCCGCCGCCTTCACGCGCGGCGTCGGCGGCATCGTGCCGCTCAACGGGCCTCGCGGTCTCACCGGCGACGATACGGCGCGTGTCTACAGCGAACAGCTCGGGCGCCCTGTGCGCTACGCCGGCGACGACCTCGACGCCTGGGCGCGGCAGGTGTCCGCAACATACCCGCCGTGGATGGTGGACGACTTCCGGATCATGTACGACTACTTCATCCGGAATGGCGCGCACGCGAGCGGCCTCGATTTCGCCGCCCAGGAAGAACTCCTGGGCCATGCCCCGCGTACCTTCGAGGCGTTCGTCACGGAGCTGGCACGGTCCTGGGCCGGATAGAAGGCGGGGGGCGGGGCCGCGCTTGCCCCCGCGCCCCCGACTGTGCCACCTTTGATCAAGGGGCGCTCCGTATGCAGAATCCTGTCAGGCTCAAGAGCATCCACCACGTGGAGTTCTGGGTTGGCAACGCGCGCCAGGCGGCCTACTACTACCGCCGCGGGTTCGGCTTCTCCCACACCGCCTATGCCGGCCTCGAAACAGGGCTGCGCGAGCACACGTCCTACGTGCTCGCCCAGGGCAAGATCCGCTTCGTCCTGACGACCCCGCTTCTGCCCGACTCGGCAGCGAGCGAGCACGTGCGGCGCCACGGCGACGGCGTGCGCGACATCGCGTTCCACGTGGACAACGCCGACAAGGCCTTCGAGGAAGCCGTGCGGCGCGGCGCCCGCCCGGCCGTCGAGCCTCACGAGATGCGCGACGAGCACGGCGCCGTCCGTCACGCGGCCATCCACACTTACGGCGACACGATCCACTCCTTCGTCTCCTACCTCGACTACTCGGGACCGTTCCTGCCGGGATTCGTCGGCCGGAACGAGGCCGGGGACGGCATCGGCCTCCTGCGCGTCGATCACATGGTGGGCAACGTGGAGCTCGGCCGGATGAACGAGTGGGCGGACTGGTACGGCAAGGTCCTGGGCTTCGACCGCTTCATCAGTTTCGACGACAAGGACATCTCCACCGAGTACAGCGCGCTGATGAGCGTCGTGATGTCCGACGACTCGCAGTCGATTAAGTTCCCCATCAACGAACCGGCTCCCGGACGCAGGAAGAGCCAGATCGACGAGTATCTCGAGTACTACCGGGGCCCGGGCGTGCAGCACGTGGCGATGCAGGTGAAGGACATCTGCGGCACGGTGTCGCGGCTTCGGCAAAACGGCGTCGAGTTCCTGCGGGTGCCCGACAGCTACTACGTCTCTCTCCCGCAACGCGTCGGCGAGATCGCGGAGTCGGTCGAGCAACTCCAGCAGTTGGGCGTTCTCGTGGACCGCGACCAGGATGGGTACCTGCTGCAGCTGTTCACACGACCCGTCCAGGACCGGCCAACCCTCTTCTTCGAGATCATCGAGCGCAAGGGCAGCCGCGGCTTCGGCAAGGGCAACTTTCGTGCGCTGTTCGAGGCGATTGAACGGGAGCAGGCGCTGAGGGGGAACCTGTAACATGCCCATCTACCATCAGCTCGGCCGCGTGCCCCGTAAGCGGCACATCGCGTTCCGTGACGGGAACGGACGCCTTTACCCCGAAGAGTTGATCGGCAACCACGGATTCACCGGCCCGGCATCGCTCGTCTACCATTTGCGCCAGCCCACCCGCGTCCGGAGTGTGCGCCTGCTGCGCCGCCTCGAATGGAAGCAGGAGGCGGAGCGGCTGCTGCGCCATCGCCATTTCCTGACCGCGCGCGTGAAGCCAGGACCCAGCGTGGTCTTCGACCGCCTGCCGCTGCTGTTCAACGGCGACGTCGCCCTCTCGATTGCCGGCCCCACCCAGGACGACGAGGTGTTCTATCGGAATGCCCAGGGCGACGAGGTCGTCTTCGTGACCGATGGCGGCGGCGTGCTCGAATCGTCGTTCGGGGCGCTGCCGTTCCGCCGCGGCGACTACGTGGTCGTGCCCCGCGGGGTGCTTCACCGCTACCGGTTCGATCCTGGAGAGGTGCGGTGCCTCGTCATCGAGAGCGCGGGAGCTGTCCGGACGCCGAAGCGGTACCGGAACGAGTTCGGCCAGCTGCTCGAGCACAGCCCCTTTTCCGAACGCGACATCCGCCGGCCGGAATGGGTCGAGCCGCACGACGAAGCGGGCGACTTCCCGATCGTCGTCAAGAAGGACCACGAGTTCGTCGAGATGACGCTGGCGCACCACCCGTTCGACGTCGTCGGGTGGGACGGCTGCTACTACCCGTGGGCGTTCAGCATCCACGATTTCGAACCGCGCGTCGGGATGGTGCACCTGCCCCCTCCGCTTCACCAGACGTTCGAGGGCGACGGCTTCGTGGTGTGTTCCTTCTGCCCCAGGCCGTACGACTTCCATCCCGAGGCGGTTCCGGCGCCCTACAACCACTCGAACGTGATGTCGGACGAGGTCCTCTACTACGCGAGCTCCGAGTTCATGAGCCGCAAGGGCATCGAGTACGGCTCGGTGACACTGCACCCGGACGGCCTGCCGCACGGCCCGCATCCCGGGCGGACGGAAGCGTCGATCGGGCAGCCGGGGACCTCCGAACTGGCCGTCATGGTGGATACGTTCAGGCCCCTGCACGTGAGCGCCGAGGCCCTCGGCATCGAAGATCCCGAATACTATCGATCGTGGCTCGACGACTGACCCTATGCCCGACCGCGCCCGCGTGATCGCCGCACTGATGCACGAGCTGGTTGACTACGCCGGCCTGTTCCCGCCGGCCGCCCAGAACATGGCCGACGCGGTGCAGCGGTACGCCCGCTACCAGTTCGCGCCGCATGGCGACGCCCTCGGGCGGTTCGTCATTCCGGCGGACAGGTTGATCGAGTGGGAGCGCGTGGCTGTCGCGCTGCCCCCGTCCGCCCGCCGTCGCGGTCCGTGGCGACTGAGCGCGCTGGTCTCGCAGCCCGTCGGCCGCGACATCGCCGCCGTCCTGTCCTTCAACAAACGGCGCGCGAGCGGCGGCCACGTCTTTCAGGCCTACGTCGATTCGATCGAGGTGAAGGTCGCGACGCCCGACGAGGTCCGCCAGGCGGCTGCCGAAACGCCGGGGGGGGTCCGGGCGGTCTTCGAGTGTCCTGTGACCGATGTCCTCGATTCGCTGTTGAGCGCGATACAGGCTGCCGGCGGCATCGCCAAGATCCGAACGGGCGGTGTCGTGCCCGAGGCCATCGCGGCCCCGGCGGCCATCGCGCGTTTCATCGCCGCTTGCGCGTCCCAGGGCGTCCCGTTCAAAGCGACGGCGGGTCTGCATCATCCCGTTCGGGCCACGCGCCGCCTGAGCTACGAACCGAATGCGCCGGTCGCGATGATGAACGGGTTCCTGAATGTGTTCGCGGCGGCGGCGTTCGCGCGGACGCTCGGCCTCGACGCGTCGCAGTTGATGCCGGTGCTCGAGGAGAGGGCCCCGGGGGCGTTCGTGTTTTCGGAATCCGGCCTGTCGTGTGGCGGCTACGCGGTCACAACGGCCGAGATCGTTGCCGCGAGGCGGTTCGCGCTGAGCTTCGGCTCGTGCTCGTTCGAAGAACCGATCCAGTCGCTGATCGCCCTCGGATTACTGGCGCGCAGCCCTGAGCCTTGAGCCCTTTATGACCTGGCAGCCTCCCATCGACGACACGCACGATCCCGCCCTCGAGAGTTGGCTCGAGTCGGCCAACGACCCGGCCACCGATTTCCCGATTCAGAACCTGCCGCTCGGCGTGTTCGTCGATCGAGGCACCGTCGACCCGGTCCCCCGAATCGGAACGGCGATCGGGGATCGCGTGCTGGATCTGAGGGGCGTCGTCGAAGCCGGAATGCTCGCGGGCGCCTCCCGTACGGTGCTCGACGCGCTGTGCGAGTGGACCCTCAATTCCTGGATGGGGACGACATCCGAAGATCGGCTGGCTCTGCGTCGCGCGCTGAGCGCGTTGCTCGGTGCCGGGAACGCCGCGCGGCGCCCACAGATCTCGCCGTACCTCGGCCGGTTGGCGGACGTCGAGATGATGGTGCCGACGATGGTCGGCGATTACACGGACTTCTACGCGTCGATCTTTCACGCCACCAGCGTGGGCAGCATGTTCCGGCCGGAGAACCCCCTGCTGCCGAACTACAAATACGTACCGATCGGCTACCACGGGCGGGCGTCGTCGATCGTGCCGACCGGCACGCCCATCCGCCGGCCGAGCGGGCAGACGAAGGCAGAGGGCGCGGCGGCTCCGTCGTTCGCTCCGACTGCGCGACTCGACTACGAGTTGGAAGTGGGCCTGTTCGCGGGCCCCGGGAACGCGCAAGGCACTCCCGTCGCGATGGAATCGGCCGAGCGTCACATGGCGGGGCTCTGCCTGGTGAACGACTGGTCGGCGCGCGACGTGCAGCAGTGGGAGTACCAGCCGCTGGGGCCATTCCTGGCGAAGAACTTCGCCACGACGGTGTCGCCCTGGGTCGTCACGCTCGAGGCGCTCGCGCCGTTCCGCGTCCCGGCGTTCGAGCGTCCGGAGGGAGACCCGGCGCCGCTTCCCTACCTCGACTCTCCCGGCAACCGGACGGCGGGCGGCTTCGACGTGACGCTGGAAGCGCTGTTCTCATCGCGTCGGATGCGCATTGCCAGTTACCCGCCAGTCCGGCTCAGCCGGAGCAACCTGTCGTCGATGTACTGGACGTTCGCCCAGATGCTGGCGCACCACACCAGCAATGGCTGCAACCTTCGGCCCGGCGACCTGCTGGCCAGCGGAACGGTTTCAGGCCTGACGGAAGACTCCCGCGGGTGCCTCCTCGAACTCACGTGGCGGGGCACGAAGCCGATCGCCCTGCCGAGCGGCGAGCAGCGCGGGTTCCTGGAAGACGGCGACGAGGTGACCATCCACGGCTGGTGCGCGCGCGAGGGCTACCGGAGGATCGGGTTTGGCGAGTGCACGGGAGTCGTGACGCCGGCCACAGCGTCAGAGGCGGCAGGCAGTACTCCGTAGGCAGCTTGCCTTCTGTCTTCTGGATTCTGGATTCTGGATTCTGGATTCTACGTTAGTGCTTTCCCATCCAATGCAGCAATCCCAGTGACATCCACTCGGAGTAGGTGATCAGAAGCACTCCCACCGCCAGGATGATCAGGAACGGGATCACGTAGCGATACAACTTCGGGAGCGACTTGTTGAACCGCGACGACGACAGGAACAGGTTCAGCCCGACGGGCGGGAACAGGAATCCCAGTTCCAGGTTGGACAGGAAGATGACGCCCAGGTGGATCGGGTTGACCCCGAAGGCCGCCCCGAGCGGGACGATCAGCGGCGCCAGGATCACGATGGCGGCGTAGATTTCCACCACGCTTCCGACCACCAGCAGGAAGACGTTGAGCGCCAGCAGGAACATCGCCTGCGAGTGGATGTGCGCCTGGACCCACGCGAGGATCTGGTCGGGGATCTGCGCATCCACGAGGTAGTTGGTCAGGCCCATCGCGATGCTGAGCAGGATGAGCACCGCGCCCATCAGGCCCGCCGCCCTGAGCAGAACACCCGGCAGCGTCTTGAAGATGTGCAGATCGCGCGTGATCAGGCATTCGACGACCACGGCATACGCCAGCGCCGCCGCGGCCGTCTCCAGCATCGTCAGCCAGCCGCTTGCGAATAGCCCGATGACGACGAACGGGAGGCCCAGTTCCCACTTCGCCCGCCAGGTGGAGACGACCAGTTCCTTCCACGAGAAGGCCTGGCGATTCTGGCTGACGCGGCGGCCGATGAAGATCCCGTAGGCCGCCGTGAGCACGACGAGAAGCAGCCCGGGCACCAGCCCGGCAATGTAGAGTTGATCGAGCGGCACGACCTGGTCGCGAGAACTCGCCACGACCGAATAGAGCACCACCGGGAGGCTCGGCGGGAACAACAATCCGAGCGAACCCGACGCCGTCACGAGCCCGAGCGAGAATCCTTCGGAGTACCCGTCCTTGCGCAGGATCGGATAGACGAGGCCGCCGAGCGCGATGATGGTCACACCCGAGCCGCCCGTAAACGTCGTGAACAGCGCGCAGACCGCGGCGACCATCACGGCGATGCCGCCCGGCATCCATCCGAACAGCGCGCGGAAGAACCGCACCAGCCGTTCGGCCGCCGCGCTCTCCGCGAGCACGTAGCCGGCAGCGGTCAGCAACGGAATCGCGGGGAGCGTCGGGGACGCGATCAGGTCGTAGACCTTTCGCGTCACCGCCGACACGGGGGTCCCTTCGGAGAAGAACAGGACTGCGGCAATCCCGCCCATCGCAACGAACACCGGAGCGCCCAACAGGGCTGCGGCGAGCACCACGAGCGCCAGCGGCCAGAGATACGTAACCGAGTCGGACGGCACCAGCCCGAGCGCGAACGCCGCCGGAATCGCGAGAAACGCGACGCCGCGTCCCCACCAGCGGTCCGAGGCCTTGTAGGCGAACACGAGAGCCATCATCGCCAGGGAAATCGGCATGACGGCTTCGCTCACCCACTCCGGGATGCCGATCGGCAGGATCCTGGGATCGGACACCGCGCGATGCACGCGGACGATGTCGAACGCCCCCTTGCCGAGGACCGCAATGACGGCTGCCGACACCGAGAAGCCGAACAGGCGCGAGAGGCGGCGCGCAAGCCCCTCGCCGAAGAACTCCGCCGTGGACAGCGTCAGGTGCTTGCCCTGCGCCGCCGCGGCGAGGCCGCCGACGAAGGCCAGCCACAGCGTCAACTGCTTGACGTACTCGTCTTTGCCCGGGACGTGAATCCCACCGAGCGGCCGGCCGATGGCGTCGATGAGCAGCAGGATGGTCGCCAGGGCGAGCGTCGCCGTGAGGATCGTCTCCTCGGTTCCCTTGAGCACGCGCCCGATCACGCCTGTCCTGCCACCGGTCGGGGTGGGTGTGGTCTCGGTCATGGTCGCTGTCCGCTTACCTCTTCGTCGCCGGGTGCGCCTTGCGGTACTCGTCACGCGCCTTCATCGCCTCGTCGAACGCGTCGGCCGGCACGAAGTCGCCGCGGATCTTGGGGTAGGCGCTCTCGGCCACCTTCCGCCACAATTCCATGGCCTTGGCGTCCACCGGCACGACCGTCAACCCCGCGCCCTTCATTGCGACGATGTCCTTTTCGCCGTCCTCGCGGATGCTGGCCTGGAGTTTCGAGCCGGCATCCTGCATCGCCTTGAGAAGTGCGGGCTTGATGTCGGCCGGCACCTTCGCCCAGGTGTCCTTCTTGATGACCGTCGCGCCGAGCAGCAGCGCCCACCTGAGGTCGGTCATGAACTTGGCCTTCTCGTAGTAGCGCCCGATGAACGACACCTGCGGCGAGAGCGTGCAGGCCTGGAAGAGACCGGTGGACAACCCGGTGGGCAGGTCCGTGACCGCAGCCGGACGGACGTTGAAGCCCGCCGTCTTCCAGATCTCGAGCGACTTGGGGTCGCCGTTCCACTGGAACAGGGTGAGTTTCTTGAGGTCGTCGGGCACTGCGACGCGGCTCGTGCTGAAGAACTGAATCCACCCGCCGTCGGCCCAGTTGAGCACCACGAAGCCCTTGGCCTCCATCGCCGCCTCGAGCCGCGGCCTCATCTTGTCGAGGACCGCGTAGGCCTCCTCGTAGGAGTCGTAGGCCATCGGAATACTGACCGCGTAGACCGACCTCTCGATCTCCGCGATGCCCACCGATGCGAGCACCGCCCCCTGGAGTTCGCCGAGGCGCATCGCCTGCACGACCTCGGGGTCGTCACCCTTCGTGCCGCCGCCGTAGAGAATGACCTTCACCCGGCCGTTCGACAGTTTGTTCCACTGGTCGGCGACCTCCTTGAGAACGAGGAACCACGACGTGTTGGTGGGCACCAGCGTGGCCATCTTGATGGTGACCGTCTGGGCCGAGGCCACCGAGGGGACCATGCACGCGGTTGTCACGATGGCCATCGCGGCGATCCACGCGATGAGCCGGGGGCGTCGAACGTTCAATCCGGATATCATGATGCGGCTTCTCCAGGCACTCTCAGAACAGCTCATCGACGCGGGACAGGAGCCACTTGGCCCGCCGCTGCGCCAGGACGTTGGCGAGTTTCTGCTCGGGCGGTGTCTTGCCGAGGTCGATGGCCAGCGCCTCGTTCAACAGTTGCTCGAACTCCTTCTTCTTCTGCTCGGCAACGAGGACCGATTCGGCGTACGACACGAGCGGCGACACGCGCTGCCCGGCGGCCAACTCCCTCGCGCGCGCGTAGTGCTCACGCGCCTTCTCGATCGACCCTCCCGCTCCGGCGTGGCCGGCTTCCCACGAAATGAAGAAGTCGTGCAGCGACCCCTTCTCCCACGTCTCGTCCAGCGCCAGCGCGCGGCGCATCATCTTCTCCATCGGCGTCTGGTCCACCGCGAGCGTCGAATCCGTGGCGTCCACCGCGAACGCCGCGGCCCAGGCGGCTCCGGTGTAATAGAGCAAGGGCACGTGCTTCTTCGTCGTCCTGGCCAGCGCCGCGTCAGGGTCCTTGCGAATCCGGTCGCTGAACCCCGGGAATTCCAGGTCGAAACCGCGCATCCCGTAGCCCACGGCCCTCAGGTAGAGCTTCTTGGCGCGGGCCCGCATCGCGGTGGCCTTCTGGAGGTCCTGCGCTTCGACGTAGTCGGCCTCCTGCTGCACGAACGCGTAGGAGTACTGCGTGAATCCGCTGCAGGCCGCGAACAACAGCCCCTTGTGCTTTGGCGACTGCACCAGCAGCCCCTCGATCGTCTTGAGGCCGAACGGGATGGCGGCGGCGATCAGCTCGGGGTCGTCGTCGCTGGCGAAGTTCGATCCTGACTCGGCCAGGGCGTTCCCGACGGTGTTGATCGCCATCGTCTTGATGGAGCAGCCCGACAGCGAAGCAGCCAGCAGGAGCAGCACGAGCGCACGGACACGGATGTTCGAGGCCATAATCATCAACGAGAGGCTAATTATTGTAGCCCATTCCGAGCGGGCGCTTTCCGCGAAGCCCCGGGGTGGATGTCCCCTGACTCGATCTGACGACGGCGCGCCGAGAGGTTACACCTGACGCGTGAGGGGGCACCACGGCCGGGCGCAACGGGTCGCGGGCGCCGACCGTGCGGTCAGCGCCCGACTGCGTAAAGCGCCGAATTGAACAGCACCCGGAACGTCCCGAACGACTGGTCGCGCCACTGCGGGCGGAACCCGAGCAGCACCACGTGTCCGCGGCCGAACTCGACGTCGAGTGCCGCGGCCTTGCCCTGGAGGTACTTCTCGCCAATCAGATAACCCGACAGGAGAGGCGAGCCGGTCTCCGGGTAGCGGGCGAGCGCCGTGCCCTTGAAGCCGTCGAGCGTCTCGAACACCGGGCTGCCGTCCACGAACACCGCCGCCTTTCCGGGCATGCCCGCCATCACGGGGTGCGAAAGGTCCGGCTTCACCTCGACGATCGAGCCCCGCAGGAAGAACTCCTCGGGCTTGAGCCCCTCCGCGGCGTTCTTGACCGGGAGTTTGAGTTGTTGGATGGCGAACCTGCTCGCGCTGTTGATACAGACGAGCGTGCCGCCGTCGCGGATGAACGCCTCGAGCGCCTGGAGGTCGGCGGCGGTCAGCGCGTACGCGTACTCGGGCCGCACCGCGCGAACCGCCCCGCCACGGGCTCCCCCGGCCGGCGGGCCGGCCTGCGCCGCGGCTGCCGGCGCCGCGCCCTGAGGCGCGGTTCCCATTGCCCCTCGCGCGCCGCCTTCTCCGCGCGCACCGCCAGACGCTCCTTCCGTCGGAACCCTCGCGTCGTCGGCGAGGATGACCACGTCCACCCGGTCGCCGAGCGGCGTGCGGAAGTCCTCGGGGTGGAGGACGACGAACTCGAAGTTGTACTGTTCGAGCAACCAGCGCGTCCAGCCCTCGTCCATGCTGCCGCTCCACGGTTGGAACAAGCCGACTCGCGGCTTCTTCAGCGGCGTCCCGACATCGCCGGAGCGCTCGGCCGCGAGCGCGAGGGTCTTCACCAGCTCTGTCTGCGCGGATTCCGTGAGCCCGCGGATCGCGAATCTCGCGCCCCGCGCGCCCGCCACCACGCCGACGGTTGCGCCCTGCTTCCATGCGCGGTTGATGGCGCGGTAGGCGTTGTTCTGCGCCGGATCGACGAGCAGCGTCGGACCGGTGCCGCTGGCCCGCCCGGGAGGCGGCACGATGGCCGCGGCCGCGGCGTTCGAATCGAAGCCGATGCCGGGCACACTGTCGAACGGGCACAGGTCCTCGGGCTGAGTCAGGTTGTATGGCGTCGCCTTCCCGCTCGGGATCGCCGGCGGCCCGAGCGGCCTCAGCTTCGCGCGCACGTCGCCGCCGAGCGGCGTGGACGCGTACGCCACCTCGACACCCATTTGCAGCGGCAGCGTCCAACCGGCCGCGTCGTAGGGCCGGAGCGGCGGCCCCCCGGGATACTGGCGCAGGTCGGGGTACTTCTGCACGTCGAGCACTTCGCGTGCCATCGCCGCGAACTCCTGGTCGGCCGGGATCACCCAGGTGCCCGCGGGATAACTCGCGCCGTCGATCGTTGCATCCGCGGACAGCTGCGACACGCGCACCCCGCCGAAGGCGAGGCGTCGGAGCATCTCCACGGGTGCGACCGGGTCGCGCTGCTGCTGCGGGATGACGTAGGCGAATGGCGGCGTCGTCTTCCCCTTGGCGATCTGGTCGCGGCCGGCCTGGTAGCGGTTGTAGAGCAGCGACTCCTTGTACTTCGCGGCGTATTCGAGGGTGGCCAGCGCGGCGGTCTCGTCGTAGCCGACCGCGTCCGCCAGGCGCCACCACCCCGCGGGCCACGGGCTCGAGTAGAGGCTCTGCGGCCGAAGGTCGCGGAAGGTCAGCGGCAGGTCGTTGAGCGTGTATTCGCGTGGCGCGGCCATGTTCCCGGCCGTTTCGGTCCAGAATGCGGGGATGTTCTTGAACGCCGGCGCATAGTCCACGTATCCGGGGTACCACGCGTCGAACGACGTGCCCATGTGCGTGGCGCCGGCCTGGCCGCGCTGGTCCAGCCCCTGCGCGATCGCCATCCCGATCATGTTGATCTCGCGCGAGACGATGGGCGGCGCGTGCAGGCCCACGGGCTCGGAGAACGGCGGCAGCCAGATTCGCGTCGGGAAGGGCGCCGTCTGGTGGAACACGTAGATGATGTGCGGCTCCCACTGCCGCCAGAAGTGCTCGAGCACGCGCGACTCGATCATGTTGATCATGTAGCCGTCGCGGTTGTTGTCGTGGCCGACGTATTCCTGGTAGAGGCGCGGCAGCCCCGACTGTGCGTAAGGCGTCCCGGCGTTCTTGGCCAGCCACTCGCCTACCATCTGCGCCCCGTCCGGGTTCATCGTGGGCCACAGCATGACGACGTCGTTGGAGAGGATCTCCTTGATGGCCGGATCGTCGATCCGGGTGAGCAGGTCGTAGGCGAGTTGCGGCATCATCTGCGGACCGGCCACTTCGGTCGCGTGGCAGCCGCCGTCGAGGTGGACGAACGCCTTCCCCTCTCGCGCGAGCAGCCGCGCCTCGGCGTCCGTCAGGTTCTCCGGGTGCGCCAGGCGCTGCGCGATCTCGCGAAGCCGATCGATCTTCTTGAGGTTGGCCGGGGCCGAGATCAGGGCGAAGTACATCGTCCGGCCTTGGGTGGTCTTGCCGGCTTCCATCAGCCGGATCGAGGGGCTCGCGGCCGCGAGCTTCTTCAGGTAGTCGATGGTCTGGTCGTAGGTGACCAGCTTGTCGTCAGCACCAGGCTTGAACCCAAAGCTGGACTCGGGTGTCGGAATGCCCCGGCCCGCGGCGAGGAGCATGACGTGGCTGGCAAGAGCCAGCGTGAGGATCACGGTCGCCATTCTGCGCATCAGGAACCCCCCCCAGGCGTATTGCGCGCCCCGCACACAGCCGCGGGGCCGCCGCGCGATTTGCCTACTATATATCCCCTCGCGCCGTTCACGATTCGGTTACCATGAGCGCCTATGAGTCTGATTTTCGAAGTGTGCGTGGATTCGGCCGAGGCGGCCGTGGCCGCCGAGGAGGGTGGTGCGCACCGCGTCGAGTTGTGCAGCGATCTGCTGGAAGGCGGCCTGACGCCCAGCCACGGAACGCTGAAGGTGGCGCGCGAGCGGCTGCGCATCGGCATCATGGCCATGGTCCGTCCGCGCGGCGGCGACTTCTGTTACACGGACACCGAGTTCGCCGTGATGCGGGAGGACCTGCTGGCCGCGAAGAGCCTTGGCGCCAACGGAGTGGTATTTGGCCTTCTCAATCCGGACGGCACAGTGGACCGCCCGCGAACGGCGGAACTGATCGCGCTCGCGCGACCGCTGCCGGTCACCTTCCACCGCGCGTTCGACGTGTCCCGCAATCCCTTCGAAGCGCTCGACACCCTCGTCGCCCTCGGCGTCGAGCGGGTGCTGACGTCCGGGCAGGAGCCCAGTGTGCTCGAGGGGCTCGACCTGATCGTCGCTCTGGTCGAGCGCGCGGCCGGGCGAATCATCGTGATGCCCGGCGGCGGCATCACCGATCGGACCGTCGGTCGGATCGCGCCTGTGTGCGGGGCGACCGAGCTCCACTTCGCCAGCCTCGAGCCGCGCGAGGGACGAATGACGCATCGGAATCCGCGAGTGTTCATGGGCGGCACGCTGCGACCACCCGAATACGCGCAGGATGTGACGCGGCCCGGATCGGTCGCCGCCGTGATTGCGGCCGCTCGCGCCCGAGGGTAGGACGTGCGCATGAGCCACCCGGTGTCCCCGACGGCCGCCGCCTGCGCCGCCCTCTTCGGCGCGTTCTGGTTGACCGCGTGGAGTCCTTCGGCCCAACCCGCGCCAACGGCGCCGCACCGGCCGCGGGTCGCCGTGTTCTTCGAAGCGGGGTTTCCGTCGATCGACGTCGGCCCGATTCCCGAAGCCGCGTTGCGCGAGGCTCTCGCGGGTCTCGACGTCGAGTTCCTCGGCGCGGGCCGACTCTCGGCCGAGATCGATCCTGCCCGGTACGACGTCCTGGTCATGCCGTTCGGCAGCGCGTACCCGGAGGAGTCGTGGCCCGCGATCCTGCGCTACCTCGAAAAGGGCGGGAGCTGGGTCAACGTCGGGGGGCGCCCGTTCGCGGTGGCGGTTTCTCGCGGCGCGGCCGGCTGGCAGACGCAGCCGGAATCGTCGGCCGGCTACAGGGCGTTGGGGTTCACGCACGTGTTCCAGGTGCCGGGGAGTGCCGTCGCGACGTGGGCCGCGGCCGCTTCCGCGCCCGCCGTCCCGGCGTCGCTGGCGAGCGGGTTCCACGCGGACGTCGTGTACGAGGCGGACATCCGCCTGACCAACACGAAGCGGTTCGCGGATGAGGACGGCTCGGACGGTCAGCGCGAAGGCCGGATGCAGCCGCTCGTTCTCGGGCGAGACGCCGGCGGCAGCCCGGTGGCCGCGCCGATCGTGCGCGTCGACCGCCTGGCCGGCCGGTTCAGCGGCGGCGCATGGGTGCTGGCGAACCTCGGAGGAACCATCACGGCGGCCTCCGTGCGGGCGCTCGTCGACGCCGCGTCGACAGGCGCGGTCGAACTGGCGGCGAGGCCGACGTTCGCGGGCTTCCTGCCCGGCGAGGCGCCGTCGATCGAATTGACACTGCGGCGCCCGGGCGCCGCTCCGACCGAGCTTCGGCCCGTGCAGGCGCAGCTGACGCTCGTCGATCCTGCCGGACGCACCGTGGCCTCGACAACCGCGACGCTTCGGGGCGCCGCGTCCTTCTCGACCGCGCGCGTGGTGTTCTCCGGTCTGGGCCGCCCGCTCGGACGCGGGCTGCACGAAGTTCGAGTGCGATCGGGCTTCGACGCGGCAGACTCTGCGACGCCGCTGCCTCAGCTCGAGACCACCACCGGGTTCTGGATCTACGACGCGACGATGCTCGACGGCGGCACGCCGCTGGTCGCATCGAAAGACGGATTCGAGCGCAACGGCCACCCCTTCCCCGTCGTCGGCACCACCTACATGGCGTCGGACGTCCATCGGCAGTTCCTCCTCGAACCCAACCCGGTGCTCTGGAATCGGGACTTCGCGGCGATGAGCGCAGCCGGCGTCAATCTCGTGCGAACCGGCCTGTGGACGGGTTGGAAGACCTATATGCCGGACGTCGGCCGAATGGACGAAACGGCCCTCAGGTCGCTCGACGTGTTCCTCTTGACCGCGCGGCAGCACGACATCCCGATCATCTTCAACCTGTTCGCGTTCCTGCCCGAGGCCTGGGGGGGAGAGAACCCCTATCTCGATCCGCGGTCGGTGACTGCGCAGCAGGCATTCGCGAGCATCCTCGCGCAACGCTACGCGCGGACCGACGACGTGGCGTGGGATCTCATCAATGAGCCGTCGTTCAGCGCGGCCTCGCAACTGTGGAAGACGCGGCCGAACGGCGACGGGTTCGAGAACGCCGCGTGGCAGGAGTGGCTGCGCAGGCGGTACGGCGCCGACGGCGGCGACTCCCGGCCGGCGGCGCTCCGCGCGTGGGGTGCGCCGGCGGACGAGGACACCGCCCTCCCGTCGCTGGACGACTTCGTCGATCGCAATCTCTTCGGCGCGACGCGCCCCCGAAAGGCCGCCGACTACCGGCGCTTCTCGCAGGACATGTTCACCTCCTGGGTCCGTCAGATGACGGAGGCCCTCCGCGGCAACGGAAACCGGGCGCAGTTGATCACGGTGGGCCAGGACGAGGGCGGCCTGAGCGAGCGGCCGAACCCGCTGTTCTTCGGCACCGCGGTGGACTTCACCTGCATGCACACGTGGTGGAACAACGACGCGCTGGCGTGGGACGGCATCCTGTCGAGGCTGCCGGACCGGCCGATGCTCGTCGAGGAGACCGGCCTGATGCGCTACGAGCGCCCCGACGGGACGCCGTGGCGCACGGAGCAGGACGCGGCGAACCTGCTGGAGCGGAAGCTGGCGATCGCCGTCGGAGCCGGCGGCGCCGGCTACGTGCAGTGGATCTGGAACACGAACCCCTACATGGCCAGCGACAACGAAGCAGGAATCGGCTTCCTGCGCGCCGACCAGACCGTCCGGCCGGAGCTGGCGCCGTTCATCCGCATCTCCCGCTTCCTGCGCGCCCACGCCGATCGACTGCACGGCCGCCAGCTGGAGGACGTCGTTCTGCTCGTCCCGCACTCGCAGATGTTCTCGACGCGCACTCACGCGGTGGAAGCGACTCAGCGTGCGGTTCGGGCGTTGACGAATCACCTGCACGTGCAGGCTCGCGCGGTCGGCGAGTACGGCCTCGACGGCTACCTCGGCGCGCCGCGGCTGATCGTCGCGCCGTCGCCCCGCGTGCTGACCGACGCCGCGTGGCAGGCCCTGATGGCGGCGGTCGAGAAGGGCGCCACGCTCGTCGTCACCGGCATCATCGACGCCGACGAACGCTGGCTGCCGGTCGACCGAACGGGTTCGCTCGGCCTGTCTGCCACATCGCGGCCGGTTGCCGGCGACGAGCGCGCGAGCATCGGCGGCGTCACCTATCGTCTCGGGTACCGCGGCGACCGGCTGGAACGTGTCGAGACGGCGGTCGTCCCCGGTGAATCGCCGGCGGGCGTTCACCGCGTCGTCCGCGGGAAGGGCGTGATCCTCTGGATGCCGCTGCCGGTGGAACTCTCGGATTCCGCGGACGCCACGGTGGCCCTCTATCGAGCCGCGCTCGCGGAGGCCGCCATCCGGCCCGACCTGGTCGTCGAACCGCAGGACGGCGGCGTGTTCGCCGGCGCCACGACCTTCGCGGATGCGGTCCTGGTGGCGCTCGCGTCCGAATCCGGCGCGGACCGCGACCTGGACGTGTCGCTCCGCACCGGCCCTGTTGCTCGCGTGCGCCTGCCCGCCGGCCGCGCCACGCTGATGCTCATCGACAGGAGGAGCGGGAAGGTGCTGGACACCGACGGCGACAAATGAGTTGCCTACCGCCTACTGCCTGCTGCCTGCTGCCTGCTGTTGACCGCCCGTTCGATCCGCTCCAGCGCCTCGGACAGCGTCTGGCGCGGGCACCCCAGGTTGATCCGTTCGAACCCTGTCGCCTCCTCGCCGAACCACGGGCCGCTGTCGAAGTACACGCCCGCCGTGCGCAGGAAGAAATCGTCGAGGTCCTTCTGCGCCATCCCGAGCTTCCGGCAGTCGATCAAGGCCAGGTAGGTGCCCTCGGGACGGATGAAACGAAGGGCGGGAATCCGCTCCTGGATGAAACCGTCGGCGTAGTCAACGTTCGCCGCCAGGTAGTCGAGGAGTTGATCGAGCCACTCGTCTCCGTCCCGGTACGCGGCCTCCAGCGCGACGGTGCCAAACAGGCTGGCGATGACGAGACCCGCCGCGTCGAACTGCGCGACATAGCGCGCCAGCAGCTCGGGATTGCCGGCAACGACGAGCGCCATCGACAAGCTTGCCAGGTTGAACGTCTTGCTGGGTGCCACGCAGGTCACCGTCCGCTCCGCCAGCGCCGGGGAGATCGTCGCGAGCGGCACGTGGCGATGACCGGGCAGCGTCAGATCCATGTGAATCTCGTCGGATAGCACCACCAGATTCCGCCGCACGCAGATGTCCCCGAGCCGCTCGAGTTCCTCCCGCGTCCACACGCGCCCCACTGGGTTGTGAGGGCTGCACAGGATCAGCAGGCGCGCCTGGTCGTCGATTTTCCGCTCGAGGTCGGCCAGATCCATCCGGTAGGTGTTTCCGTCAGGGACGAGCGGGTTACGGACCAGGCGCCGTCCGTTCTGCTCGATGGCGCGAAAGAACGGGTAGTACACCGGCGTCTGCACGACGACACCGTCTCCGGGCTGCGTGAACGCGTTGACGCACAGGCTGACGGCGGGGACGACGCCCGGCGCCCTCGCGAGCCAGCGGCGGTTCACCGTCCAGCCGTGGCGGCGCCGCAGCCAGCCGATCGCCGACTCCCAGAACGACTCCGGCACCGACGCGTAACCGTAGGCGCCATGGGCCGCGCGCCGTTGGACTGCCTCCACCACGGACGGAGGCGCCGCGAAGTCCATGTCCGCCACCCACATGGGGATCACATCATCGAGGCCGAACGTCGTGCGGCAGTGATCCCATTTCAGCGAATGGGTGTTCCGGCGGTCGAGAACGGTGTCGAAATCAAAACGCATTCTCTGGATTATCCGATCGTGATGAGCGACGGATCGTAGCTGTCGGGCTTCCGGTACCCCAGCAGCGTCAGCAGTGTGGCGGCGACGTTGCTCAGGCCCGGCGAGGGTGCGGCGGCGAGCGCCAGGCGGTTGGCGCCCGAGAAGTCCTTCACGACGAACGGCACGGGGTTGAGCGTGTGCGCCACCATCGCCTCCCGCCGGCCGTTCTTCTCCGTGAACATGCAGTCCGCGTTGCCGTGGTCGGCGGTCACCACGAGCACGCCTCCCGCCGCGCGGACGACCGGCAGCAGGCGCTGGAGCGCGAGGTCCACGGATTCCACGGCGATCCGGATGGCGCTCGGAATGCCGGTGTGGCCGACCATGTCGCCGTTGGCGTAGTTCATCCGAACGAACTTGTAGCGCCCCGAACGAACCGCGTCGACGACCGCGTCGGTGATTTCCGCGGATTTCATCCACGGCCTCTCGTCGAACCGCACCTTGTCGGACGGGATCTCGGCGTACTTCTCGAGGCGCTCGTCGATGTAGCCGGAGTTGTTCCCGTTCCAGAAGTAGGTGACGTGTCCGAACTTCTGCGTCTCGGAGATCGCGTACGACGTGACGCCTGCGGCGCAGAGATACTGCGACACCGTGCGGTCGATCGCCGGCGGCTCGACGAGGAACTGCTTCGGAATCTGCGCGTCGCCGTCGTACTGCATCATCCCCGCGAAGAAGACGTCGGGGACGCGGACGCGCTCGAACTCGTGGAAGTCGGGCTCCTCGAACGCGCGCGAGATCTCGATCGCCCGGTCGCCGCGGTAGTTGAAGAACACCACGGCGTCGCCGTCCTGGATCCTCCCGACCGGTTCGCCTCCCGCGGCGATCACGAAGCTCCCGAGATACTGGTCGGTGCTGGCCGGGTCCTCGCGGTAGAAGGTCTCCACCGCCTCGCGGGCCGACCCGAACCGGCGTCCGATGCCGAGCACGTGCGCCTGCCACCCGCGCTCGACCACCGACCAGTTGGCGCCATAACGGTCCATGGTCGTCACCATGCGACCGCCGCCCGAGGCCACCCGGTAGTCTCGCCCGGCCGAGGCGTTGATCCGCGAGAGGTGGCCCTCGAGCGCGTCGAGGTACGTCAGCGCGCTGCGCTCGCCTACGTCGCGGCCGTCGAGCAGCGGGTGCACGCGCACCCGGGCCATCCCTTCCTGCACGCAACGATCCAGCAGCGCGAAGAGGTGGGCGATGTGGCTGTGCACGTTGCCGTCCGACAGCAGCCCGATGAAATGCACCGTGCCTCCGGCCCTGCCTCGGGCCACGATCGCCCGCCACGCGGTGCCGCGGAAGATCGACCCGGAGGCGATGGCGTCGTTGACCAGTTGCGCGCCCTGCGCGAAGACCCGCCCGGCGCCGAGGGCGTTGTGCCCGACCTCGGAGTTGCCCATGTCCTCGTCCGACGGCAGGCCCACCGCCTTGCCGTGGGCCTTGAGCTTCACGAACAGCGGTTCGCCGAGCAGTTCGTCGAGCGTCGGCGTGTTCGCGAGAAAGACGCCGTCCGACTCGTCGCGCCGGCCCAGGCCGACGCCGTCCATGATGACGAGCACGACCGGCCCGGCAAACGGGTGATATCCGGTAAGTGGATCGAGTTGCAGCTGCGTCATGGGCCACCGACTCCTTGCTGGCACGGCCACGGGCCAATCTACGTCTTCCGCTCTGCCGTTCTGGCGTGCTCCGTTCTCCGTTCTTCCGTTCTTCCGTTCTCAGTTCTTCTACTGGTTCGTCACGTCCACCGCCAGCTTCCAGCCGTCGGGCTGACGCTTCCACACGTGGAGGTAGTATCCGCGGCGATCGGCGCCTCCATTTGCCGCCAACGTGTAGGCACCGTAGGTGAAACCCAGGTCGCCGGCCGCCGAGCCTTCCGCGTACGACGGCCGCCAGGCGAGCCTCGGACTGCTGGCGGTCATCAGCGCGACGACAGCCGCGCGGCCGACAATCGGGGCGACACCCTGTCGATACGCGCGCACGTCCCCGGTGGATCGCCGCTGGTACGCCGCGGCCGCGCCGCGTGCGGAGGCCTCCTCTGCAAATGCCGTGTCGGCCGCGCGGAGTTGCTCGACGCATTCGCTGGCGTCGACCTTCCGGCCGGGCGCGACCCCGTGCACTTCCGCCCGCTTGAACTCCCGCGGTCGCAATGGGCCCGATGCGGGGGCCTCGATCCCGAAGTCGGCCGCCACCTTCCAGTTGACGTCGCTCCGCCACCGCCAGACGGAGAAGAACCACCCGGTCGTCGGAGCCTTGCCCGGTGCCCTCGGCGTTGAGGTATACGGCCCCGTCGTGTACCCGAGATCCCCCGAGGCAGCGACGTCCCCGGTCGCCGGCTCCCAATCGAGCGTGCGGGCCGGCGGGCCTTCCGGAACGGCCTGCTTCCGGAGCGCGTCTTTCGTGTTCGTCGGCGCCGGCGTGAACCACACACCGTCATCCGCGAAGCTGGCGAGAAACGCCTCGCGCTGCGTCGTCTCGACGCTCATCCTGGCGAACGCCCGCTCGGCCTGGGCCAGCGACTCCAGCGGGCCGACCCGTCCCTGCGCGGACGTCGCCGCAACCGCCGCCACCACGCCGGCCGTCCGCAGCCATCTCGTCATGCGTCGGCTCCTCCCCTCGCCGCGACGCCCGAATCCCCAGAAACGTGACCTCATACAGAATGTCACAGGAGGCCCGCGTCCGGTGTGGCCGAGTTGGCTGGTGGCCACACTCTTCACGCGGCGGGTCGAACTCGTCAATAATGCGCCAGTGGCGACGAAGCTCTCCAGGCCGCTCGTGCTGACGACCGTCCGCGTCGCGTTCGCCGCGGCGGTGGCCGTGACGGTGCTGTATGCCGCCTTCATCCGACCGTCGCTCATGCGCTGGGGCGCCACGCCGGTCGAGGTCGCCCGCCCTATGCCCGGCGACCTGGTGGTCGGCGGCGCGACGTTCGTGGCCACGCGCGCCGTGACGATCGACGCCCCGCGGGAGAAGGTCTGGCCGTGGATCGTTCGGATGGGGAGGCGCGAGGGCTACTTCGTCAAGGGATTCGAGGCCAACCGATACATGCTCTGGCTCACGCGACGGGAACCGCGCCTGACCTGGTGCTGGGGTCTCTATCCGGTGGGCAGCGGCCGAACCCGCCTTGTGACGAGGGTGCGATTCCGGCACCCGTGGATGTCACCCGCGCTCTTCCGGGTCCTGCTGGCCGACATCACGGACGTCTTCACCGTCCAGAGCGCGATGCGGAACGTGAAGGCGGAGGCCGAGTCGGGCCGCGGGCAGACACCCCCATGGCCCTGACCGGCGGCCGTTCACGTCACCGGCCTACTGCACTTCGGCCTTCGGCTGCTCGCCGGGCGTCGCGACAGGAGGCGCGGCGGAGTCCACCACCACGACCCGCTGCACCTCGATCGTGCAGTTCGTGAGCAGCGCCGCCAGCGCGCCGACGGCCGCCAGGACGGGCGCGGCCACGGTGCCGACGAGACCCACGGTCAGGGGGAACTCGGCCACGGAACGATCACCCTGGCGAATGACGATTCGCCGCACGTTGCCCTCGTGGATCAGGCTCTTCACCTTCTCCAGCAGTTCTCCGCCCTCGACCTTGATCGTCTCCCACCAGGTCCGTTCTTCGGGCATGGCTTCCTCCCTCCGGGTGCACGCCGACGCTGATGTGCGGCGTGCTCGGTGCCGGCTGCTATTGAGAGACGAGAGAACCTGCCCCGAAGTTCGCGAGCCCAATCGGCACCCGCCCACCCATCTCTCCGGCTACTTCGCCGCCCTGGTGGCGGTCCACCTGGCGCTGGCCTTGCCCGTCGTCGCCGTTCCTTCCATCGTCGTGCCGTTCGCCGTGCCCGTGTATGTCGTATTCCCCGCGGTGAACGTGATCTGGTCGCCGCGCAGCCGGCCGTCGGTGATTGGCGTGCTGCCGTTGCCCGCACGGAGGGCGCCCGACAGCATCTGGAATTCCTGGGTGAGCGTCAACTCGCCGTTCGGCAGCGTCCACACGCCGCCGGCCTTGGCCGGCACGATCCACAGCAGCGCGGTGCACCAGCTCGTGCAGTCTTCGCCGACCGTGGCAATCTCGTCGGCCTTCCAGTCGTCCATCGTGAACGAGTTCGACACGATGCGGGTGCCCGGCTTGAGGTCGAGGATCTTCGGCCGCAGCCTCAGGTTGATGTCGGGCAGCAGGAACATCGTGATCACCGTGGCCTTCGAGAAGTCGGTCTCGAACAGGTCGGCCTTGACGAACTCGGCCAGCGAGCTCACGCCAGCCTTGGCAGCGTTCTGCTTCGACAGTTCCACCATGTCCGGGTTGAATTCGATCCCCTGCGCGCGGGCGCCGCGCTTTGCCGCGGTGATGACAGTCCGGCCGTCGCCCGACCCGAGGTCCATGACGAAGTCCATCGGCGTCACCTTCGCCATGTCCAGCATCTTGTCCACGAGAATCTGGGGCGTCGGTACCCAGACGACGTCCTTGCCCCCTTGTCCGACCTGTGGCTGATACGGCTGCTGCTTGACGTCCTGGACCTGCGCGAGTACCGGGACGGCGGCCAGCAGCAGGCAGAGAACCAGGAACGACCGTTGCCGGCGATGCGAAGGGTGCATGTCTGTTCTCCTCACGCGGATGGTTCGATTGGAGCCGACGTTCTGGACTGTGGCGATTATACTGCTCCTCGGCCGCGTTGCCGGAGGAGGAGGGAGGGCATGTCCACACGCATCGTCGGACGGTTGGCCGGTTGTCTCAGCGTGGCGGGTGCAGCGTGGCTGGCCCTCGGCACGCCTGCGCTTGCCGACACGTACCCGCGCCAGCCCGGCATCGACGTCCGCGGGTACGTCTTCAGGATCGAGTTGACGGACGCCACGTCCGCCATTTCGGGCGAAGCCGACATCGACGTGGTGTTCAGGGCCGACGGCGTGCGCGAGCTGTCGCTCGACCTGGTGGGCCCGCCGGCTGCCGGCAAGGCCGGCATGACCGTCGGCCGCGTGACGAGTGGCGGTGAGTCGCTGTCGTTCACCCACGAGAACGACCGCATCCGGATTCAGCTCGGAAACGCGTCGAAGACTGGCGACCGCCGGCGCATTACGGTCCGGTATGCGGGAACACCCGCCGACGGCCTCCTGATCGGACCCAACAAGTTCGGCGACACGATGTTCTTCGGCGACAACTTCCCCAATCGCGCCCGACACTGGCTGCCGACCATCGACCACCCGTACGACAAGGCGGCCTGCGAGTTCGAGATCACGGCGCCCGAAGCCTACCAGGTCGTCGCACCCGGAGGCCTCGTGGAAACCACGAGCCTACCCGGAAACCGCCGCCTCACCCGCTACCGCGAGACGGCGCCCATCCCCACCTACTGCATGGTCATCGGGGTGGGCCGGTTCGCGGTCGAGACGATCGGCCAGGTGGGAGGCGCGCCGGTCCAGAGCTGGGTCTATCCATCGGAACGAGACCCCGGCTTTGCCGACTTCCGCATCGCGCTCAAACCGATGCAGCTGTTCTCGTGGCGGGTTGGCCCCTACTCGTACGAGAAACTCGCCAACGTCGAGTCCAAGACCCGGTACGGCGGCATGGAGAACGCCAGCACGATCTTCTACCGCGAGGGCGTGGTCACGGGGCGTGGCACGAACGAGAGTCTCTTCGCCCACGAGATCGCCCATCAGTGGTTCGGCGATTCGGTCACCGAGGCGGACTGGGATCACACCTGGTTGAGCGAGGGCTTCGCGACGTACCTGACGCACGTCTACGCCGAGTACTCGTCGGGCCGCGACGCGATGGTCCGCGGGCTGCGCCGGGATCGCGACGCGGTGATCCGCTACTACGATCGGAATCCCGCGTCCGCCATCGTCGCGCCCGCCGACCCGAAGCTGGACAACATCCTCAGCACGAACACCTACCAGAAGGGCGGGTGGTTCCTTCACATGCTGCGCCGGCTCGTCGGCGACGAGGCGTTCTGGAAGGGAGTGTCCACCTACTACACGCGCTATCAGAACGGCAACGCGCTGACCGATGACTTCCGGCGCGTGATGGAGGAGGTCTCCGGCCTGCCCCTCGAGGGGTTCTTCCGCCAGTGGGTCTACACACCCGGACAGCCCGCCATCAAGGGAAGCTGGTCGTACGCCACGGGAGTCCTGACGGTGGAGATCCAGCAGGCCCAGACGACCGGCACGGTCTACAAGACGGCGCTCGACATCGGCATCATCGCCGATCGATCCGCCGCGCCCCGGGTGGAGGCGGTCCAGCTGGACAAGGCCGCGCAAACGTTTACGATCCCGCTCGACAAGGAGCCGCTCGACGTGGTGCTCGATCCGAATACGTGGCTGCTGGCGCGGATCGGCGAGTTCACGAGGAAGGTCCCGGGCGGAGAACCTCGGTGACACGGTCTTGAGCGCGAGACGGCCTACCGATAGCGCCACGACTTGAGGTCGGCACCCGCGGGCGCGTGAGCGTCGATGTAGCTTGCCATCTTCTGGTGCAGTTCGGTCCCGCGGGGCCCCCAGCAATGCGGCGCGAGCGGTTGGAACACGACTTCGCCGCCGTAGGGCGGCGCCGTCGTCGTCTTCAGGAACGCGTCCAGGAAATGCACCGCGTTGTTGAGGTAGTACGAGTCCATGTCGCCGACGTAGACGTGCAGCTTGCCGGCCAGCTTCGGACCGAGCGTCGCCCAGGTCTTCTCCAGTATGTTCCGCAGGTCGTAGTGGTCCTTCCAGTAGGCCGCGACGGTCTTGTCCACCGCGCCGGTGCGCTTGTCCCAGATCGGCTTCGGATAGCCGTCCGCCCCGACCGGGCCGTAGGTCGCCTCCCAGATGTCCCACTGACCGCCGGACCTGGAATGGTCGCCCACGACCAGCTCGAACCAGTTCTCGTCCTTCATCATCTCGACGACGTTGCCGTCGGGCCGGCGGCGATTGGGCCGCTCGACTTTCGTCCAGCCTCGATCCAGCCAGTAGGCATTGGCGTCGTCATAGACGTTCACGATCTGGTGCGCCCGGAAGTCCACCGAGTCGGGGCAGCTCGCGAACGTGCCGCCGTAGAAATCCGGGTAGAAGACCTGGTGCGCGATCGCGATCCAGCCGCCGGTGGAGCCGCCGGAGAGGAGGCGCGCCCACGGCTCGCGGATGGCGCGGAAGCGCTCCTCGACCGCGGGAATCAGCTCCTGCATGATCGCGTCGCCGAACGGCCCGTTGTTCGCCGAGTTCACGCCGTACGAGTCGTCGTAGTAGGGCGACGGATGCTGCAGCGTCACGTACAGGAACCGCGGCGTGTCGTCCGCCAGCCAGTACTTGTCGAAATCGCCGCCGCGGCCGAAGCCGCCGGGCGCCCCGGTCGAGAAGTGTCCTTCGATGTAGTTCACCGGGTAGCGCACGTCGGGATGCTTGTCGTAGTCCTTCGGCAGCAGGACGGTCGCCCCCACGTAGATCGGGTGGCCCCACCACTTGGAGAGGATGGGGCTCTCGAACCGCACGTGCTTCACGTAGTCGGTGTCCGCGGGCACGGCCACGGGCGGGATCGCCCTCCCACAAACCAGTTTCACCGGTTCGGCCGACTTCGGGTCCAGGTGCAGCTTGACCGGATCGCTGAACAGGTTGCCCGGCGACCGGCTCCACTGCTGACCCTCCCATTGGTCCATGTGCAGCCACACGGTGTGGCCGTCGGCGCGTGCGAACTTCGTGTAGACGTTCACGAAAGCCTGCACCCAGTAGTCGCCGGCTGGCAAATCGCGCAGGCTCTGAAGCGGGTGCCCGAGATCGCTGGCGTCGATCACGGCCGACCGGCCCGGCGCCAGCCCCTCCACGGCGCGCGAGAACAGCGGCACTCCGGTCGGACCCACCTGCTGGATCGGCGTCGCCGGCGCGGCCGCGCCTCCGCGCCCCGGCGCGGTGGCGTCACGGCTGATTGCCACGTAGACGCGGCCGGTCACGGGTTCGCCGCGCACCTCCGGCGCGAACGAAATCTCGAAGCGCAGGCTGGCGGGGGCCCCGGCGACGGAGCGGCCGGTCGATTGAGGTGACGGGTGAGTGACGCCGCGCGCACCGATGGCCGCCAGGGGCCAGACGATGGCGGACACGAGCGCCAGAGTGAGAACCAGACGAACTGCACGCTGCAACATCAGACCCTCGTCCCGTAGTCTACCGTGTTTTCGACAGGTCACCCTTCACCCGACCCGAGCTGGAGGCTTCACTGCGCGGCAGCCGGTGTGCCGCGCGCGACGATCAGCGTAGAATAGCCCCACCTCTGGTCGCGGGAGCCGCCTATGATCGGTCGCGTCCTGGCGCACTACCGGCTGATCGAACTCATCGGCGCGGGCGGGATGGGTGAAGTCTACCGCGCCCGTGATGAGCGCCTCGATCGCGACGTGGCCGTCAAGGTCCTGCCCGAGGCGGTCGCCGGCAGCCCCGAGCGCCTGGCCCGCTTCGAGCGCGAAGCCAAGGCGCTCGCGCGCATCGAACACCCGAACATCCTTGCCATCCACGATTTCGGCCGCGATGACGCGAGCCCGGGCTGGCGCGCGGCGTCGACCGCGTATGCCGTCACCGAACTGCTGACCGGAGAGACGCTGCGCGCGCGCCTCGCCCGGGAGCGGCTTTCGTGGCGGCGGGCCGTCGAGATCGCCGCCGCCGTCGCCGACGGTCTGGCGGCAGCGCACGCGCAGAGCATCATCCATCGCGACGTGAAGCCGGAGAATGTGTTCCTGACGGCCGACGGCCGGGTGAAGATCCTCGATTTCGGCCTGGCCACCAGCGGTCTGGCGTCGGACTCCGCCGAAACGCGGGCGGCCGACGCGGCGGTCACCACCCCGGGCTCCGTGCTCGGCACGGTCGGATACATGGCGCCGGAGCAGGTGGAGGGTTCGGACGCCGATGCGCGTTCGGATATCTTCGCGCTGGGTAACGTGCTGTACGAGATGGTGACGGGGCGGCGGGCGTTTTCGCGGCCTACGGCCAGCGAAACGCTGGCGGCGATTCTCGCGACGCCAGCGCCCGATCTGTCGGCCAGCGGGACCGACGCGCCGGCGGAGTTGGGACGAATCGTCGCGCGCTGCCTCGAGAAGCAGCCGGGCCAGCGCTACCAGTCCGCCAGCGATCTGGCG